>Ga0256404_1001768_pt1 | contig 50455 bp, 45 predicted proteins | sample RumenRJG_01DNA_FD_185990 | JGI IMG/M metagenome (GOLD analysis project Ga0256404, IMG submission 185990) | Bovine rumen microbial communities from Lethbridge, Alberta, Canada - RJG_01 | ecosystem: Host-associated > Mammals > Digestive system > Stomach > Rumen | place: Canada: Alberta | collected...
ACAATTAATATCAATTTTGGACCTATGCTCAGACGCATTTTCGCTCAAAAGTGTCAACGATGTTGTGATATAAAGTGTCAACGATGTTGTGATACAAAAGTGTCAACGATGTCCTGAGCCATGGCACATAATTCATAAAGACAGTGCCCTGACCCTTGAAAGCGCGACAGTGCCCTGACCCCTGAAAGCGCGACAGTGCCCTGACCCCTGATAGCGCGACAGCGCCCTCAGACAGGGCACCAGGCGACAGTAACGGCTCTACTACCCTACTACCCTACTACAAAAAAGAAACTACTAAAGAAACAGGTCGCTGATGATGGCATCGCTCAACATCACACCATCGGCAGTGAGCCGTAGCCAGCCACCATGCGCTGTGACACGGCCGGCGGCGATGTGTGGCGCTGCCTGACGCATGAGATGGTCGTAGGTGTCCTGACCAAACTGATCGTGGATGATGGCCGTGTCCAACCCACGCGCGGTGCGCAGCGCCAGCATCACCGTCTCGTCATATCGCTCGTGCGGTGTGAGCACCTCCTCGCTATAGGCCACATCCTGGTCGACAATGTGGTGGACATAGCCACGCAGATCGGCAATGTTGCTGCGCCGCATACGGCCGTCGTAACTGTGCGCTGCAGCGCCAAGCCCCAGATAGGGCGTGCCGTCCCAATAGGCCGAGTTGTGGCGCGAGTGCATGCCCGGCAAGGCGAAGTTTGATATCTCATAGTGCTCAAATCCAGCCTTGCGCAGGCTATCAACCAGCAGACCGTACATGGCCACACACGTGTCATCGTCCACCTCATGGATGTCGCCTCGCTGCCTCATGCGCCACAACGGCGTGCCCACCTCGTAGGTCAGGTTGTAGGCCGAGATGTGTTGTGGCCTCAATGCGATGGCACGGCCCACCGACTGCCGCCATGATTCCATCGTCTGGCCCGGGATGCCATAGATCAGATCAATGCTGATGTTGTCGATCGCATGAGCACGCAGGACCTCCACTGCATCAATGGCCCGTTGCGCATCGTGGCGTCGGCCCATCAGACGCAATTCGTCGTCGTCAAAGCTCTGCACACCCATGCTCACGCGGTTGACACCCATATCATGCAGCGATTGCGCAAGGTCTGAGGTGACATCGTCGGGATTGACCTCGACAGTGGTCTCGATCACATCATCAAGCGGCAACACGCCACGCAGCTCGGTGACAAGTCGCCGCAGCAGCCGACAGTGTAGCTGCGACGGCGTGCCTCCGCCCAAATACAATGTCGTGAACTGTTCACCGATCTCATGGCGCCTGTGGCAAGCCTCGGCAATGACCATGTCGACATAAGTTGCCTGCCACGCTGCATCGGTTGTCGAGTAGAAGTCACAATAGACGCAGCGCTGCTTGCAAAATGGGATGTGCACATAAACTCCCGCCATAGTTACTTTTTTAGTAGTTAAGAAGTTAAGTAGTTAAATGGAGTTAAGACGTTACATTATTGTGGCAGTTCACCCAGACCCACCCCTCTTTAGGGGCTTTGGGGGGACCTGCCACTTTGTACACCCTCCTTCGGGAACAAAATTAGTTATTAAAAATTAAACAGATGCGTTTTTTGCTCCAAAATGATGATTTTTTCACAACTTATTACTAATTTTGTGGCTTGAAAATCTGAAAAGGCGTTTTTCTCGCCATCCACATGGTTGCTGAAATCAAAATTTTCATCAAATTAATACAACTAAATGAAAGCTTACAAGACAAGCGAAATTCGCAACATCGCCTTGCTCGGTGGCAAGGGATCTGGTAAGACCTCGCTGGCCGAGGCCATCCTCCACCAGTGTGGCACCATCAATCGCAGGGGCAGTGTCGGCGCCGGCAACACGGTGTGTGACTACTTCCCCGTAGAGAAAGAGTACGGCTACTCAGTGTTCTCAACGTTGTTCTATGCCGAGTGTGCCGGCAAGAAGCTCAACTTCATCGACTGCCCGGGCAGTGATGACTTTGTGGGCAATGTGGTGACTGCTCTGGGTGTGACCGAGGCATCGCTCATGCTCATCGACGGCCAGTATGGCGTCGAGGTTGGCACGCAGAACCAGTATCGCATCGTCGATGGCAACCACAAGCCGCTGCTGATGGCCATCAACAAGATGGAGGCCGAGAAGAGCGACTTCGACAACGTGCTGAACAACCTCAAGGAGACTTTTGGCAACAAGGTCGTCCCCATCCAGTTCCCCGTCACCAGTGGTCCTGGCTTCAAGAGCATTGTCGACCTGCTGCTGATGAAACAGCTCAACTACGGTCCCGACGGTGGCAAGGCCACCATCACCGATATCGACCCGTCGGTGGCCGACCGTGCCGAGGAGCTCAAGAGCGAGCTCGTCGAGATGGCTGCCGAGAACGATGAGGCCCTGATGGACAAATTCTTCGAGACTGGCGAGCTCAGCGAGGAGGAGATGATTGAGGGTATCCGCAAGGGTCTGGTCGATTGCAGCATCATCCCCGTGATGTGCTGCAGCGGCGAGAAGGAGATGGGCATCGACCGCATGCTCGAGATTCTGGCCGGTGTGGTGCCTGCACCGCAGGACATGCCTGCACAGACCGACACCGAGGGCAACGAGGTCGCCCTCGACCCCAATGGTCCTGTCAGCCTGTACTTCTTCAAGACCACAGTCGAGCCTCACATTGGCGAGGTGAGCTACTTCAAGGTGATGTCTGGCACCATCAAGGCCGGCACCGACCTTAACAACGTCAACCGCGGCTCGAAGGAGCGCGTTGCCCAGCTCAATGCTGTGTGTGGCCTGACCAAGACCGCTGTCGACGAGATGTCGGCAGGCGACCTGGGTGCCACCGTCAAGCTCAAGGACGTTCGTCGCGGCAACACCCTCAACGAGAAGGGCCTTGAGAGTGCGTTCGACTTCATCCAGTATCCAGCTCCCAAGTTCCAGCGCGCCATCCGCCCGCAGAACGAGAGCGAGATTGAGAAACTCGGTGCCATCCTCAACCGCATGCACGAGGAGGATCCCACCCTGCTCATCGAGCAGAGCAAGGAGCTCAAGCAGACCATCGTCAGCGGACAGGGCGAGTTCCACCTGCGCACCCTCAAGTGGCGCGTCGAGAACAACGACAAGGTGATGATCGAATATCAGGAGCCCAAGATTCCCTATCGCGAGACCATCACCAAGGCCGCACGTGCCGACTACCGCCACAAGAAGCAGTCGGGTGGCTCGGGCCAGTTTGGCGAGGTTCACCTGATTGTTGAGCCCTATCGTGAGGGCGATCCCGAACCCGACACCTACAAGTTCGGCAACCAGGAGTATAAGATGAGCATCCGCGACAAGCAGGAGATTCCTCTGGAGTGGGGTGGCATGCTCGTGATCTATAACTGCATCGTCGGTGGTGCCATCGATGCCCGCTTTATCCCCGCCATCGTCAAGGGCATCATGGACCGCATGGAGCAGGGCCCGCTCACTGGCTCTTATGCTCGCGACGTGCGCGTCTGCATCTACGACGGTAAGATGCACCCCGTCGACAGCAACGAGATCTCGTTCCGCCTGGCAGCCCGCCACGCCTTCAGCGACGCCTTCCGCAACGCCAACCCCAAGGTCCTCGAGCCTGTCTATGACGTCGAGATCTTGCTGCCCAGCGACAGCATGGGTGGTGTTCAGAGCGACCTGCAGGGCCGCCGCGGCATCATGATGGACATGAGCAGTTCGGCAGGTCTGGAGAAGATCAAGGCCAAGATTCCACTAAAGGAAATGGCCAGCTACTCGACCGCGTTAAGCTCGATCACCGGTGGCCGCGCATCGTTCAACATGAAGTTTGCCAGCTACGAACTCGTGCCCGCCGACGTTCAGTCGCAGCTGCTCAAGGAGTACGAGGAGAGCAAGCAGGACGAGGATTAATCGTTCCAGTTTCAGCTACCTCAATCGCATGTGGGCTGTCGTGCTTGTGCACGACAGCCCATTTTTTTTATTTTTCGTTGTATATTGTCATTTTTCGCCTAATTATTGTTGCAGTCTGCAAAATAGTTTGTAACTTTGTACGGCTTATGCAACCTCTGCTGGCCTACATCCGATGGCTACTGTGCCGCCGGTTCTGTCAGAGGTGATGGCATAGCCGTGATAATAAGGCGTTTGCACACGCTCTGTTTGAGACGTATCGAAATCTAGCAAATTATCGACAATTGTTGTCTCGGACGTAGCAACGCAGGTGTCCTGTTTGATGTGTATATGTTACACCCGTATGTTTTGCGCTCGCCGCAGAGCAATGGGAGTGACTATTCATATCGACGTGGGTTCTGACGTTGTCCGTTCAACAACAATGGGTAATGCTAGAACCTCGATACGTGGAACGGACAAGCAATAGGTTCCACGTCATTTTTTTTTGCTGCATTTGACAGACGTTGTGCATATCGTGCCAGATTATGAGCACATTGTCTAATGTGAGCCACCGAGCAGGCGGAACATTACCTGTCAGCACCGACCCCTTGTCGCGTGCCCTCCCCAAAGCCATGTCCACTAGCGGGGTGTCGGTGAGTTATGTGCCTAGCCCCGACAAGCAGTGGTATGTGTTTCGTGCCAGTTATGGTCGCGAGGTCAAAGCTGCCGACCACTTGATTGAGGATGGCACCTACGCCTATGTCGCTCGTCGCATCGTGCGTCGCGGCAAATCGCGGCTTGGACATGCGTCATTGCTCCCCAATCTGTTGTTTGCCTACACTACCAATGCCAAGGCCGACGATTATGTCTATCGCACCCCCAGTTTGAGTTATCTCACCTATTATTATAATCACTTTGCTCACACCATCGACCAGAAAAATCCTCCGCTGACAGTTCCTTGCGGCGAGATGGAAAATTTTGTGCGCGCCACCTGCAGCATGAACGAGCATCTCATGGTCGTTGCATCAGGCCAGTGCCACTATAAAAGTGGTGACCAGGTCGTTGTCACTGATGGTGTCTTCAAGGGAGTCACAGGCCGCGTTGCCCGCGTTTCTGGCCAGCAGCGCGTTGTGCTGTCACTGTCGCAATTGGGTCTGATAGCTACAGCCTATATCCCCACTGCTTTTATCCAAAAGACTGAAAAATAACTATAAAACAAAATATCTATGAGTCGATTTAAGAAATGTCCCAAAGGACACACCTACCCAGCCAATTTACCCCAATGTCCCGTCTGCCGAAGAGGACTGGATCAGAGCATTCCCCATGCGTCTAGCGGTGAACCAACCCAAGTCATCGACAGCCTTGACGGCGAGCCTGGCTTCAGAACGACCACCGACGACGACCCCATCTCTCGAGCGCAGTTCGGCTCGACCTTTGATCCTCGTCAGGACTTCTCCAAGACCATGGTTGAGGAGGAGGTAGATGTGGTTGATCAGGAAGGCCGCGTCACCACCCGCACCGAAGTTCGCATTGCGTCGTCGCGTCTAGTTGGTTGGCTCGTGACTTACGACCTTGACCCCAATGGGGTAGACTTCCGCTTGTATGAGGGGCGCAACATCATCGGCAAGGATCCCAGCTGCAACGTGTGCATCAACGACCCGAAGGTGAGCGGTCAACATGCCATCCTGCTATACCGCAACGGCAAGTTCCGCATCAAGGACAACCTGTCGGTCAACGGCACCATCATCAACGGTGAAGATATTGATGATGACTCGGTATTGCTATCTGATGGCGACATCATCAAGGTTGGCAACACCGTCTTATTATTCCGCACTTCCGAACTGCCCAAATGACAAAATAGATGAATCGAATCATCACCGACGAAAGTATTCTTCAGCAGTGTCAAGCACTTCAGTCTTCGCTACGCGATGATGTCGACACCTTGCTGCAGTCAGTTGCCATCGAATCCAAGTCTTTGGACGAGAAATTTGGTTCTGCTATAAACAATGCCGGTTACTCGGCCAATGCCTTTGTCACTTCTGAACAGCTGGACTTCGGCGCTGATTCTCGCCATTTGCCTGACGGAGTCAATATTGGTATGCTGATTCATCCCGTCACAGGTGAGTCCTTTTTCCCTGCGATACTGCCCTTTGCCTTGACAAATGCCACTGGCTTCTGCTTGGATTCATTTGATGAAGATTTGGCTACTGATTTGATGCAAATGCTTGCCTTCAGGCTTCTGCTTTCAATACCCGTCGAGCATATTCAGTTTCATTTTATTGACCTTCATTCTTACGGCAAGTCCACACGGCACTTTAACCGACTTTCTGAAAAGATTACTGCCAATGCATTTGTTAAAGACTCACGTTCGCTATCCAATTTCATCACTGAGCTCGAGAACTTGGTCAGTCGAATGAATCACAGTGAATTGGCCGAATGCAAAGACCTACGCGAGTTTAATGCCAATCCATCACATATCGCACTGAAGTATCACTTCGTTTTCTTCCCACACATCGATGACCGCGTTGAGCGTGACATCTTGGCTCGTCTTTTCTCATTGTGTTCGGGAATGAATGCCAATACTTGCGGCATCTATTTGTTCTATTCTTTGAACTCGACCACAGAGTCTCCTCTCCAGCCAAATGACCCACTGGCCGACCTTTTGAGAATATCCACCCTTGTTTCTCACGACAAAAGTGGTTTCAGAATACAGAACAGTCCGTATGGTCCCGAATTTGATTCCCGCTACGCCATTAATCTCAGCAGAGAGATGCCCGGCAATCTGAATCAGATTATCGAAGAAATCAACCGTCGTGCGAATAATGTTAAGCCACCCATCGTGTCATTTGACCAACAACTTGAAGACAGTATCTCGAATGGGAAATATTGGCAAGGTGTTACGACATACGGTATCGAAATACCTATTGGTCGTAAAGGTGCCAACAGCTTGGTTAACTTTACCCTAGCCGGCAACACAGCACACTATTTTGCGATGATAGGCGGTCGCCCGGGCTACGGTAAAACGGTGCTGCTGCACGACATCATCTGCAATGGCTCGATTATTTATTCTCCCCAAGAGCTTGAGTTCTACTTGATAGACTGTACCAACGGAACTGGTTTCAAGCCCTATGAGCATCTTCCTCATGCTCGATTTGTATCTATCACAAAACAACGTGAATATACCGACAGCGCCATTGAGCATCTCGTCAATGAAATGTATCGCCGCGCCTCACTTTTCAAGTCGGCCAGCGAATCCAGTAACCAGCAAGTCTCTATTGAGAAATTAGAAACATATCGCGAAGTCACGGGTGAGATTCTCCCACGCATACTTGTTATAATCGATGAGTTTCAGGTGCTACTTGAAAAGCACGACAAACTATCGCGCAAAATTGGTGCATCCCTTGAGAAGATTGTTCGTGAGGGTCGCAAATATGGAATAAGCATTGTGTTCTGTACGCAGAGCTACCGCAATATCGACTTTGACACTGAACTTATCACCCTGCGTATCGCCTTCAACCTCAAAGAGGCCGACAGCCTGAAGGTATTAGGCTCGGGCAACGACTCTGCCGCTCATCTGACCAAAAAGGGCGAAGCCATTATCAACGGCAGCAATGGTGAAAAGGACGCCAATATCATCTTCCAGGCGGCCTACACCGAGCGTATGCAACGATACGTCAGTTTCTGTGTGGAGAAATGGGCAGAAACCGATTGTTTCAAGCCCAAACGGTTTGTCTTTGACGGCAAAGCTATCAGTAACCTTGGCAAAAATGAACCATTCATTGCTGCATTAACCAGCAATGAAGTTGATGTCAACCATATCCTAACCTATATAGGTGTACCCATGTTCATCCGGGATCAACATTCGTTTGTCACCTTCCGTCAAGCCATCGGTTCTAACCTATTGATATGCGGTTCAGATGACCGTGCCGCCGTCTCCACTCTTGCCTTGGCAAACTATCAAATCAGTCAATTGTTCTCACTGGAGAATGTCCGTCACCAGATGCTCATCTCTGATTTCTTCCCCGAATCATCAGAATGGTCACTATATCTCAAACGTTTTTCCGAACTCACCGGCATTGTATATCTCAAGAAAAAAGAGCTTGAGCCCACACTGGAGCAACTTGACCAATTGCTAAAAGAACGCATCAATGCCGACATGGATGACATCGCCGGCGACACCACCCCCATCTTCCTGAGCATCGCTTACATTCAGAACTCACCTGACTTGAGAAAGAATCAGTTTAACCAACCCTCGAAGATGGCGGGAACAATCATCAAGCTCCTCAAAGACGGTCCCGATTATGGCATTCATTTGATTGTGTATAGTTATAACTACAAGGGTTTGACCGATGCGCTTGACACCTCAGCTGTCCCTTCGTTCGGCAACCGCATCATCTTGCAAGACGGTGCCATCGGAATGCAACTCATCGATGAGGTAAAAGGTCTGACAGAGGGTACTGCCCTTCTCGTCACAGAGGACAATTCCACGACTTACGACCAAGACCCAGTGATGCTTTACAACGAATTTAGCAGTGCCTCACTCGATGACGAAACACTGGATTTCATTTTCTCAATCTACAACAAACACTGATGGGAAAAAATGCTTCATTTCTAAGACAGTATGCCGATTTAGTTCATTCGGCCGATATTTTGCGTACTCGTCCATCCGGAATCACCACCGACACTCAACAAGCAATTGAGGATATAGACCATTTTGGCAAATGCCTTGCTATCTCTCTGCCACGGCTTTATGACTATCCGTCACTGACCGAATCTCTATTTGCGCTGCTTGACCAAATCTCTATGACCGGGTATTTGGGTGAATTTTTGATAGAGGACTCGTTGGCTCAATGTTCATCACTGAACGACACCGAGCAACAGATACTTTCAGAACTGGAAAGAATCAGTGCCGCCTCACTCAACATCAATCCGACGCTTTTGCAAGACTTGACTGCCAAAGCGAAGTCATGGAGACGGATTGTGACAATTGACAATCTCAACCACATCAAGCGTTTTATGGACTCATTACAGAGACAAGTCAACGATTTGTTTGAAACTTTGAGTACTGAAGAGAAATTAGGTCGTGCCTTGGCGCAATCCGAGCAGGAACGCCGTCGCTTGATAGAGCAGGAAGAAGCTCGTCGCCGCGGCATCAGTGAGCGTGAACTAGACAAGGAAGAGAAACGCCGTCGCGCACGTGAAGAGTTTATCAAGAACAGCCGTACCCGAAAGAATCGATGACACGCAACCCTTAAATAATCAAATCTTATGCTTGTCGTTTACCCACATCCCTATCATCCCGAGACTTGTGCTAACTGTTCGAAGCACGAATCTGAAGATGGTTTGATAAACGATTATTTTCTTTGTACCAATGAAAAATACACTAGATTGAGCGTATTTATCCCCTTGTGTTCAAGATGCTTCAAGCGCTTGAAAAAAGGTTCAATCTATGATGCGATTACATCCATAATCGTGGCAATAGCAGCTATAGCCTCATTCGCTATCTTCACCTACTGGCGTTGGCAAGAAGGGCGCATATCCACATGGGGTATACTGGTCGCCATCATTATTGCTGCAATATTAAAGTTTTTATTCACTTTTGTCAGGTCTTTTTTGTTTGGCAACGACACTATGCCTGAGGTTGAGAGCCTTGAAGAAGCTCAGATTCTTGATCGTTGGGGATGGGAACAATATGTCGCCGGCTCCAGTATATCGGTACCGGAACATGGTGAAGTTGTCCTTGGAGATACTGCTGAAGATGTTGAGGAATCACTAGAAAGCATAGGACTCACCTTTTCGGAACCAGAAGATATGGTTGATTACCCGGCATTCATTGAAGAGTTGTCCTCGACAGGATGCGAGATATACATCATTGACAAGGAGCAAGATAATGCACTGGCAAAAACGTAGCAAATATGGCACAATCTAAAGTTACATCCGATGCCCTTGTGCAAATGGCACAATTACTGAACTCGAGCAAAGAACTGTTTGAGTCGGGCAAGCACGAAATAGACAGTCAGCTTGAAGGGATTGTCTGGGATGACCCAGTTGGCTGGAATTTCCGCAGCAGATATGAGGAAGATTTTAAATCCATAGTCGAAAAACTGATTCCCAACATAGAGGAGTTCCTCATCCATCTGCAAGAGCTTGGCGTTCAAGTGGCAGAATACAGCGGCGACTACTCATTTCTGGGTTCACTGGGTACCGCTGGTTTCATGGCAGGAGCGTCAAAAATCATTTTTGAACCAATAAAGCCCTCGAACGGCACTGTTTCGGGGCTTAATCCATTTGACCCAAAGAAGATACTTCCGTTCCATGACGATGAATTTGACAAGTCATTAGACGGGATGTCAGAAAAGGAATTAGAATACAAAGTTCAGGAATACCGCGACACTCTTGAAAAAGCACAACTTGCCAAATATGCCTACCATGATGGTGATCCATTGCCCGCCGGATGGACAGATGTCACTGGCGAAGACCAAAAAATCAAACAAATCTGCGATGACATCGCCCAAAATGGTGGCAATGAGTCTGGCTTGAAATTCTCTGTATTGAGAAAAGGTGACAAATATGTAGTGTCATTTGGCGGAACTGACTTTGGCAAAGAGTTCTCTGAAACGTACAAAGATGGCAAAACAGACATCACAGGAGCTTTTTCTCCTAATGAACGTCAGAGCGAATTGTCTAGAAAACTAGTTTGGAATCTAGTCAAAGATGGGGGGATTCCTCTTGACCAGATTGAATTTACCGGACACTCTTTGGGCGGTCGACTCGCAGCCGAAAACTCTGTCGCTTGGGCACGTCCAGCCACCACCTTCAATGCCGCTGGCTCACACCCTGACACCTATCGACAATATGAAAACATGACTGGCGTCACCCCTGGTTATCGGCCTAGTTCAAACTACACGGGTGTCCGCAATATAGTCACAGAGCATGATCCTCTTTCACACATTCAGTCCTTTTTTTCGGGTTCAAAGAATCCTTATATTGACGCTTTACCTAAAAAAGAGATCACAATAGCTCACGAGACATTGTCTGGTACGATATCGTCCACTCCAGGAAAAGTAATGATGACAGGTCTTTCGGCGATTGCACCACCTGTAGCCATGGGTATTCAAGATTCTGACAAGATATTATCATTTGCAAACACAGTTAATGAATACTACAACAGGGACTATCGTGCGATAGGTGCCACCTTGACCCTGCCCGATGGCCTTGGAGGTCTTAACCCACTTACAAGTCTTGAGGCCCACAAAATTACAGTTGTCGAAGACCTTTTATCGCAGCGACTTGAGATGATTGAGAAACGACTAGGAAAATAAACTATATTCAACTTAATCTAAAATTTTATTATTATGAGCAGCGTAAATGTAGACTATGAGGATTTGATTCGTTTCAAGTCCACGCTTGAGCGCAATGCGCAGCAATTTGACGAGATTCGTCAATCTATCGGCAATGCTATTCAGGCTGTTGTTGGCCAATCAGAAGGATGGCAGGATGCCAAATCGGAGCAGTTTTCCACTACATTTTTTGGTCAAAGCGATCCCGACATCCGCACGCTTGTGGAAACTATGAGTGGCTTTGCAAATTATTTGCAGCAAAAGATTGAGGTGCTGATGCAGTACCACGCTACTAACATTTAACCATCAACAAGACAAAAGACTATGGCACTTTCAAAAGCACAAGTAGATGCGTTGGTGCAACTATCTAGCATCTTGAAACAAGATCATGAACTGATTGGTCAAGTGAAAGCCAGTATGGACAACGAGTTAAAAAGCTTTGTATGGAATGACCCTGTTGGCCACGCCTTTATCGCCAAGTACTACGAAGACCTCAAGCGCATCGATGAAAAACTCATCCCAAACTTGATTTCGTATTGCCAATATCTTGACAAGGAGGCTCAAATTATTGGTGAATATGGTACGGGTACCCTTTAAAGAATGATTTATGCCCCTAAGTAAAGTAGACATTAGTGCAGTACAGGAGTTAAACAGCACTATTAACACTTTCACCAGCCAAAGTGACATGACTCTTTCATCATTCCGCCAGCGAGCCATGAGTCTGTTGGCAGAAATGGAAGCGAAACTGGCCGAACTGGCTCGCATCATGGCCGAAAAGGAGGCCGCTCTGAACCGTTGCGAACTTCGCCGCAATCATGACAAAAAAATGTCATGCGCCGCCGAGGAAAGTGCATATGAGCGTGCTCGAGCACGTCATGACCACTGTGCGGCACTGGTCAATGAAGCTCGTGCTGAAATTAAGAAATATGACAGTTCGGCCATGAGTTTCCGTCAGTCCAAAATGCAACTGGTGAACAGTAGTACACAGTTTCTGACCTCTGTCAGCAACATTATCCATTCATATGTCGATAACGCCGTTCCACCATCTGTAGGTTCTTTTTCCAGTTCCTTGCCTGGCACCGGGAACTATCATGACAACCTTAGTGAAACTGAAGCGAATGGAGGTCATGGGCAAAGGGGTGGCGGGGGGCAAACGAACCATGGCGGTGAGCAAACACCGCCTGAAGATTCATCGGAAGCAAATGTTGAGCCACCCTCAGCGATTCATATTTCCGGGGGTGGGGAGATTGCTTTTGTAGGTATGCCAGGTGGGGGTGTCGACCCGGTGCGTATTGACCCGGATGCGATGCAACACAGTCTGGAGCACCTGCCGCCTATTACCGCTCCCAGTCATGACACATTAAACATGGCTGCTGCCGGTATCGTGACGGCACTCACCGCTGGCGGTCTCATCATCGGCGGGCGCGAGATGCTGTTCCGTCGCAAGACCGATGAATTGTTTGAAGCTCAATATGGCATCACACCCAATGAGTTGATGGTGAAGAGTAACGGCAAGGACAACCCCTACATCCATGCCTATAACGACATTCATCGCGGTCTACAGAAGGAGGTGGTCGAAGTCCAGAAACAACAGTTGAGAGACGATATTGATAGCATCAAGTCCTTCCTAGACCGAGACTCGCAGTTGTCAGAACGCAGTTTGAGCTGGGTCGAAAAAGTTCATGAGAAAAAGGTCCAACTGCAGAACGACGAGATTAAACTTCAATGCTTCGAGGATGGGAAGCGTCGAACGCTAGTACCACTTGGCAAGACTCCCATCGGCGGCCTGAGCGAAGACGGTCTTCACTATATGTTGGACCGCATGACATCCAAAGAGCGATTCATCACCGCCTCTACGTTGATTGCCGCCTCGGGCATGAGTCTGTCGGGCGATGATGGAACAAGTTATTACTTCAGCGACGGTGGAGACAATTTCTTGCGAGTCGCTCATGACGGTTCGGTCGTTGAGCATCAAGTTCGTGACACCCGTACTGGCTTCAGCACCGAAGAGCCAAGTTTCAAATTACCGGGAACCAAAACTGAAGGTTTTGCAACCAAACCGACCGAAAGCAGTATTGACATGCCTGGCATCGAGGGCGGAATCAAATATCAAGACCCTGGATTGAGATATGCTAGCAAAGTGTACCATATCAATGATGACGGTTCTGGTTGGACAGCGGGCAATGAGACTAAAATTGGCGGAGAAGCCAACTTAGGTTTCTCTGTCGACCCTTCTGGTGCATCAATCGGTGTTGATGCGTCTGTGGCCCAAGTCGGCGCCAAAGTCACAGATTTTCCTGCGCCTGAACGAATCGGCGGGGCTTACCGCCAGAAAGAGACCGGTATCTCAGGTGGAATCAGTTTAAGCGCCAGCGCCTCTGTGGGTACGTCAAAAGGTTTTGATGGCTCAACAGAATACGGCGTTAAAGTGCCTTTCGCTAAAATCGGCATGGTACTCGAAGGACGTGTTCTGCCCGAGTCATACTATCCTCAATCTATAAGAGATCGACTGAAATGACATCTTGCATACAATTATTTGGCCAACAAGACGCACAGTTGCGTCATGTGGCAACGACTGCCCGTGCCAGTTGGCAAGACATAAAAGGTGAGCAGTTCTATGAAGTCATCATCACCCCGCTTGAGACTGAATCCGAGCGTATGCTTGCCGCCATGGAGCAGTTGATGACACGGTTAACCGAAATCAAATCAGAAGTTGACAAGATATGAAAAAGACTCTTTTCTGCCTCTTGGCGATTGTTTGGACGCTGGCCGGGACATCCCAAGGTGTCATCAGCGACTTTGAGACTGATGATTTCCCTGTGGTGCGCTTCCGCATCCAGTCGTTCAACCCCGACACGGCGACAGCCACACGTCTGCGGGTCATCGAGGAGAGCAAAGAGGTGCCCATCACCAACGTGGCCATCATCGATGTTCCCCCTACTCCTCGCAAAAGCAATGTGCTATTCTTGTGGGATAACAGCCGCATCGGCGACTATACTGCCGAGATGCTGGTGGACTTGTTCAATGGCATGGTACTCAACTCACAGATGAGTGACAGTCTGAAGGTTGACATTGCCGTTTTTGGACGCAATCAACAGGGAGATAAGAGTTATTCTTCACTTGCTGGCAAGTTTATCACCGACTTGGGTGATGCCAAAAAGGCTGTGTTCGGTCAGATAGAGAAAGGCATGACCGGCACCGGTGCGACCTCCGACCTGCTTTGGGCGTTGGGCGAGGGTATCAAACAGGTGTCCTCTCAGTCAGGCGATGAAGCGCGCGCAATTGTCCTCTATACCATCGGATCTAACAACATCACCTCGGCCCTTGAGGTTACCCCCGTCATTGAGGCAGCCAAGAAAAACCGAGTTCATATCTATGTGGTGAACGTGGATGGCGATGAAGTGGGCAAGACACTGTGCGAGCGCCTATCTGCTGGAACATACGGCCAGACACTCTTCACCACAGGGTCGTTTCAGCAAGCCGATATTCGCAAAAATGAGCGCGACAACAAACAGAGCCAACACACGTTCCTGTTTGTCGAGAACGAGACAGTGAGCCAATGGATAGCCCATCTGCCCATCAATTGGGAAGGCAAGACTTATCAAGTCACGTTCACCTCGCAGTTTGAGCGCATCAACCAGACCAAACAGATTTCGGTCGAATTGGGAAGCGACACCTTAACCTCGGCCTATCAAGTGCCGGGCATGACACTGTGGTACAGAGTCAAGACCCACCCTATCTTGTATAGTCTTCTCTTCGTTCTATTGCTTGCCGCTGTACTGGTAGGAGGATATTACCTGCTGAAGCGCCATAACAAATTGAAGGCACTCAAGGAAGAAGAGGAAGAAGAGCTGGAGAACGAGCGGGAACGCTTGAAATCAGATCAAGCCAAACTGCGCCAGCGTGTTGAGATGGCCGAGAGTGCCCAGCGCCGGCGTCAAGAACAAGAGACTGCCCGCGAGCGCTCCACACAGGTTCAGGAGCAACTCAATGCCATTAGCTCGCTGATGCACTCACGCAATGCTCGCGCGCGCGTAATGGTATTCAGTCCGTCTGGTTCGGCTGAGTACACGATGACAACTCCTCAATTAGCCATCGGCTCGGCAGAGGACAATGACATTGTCATTGCCGACCCCACCGTGAGCCGTCATCACGCCCAGCTCTATTATGATGGCATGGGTTTTGGCATTCGTGACCTTCATTCAACCAATGGCGTTGTCATGAACGGAATGAAGATTGATGACCTCAAGTTGAGAAACGGTGACTCGCTGATGCTTGGAAGAACAACTATCAAGATTTACCTTTAATTAACATGAACATTGTGAATTTTGACCGCGATGTCTGCGCCCTGACTGACACAGGCCTAGTGCGTCCTCACAACGAAGACTCTAATCGCCTCTTGAACACATCGAATGGCGAATTATTTGTTGTGTGCGACGGTATGGGAGGACATGTGGGCGGTGCCACGGCATCACGTATTGCCGTGGAGAGTATCAGCCAATATGTCAGCGAGAACTCTTGCGTCATCCCGCAGCAATTTCTCGTCAAGGCACTTGAATATGCCAACGAGCGTATATATGCCGAAACCCGAATAGACCCCTCGTTGAAGGGTATGGGTACAACCGCTTGTGTCGCACTGGTTCGTGAAAACAAAGTCTGGTATGCCCATGTTGGCGATAGCCGCATCTACTATTACAACAAGCGTTTTCAGACACTATATCGTCTAACGAAAGACCACTCGGTGGTTCAAGCCCTTGTCGACCAAGGACTCATCAGTGAGGCAGAAGCTGAGCACCACCCTGACAAGAACAAAATTCGCAAATCACTAGGCATCAAACCTACGGTCGAGGCTGAGCCTTGTCAGATGCCGCTAGTGCCATCAACCGGCGACATCCTGCTCATCTGCAGTGATGGTCTGTCAGGCATGGTGTCTGAAGATGACATGCTTGAAGTGTTAGCTACAATCCCCGATATCAATGAGGCGGGCAAGACACTCATCGACCTGGCCAAGGCCGGTGGTGGTTCTGACAACATCACTGTTCAACTCATCAGATTCTCGAATGCCGGAACGCGTGATGCCGTGTTCGACGCAAAGAACCAAGGGGTCGCTCTGAGCAGCGAAGTAACACCGAAAGCACAACCCAAGCGACTGTGGCCATGGATTGTCATTGCAGCCTCAGTGCTTACAATCATCCTCTCGGTGCTGTTTATGCCCTCTGACAAGAATACATCCAGCTCGAGCAACGTTACTCCCATTACCACAGATAGCATCTCAGCCGAACAGAATGCATTCGAGAAAGAGATTCCAGCAGATGCCAAGGTTTTGACCTACGAAGACGGAGGTATTGAGTATCAGCTTTATAAACGTCCGGGCAACCCTGATGGAGACTTGCTCGTGAATATGAAGAATTTCACATACGAGACCGGCGAATTTGTTCCATGCGGTCCCATATACAAAGGTAAAGAAGGGCGATTCAAGAGATTCAATAAAGACGGAACACCCAGAGAATAATATCAGCTATGAAAAAGTTCATTATTACTACCCTATTAGCCTTTTTTGCTGTAGCTACAGCCTGGTCGCAATATAGTTTTCGACTCGAAATCCGACAGGTATTTCCTCAAAAAACAACTATTGTGTCAAAATCGTTCAATTTTCCTCGCGAACTCGATCAGGCGGTCGCTAATTACTCTTCCAGGACGCGAGGTCAAGGGAACTACACCATATCGACAACGACTCCCAAGGGTACCCAAACAAGAAGCGTGCAAAACATCACTTGGGTTCAGACACTTAATGGTTCTACGACCTATCACTCCAAGGCAACCTCTCCCGCCAAGTCCTATACCACACCGACAATCTGGAAGGGATATGCGTGCAACTTGAATGGTTCTCCCAAAGGCAAGACCAGCACACGCGAATTCATTTATCGAGTCAGCGTCAAGGACTCTACCGACCACTTTAAGACACAATATGTCGAGAAATCCACAGCGATGGCCGAGGCCCAAAGAATCTATCAAGAGGTCTGCACTCCAGTCACGCCTGTCACAGTGGTTGTGTACAGTTATCAAGGCAAGAAAGTAACCGAGGAATCCCGCATCACGAATGCCAATGAGTATCAGTCACACCTGCAAGAACTGAACTCGGCGGCAGCAGAACAAAAGAAACAGCAGGAACTGATTGACGGGTTCAAGAACACGATGAACCTCATCGGCAAGTCGAACGACTCAATCAAAGATCCGGGGATTGCGGCGTGCCACGATCTGCTCAAGACAACAGGAATAGCAATTGGCGACAGTGTCTTCTATGCCGAGGGTCTTGACGCTTTGTACCGTGAGGTAATTGGCAAATTGTTACCTAAAGACCGTCCTGACCTCGCCGCACTGTTTCCTGACACGGCAGTCAGCCCATCTGCATTACTGGACAGTACAGCTCAGTTGGCTATTCGCATCCATCAAGCACCTCCTGCCCCACCAGCCTATCTAGAACAGATTGAAGGTGCAACATTGATTAAGCGTTACAGTTATGCAGGCATCAATTATGAGTATTACGAGCGCCCCAAGAGCAAGCAGCATAAGAAAGATCATCTGCTTGTCAACATGAATACTCTCGAATATGAGACCGGCGAATTTGAGCCCATCGAGCTGCCTGATGGCGGTCAATGGATGAAGCCCAAAAAGACCCAGAAATATGACCGCAATGGCAGTAAAGTAGTTAAAGGGAGTTAAGTAATTAAAGGGAGTTGAGTAATTAAAGGGAGTTAAGTAGTATCTACCAGCGTAGCAGTCAAAAGTCTAAAGTTCCCCCTAGCCGAACCTTATTGTGTTATGAGTAGTTTTCCTTCCGTTCCATATTATCAGGTGACCCGCCTCATCCAGAAGGGCGGCACATCGGCAGTCTATGAGGGCATAGACTTGCGGAACGGCAGCGTCGTAGCCATCAAGGCCTTATATAGCGACAAATCAAGGGATGAATTCATGTTGCGCCGCTTCAAAGAAGAGGCCAACCACTATTTGTTACTTTCTCATCCCAACATTCCCCGCTTGGTGGACTTTGTTGAACATGAGGGTCGCATGTTCTTGATTATGGAATATGTTGACGGCATAGACATGAGTCAATATTTGAAACGTCATGGTCCCCTCGACGCGAATCTTGTCATACACTTCTTCACGATGTTGCTCGACACGATACAATACCTGCACGAGCATGAGATTCTGCACTTGGATATCAAGCCGGCCAACATCATGATTACTGATGACTGGGGCATTAAGGTGCTGGATTTAGGAATCTCGGCCATTGTATCTGAAGGCGAGACACGCAAAAAGAGGTGCGGCAGTCCCTCATTTATGGCTCCCGAACAGATTCGCAATGAAAAACTAGGCTACTATACCGACATCTACCAGATTGGTGCGACCCTGTTCAACATGATAACGGGTTATCCTCCGTACGTGGGCAATACACGGCAAGAAATTTTCGACCACATCTGCCACATGGCATCGCCCGTCCTGCAAGACTTGGTGCCGCCCGACCTTCAGCCACTGCAATCAGTGATTGACAAGTCAATGCACAAAGATGGCGACCAGCGCTACCATTCCTGCAAGGAAATGGAAGAATCACTATTGTCATGTTTTCTGGCAGTGATAGAAGCAGAACCCGAGTCAGAGTCAAAGTCACACCTCCACTCAATAAACGAACAAAACAACACAAACATGAGAATAATCACAATAGGCCGTGAGATAGGGAATGATATCGTCATTGATGACAATCGTGTGAGCCGTCACCACTTGGAGATTATCCAGGATGATGCGAACAACTTCTTCGTCCGCGACCTCAACTCGACTAACGGAACGTTTGTCAACGGAAACCGCATCGTAGGTGAAAAAGCCATTGAGACAACTGATGTTATTCGCATCGGCAACACCACGCTTCCCTGGATCAGCTATTTTTCTACGCCAGACCATACCGAGATGGAGCTGGATGCACCTTCTCCAAAATCTCGCCGCAGAGGCAAAGTGGCAAGGGAATCAGATGGGGAGCCGTCAAAGTTCAAGAAAGGGATGAAAAGCGTTGGCAAATGGTTTGGTCGTACAGCCCTCGCATTATTGACATCATTGTTGATGATGCTGATGTTCAGATGGATAATGAAAAATTTTTAGTGAACAATGAACGAGGTAATCAATACAGAGTTGTTGCCTGGCACGACGTTGTGCAATGGTAAATATGTAATCGAGAAGAAGATAGGCTCGGGCGGTTTCGGCATCACTTATCTGGCCAAACACTCCACCCTAGAGAAGTTCTATGCCATCAAGGAGTTTTTCATCAGTGGTTTCAATGTGAGGAACAGTCACACTAATCATGTCACCCTTCAAGGCATTGATGCCAAAGATTTCAACAGATTTCGCCAAGGTTTTATTGACGAGGCTCGAATTTTAGCTGGACTGAACAATGAGGCAGTTGTAAAGGTGCTTGACATCTTTGACGAAAACGGCACTTCCTATATGGTAATGCCGTTTGTAAGTGGCATCACACTACAGTCGATGGTTGAACGAGACGGCCCGATGTCGTATGAAGATGCGGTGAACTATATCGTCCAGATTTGTGAGGCATTGTCGTATATCCATTCGAAGAATATCCTGCACCGCGACGTCACTCCCGACAATGTGATAGTCACACCGGAGATGAAAGCCGTGCTCATTGACTTTGGTTCAGCCCGAAAATTTACCAACGACAAGACTCAACGTCACACTGCCATCGTCAAGCAAGGTTATGCTCCGCTGGAGCAGTACTCGGCAAATTCTCGCAAAGGAGCATACACTGACTTATATTCATTGGGAGCAGTCTTCTACTACCTTCTCACCGGCGAGCGCCCTATGGATGCCACCGAGAGAACCAACTCGATGATGAAAGAGCCCATTGAGATTAACCCCAAAGTGCCAGCTCAAATCAATGCCGTGATCATGAAGGCGATGGAGATGGACAGTTCTCAACGATATCGAACGGCCGATGAGCTTATCGAGGACATCATGACGGGAAATGCACCTACACGATACCAGCCTAATGCCCATAGCGCTGCGGTATCGTCAACCAAGATGACCCCAAGAGTTGCCACAAATCATTCAGCACAAAACAGCCAACCACAGGGTAAAAACTTGAAATATGCTGCCATCCTTCTGGCATGCTTGGCCGCAATCATCGTTGGCCTGATAGCCGTCAGACCTCTGCTCAATGGCACACAAGATGCGTATCAAACAAACGAGGAGTCCGTAGTTGAGCCTGAGTCGCCGATGGTCAGAGCTGCCTCTCTATCACTCGCTAGTTGTGACTCTGTCATGACGTTATTGGAGCACAATCCTAACGACCCTGTCGCACTCTATGCCATAGCCAACAAGGCTTACAACGATGAATATTCACCCAATAGGATGGAGGCGTTTTGGGAACACCCTTTGCGTGACGATGGCGACATTGACCGTCATATCCTGACCGACAAGAAATTCACGCAAGTGGGGTTCGCTTTTGTCTGTGCCGCCCGAGCCTACGAGATTGTCTCGAACGACGGCAAGGTTCCCGATAACTACACCGACTTTACTAAAGCCCTTGTCAAGTTTCTTGACGAGCTTCAAGCCCTTTATCCTAATGACCTAAAATATGAGCGACATGAATAGACAGTATCTTATTTGCTTGTTACTTGCCCTCACCTTTCGACTCCACGCCCAAGTCCCGGCATGGCGCATATCGCCCGAATGGGACCAGGTTGAATATATGGGTCATGACCTGTTACGCATTCAGAAGAATGGCAAATGGGGCGTGTATGGTCTTGAGGGAAAATTCAGTATCTCGTGTGAATATGCCCATGTGACCGACATACATGATGGTTACTTCCTGTTGTTGGGCGAAAAAAATCAGTTGCTATATTGTTATAGCACAACAGGTCATGTCTCTAAAATCAATAAAGAGCTATATGTCTCAAGCGATAATGCTCACTTCTCCGACGGATTGCTGGCCGTTTGCGATAATAAGGGCAAGTGGGGCTATATCAACGCCAATGGCAACTCTAAAATCAAGAATAATTACCTGTATGCTTTCCCATTCTTTCATGGCGTAGCAGCGGTTCAGCTCAAGAACAAATTGTGGTGTTACATCAACAAAAGCGACAATGCAGTGGATTTGCGCAGTAATGACAGGTTGTTTGTCAAGTCGGGCTTCAAATTTGCCTCGTCGTTCACAACTATCGACGGTGCTCCCCGTGCTGTGGTGCGCAGCGACGATGACCTATACATGATTGACTATTCCGGCAAACGAGTTGAGAATGACTTCATTACCAAAGACGGTGTTCGATTTGTTGACGGACGAATCGATTTCAACAAGCCGTATCATTGCGATGGACTTATCATAGAGTTTGATAACCAAGGCCAAATAGCCAAGTTAGAGAATGGCAGTAAAACATTTGTAATTACAAGCGGTTCACCAGCAATTGCGTGGCCTAGAGTGACTGGCTTCGAGATATCCTATGACAATCAGATTACAGTCAGCGGCAAGACCTTCACGTCGCAGTTGCAGTCGGTCATACCCCTAAACTCATCTACCTTACTTGTCAAGAAAGACAACAAATGGGGCATTTTGATGTTTGAGCGAGACCAGGAAACCATCAGCATCCTAGACAAAACTGATGTCGAGAACTACCACAATGGCAATGACATGAGTTTTGAGTTGTCACATGCATGGACGGGTGTGAAAGTCTATGCCCTCAGCGATGACGGTCGTCATGAGATAGGGATTGCCAACAACAAGTTTAACGTACCCGTCGGTTACGCCAGCAACAGCAACCAGAAAAAGCTTATTCTTCAATTAGAGAAAGACGGAATAGCATTCGAACCGATGAGTTTCGATATTCCACAAGTGAGAAAAGAGATTAAAGTTCGCGAACCCAAAGTAGACATCAGTCCAACGACAACGCCAACGACATTCACCTGCAGTGCGGCACCAGGAGGAGTTGCAATTCTGACAAGAGGCAGTAACAACACCTATCGAGGTCAAGCAACCATAAAAGTATCCAGCTCCTCACCCTGCAGCGTTTCATGCAAGGGGGTAACCAAAGATTGTAGAGGTAGTATTTTCATCTCAGTTCCTATTACACATGATTTTGGCATAAAAGATAACGACATAAAAACAGTGAATGTTACATTTACCCCCAAGAGTGGAGGTAAGCCCAAAACGATACCAGTAACAATTCGTGTTACAAAGAAGAAAAATATATCTAGAAATTAATCATAATACAAAATCTACAATTATGCGTAAATTATTAGCAACAATCGTCCTGCTTGCTAGTGCGGGCATCTTCACAGTTCATGCTGATTCGGGAGTGGACTTGTCAGACAATGTTCAGAAACCATTTCATGTAAGTCTCTATGCCGAGGCGGGTTTGTCGTACACGACCTATCACTCAACCGAGGAACTGCTTAAACCGGATTTTTCGAACGTATTGGGTCCCAATGCCGGTGTTGGGGTCAACTTGCGTTTCTTGCGGCGTGACAAGTCTGACCCTGCCGAGAACGGTTGGCTGGCTCTACAGACCGGTGTGCATTATGACCGCACCGGCTTTAAAGCCGATGGCACCAAGTTTACCCTCGACAACCTGTGCATTCCCGTCGAGCTGCAGTTCTATCCTATCCGAGACCTGTATGTGTGTGCCGGCCCGGAATTCTGCATCAACCTGGGCCTGAAACCCAAGGCAGCCTCTGTCATGGGCATGGACATCGCGCTGGACGGCCACAAGGCCAACGACCTGCGGCTGGGCTTCGGGGCAGGATACATGCTCCCGTCGATTCCGCTGGGACTGAATGTCAAGTATCTGATTGGCACAAGCAAATTCAGCGACAACCTGCCGTGGAAGGGCAACCAGGTGCGAGTGAGTTTGTGCTATCGTTTCGGACTCTAATTGCATCCCGTGCCATGAAACGGTTTTTATCTCAATCGGCAGCGCTGGCGGCGCTGGCGGTGATGGTTCTGACTGCCTGCGACAACAAGTCGACCGACATCTCGCGCAGCGAGGATGTGGAAATCAAGGTGGCTATCAATCATGTCTTGTCGCCGTTCACAGCTTACGACCAGTCAGACACACAGATGTATGTCAACCAAGGCATCGCCTCGCAGATCGAAGTCGTGGCGTTGCTCTATGATGATGCTGGTCACCTGGTCAAACAGATGGTGAAAGATGTGGCCAACTACAACCAGCCGTCGGTCACATTCACGACCCCTGTCACAGGCAACAACCCCACACTGGTGTGTTTTTCACTGGCTTTCTGGACCACCAAGTCGGGCATCGCATACGAGGTCTATCAGATCAGTGGCGAGGAGCTGCTGTCGACACTCAAGGTCGAGCGGCAATATGATGACGCAGCCGACTTGCTTCCCTGGATTGTGCTGGGCGGCAGCATCCAGCAGCTGGGTGCCACGGCCACCAGGGTCGATGTCGAGCTCGAGCCGCTGGGTGCTGTCGTCTATTCTGACTGGCACAATGTCCACGCCAATGACAACAAAAAGCCGCGTCCGGGGCGCTATGTGATCTATCGCAAGTGCAACGATGCCGTGTGTGTCGAGAACAAGCGGTTTGTCTACCGCTCGTCGCTGTCGTCGACCTACTACTATTACCAGGGGGTCATGCCTAGCTCTATGCCCAACTATGACGAACTCTACCGCATCTGTTTTGTCATGCCAGGCGAGGTGGATGTGTATGGTTTCGGCCAATACTCCCCATCAAATTTCGCAAAAGACGATGCTGTGGCCACGGGCGAAACGTCAGAACAGACAATGAGCATCAAGCAAGGCAAACAGTATGTGATCGACATGAACTGTGCGGACTACACAATTGCAACCCGGCAAGGTGTGATGCAATAGTAACTTGAATTATTCAAGTCTCAAATATAGTTAAGGAGTTAAAGGAGTTACATTTAGTAGTAGAGAAGTAAGGTAGTAGAGTAGTGGGGCCGATACATTATGGCGGCTGCACACGTTCCCGCCACAACCACGAAGTGCTCGCGACCGAACGGGAGTCCGGAGGACAAGCGAAGCGCAGCAATCATGTAACGGCTTTACTACCCTACTACCCTACTACCCTACTACCCTACTACCCTACTACCCTACTACCCTACTACCCTACTACCCTACTACCCTACTACCCTACTACCCTACTACTTTACAAACATTCCCAACGCGCAATGAAAAATAAAATAAAATTAAACTGCCTCGTCATGGCGCTGTGCCTGATGGGATGCGGCCTGCTCACGGCCTGCGACAACGACTCGACCGAAGTTGCACGCCAGGATGTCAAGATCAACCTGATTCTGAACAACGTCGTCAGCAACTTCACCACCTATCAGCGGTCTGACAAGGAGATGCCCACATTCAGCAACGGCACTACCCGAATCGTGGCCAAAGTCCTCGTGTATGACGACAATGGCAAGCTCACCAGCCAGGTCGAACGCCAATTGCCTGACTACAGCCCGACACGTGTCGTGGTGCAGACATCGGTCAGCGGTTCCAACCCGCTGCTGGTGTGCCTGACTTATGCGCAGTATGTCGAGACGGGCAGCGGCCAGGTCACTGACGCTTATCAAATCAGCGGCGAACAGAGCCTGTCGACCCTCAAGATTTCAGACATCAACAGCAAGTCAAGCAACAAAATTCCATGGATGGTGCTGGGTGGCGCCATCGTGCAACTGGGCAGTCAAAGCGACAATGTCGATATCGCCGCGGAGCCGCTTGGCGCGCTCGTCATGTTCAACTGGCGCAACATCCATGCTCACGACCATGACACCCCGGCACCCAACGGCCATTTGATCTACTATAAAGACAACAACATCATCACGGTCAAGAACCGCAAGTTTGACTATAGCACGTCGCTCCAACCAGACATTTTCTATTACGAGAACATTTCGCCCAGCCGATTCACATCGACAAACGTCTACGGCTACGCATTTCTCAAGCCGGGCAGGCATCAGGCGTTTGGCTATGGTGCCTATTCGCCATCTGACTTTGAGGAGGATGACGAGCAGATTACCGGCAGATCGGACTTGATTACCGTCACCGTGAGCGAGGACAAGCAATATGAGCTGACACTGGACTGCAGCGACTATGCGCTGACGGTGAGCGAGGTCAAGTGATTGTCACTGATGCGGTTTTCGGTCAACTGATGTGAGTTGGGAACAGGGCGAAGCTGCCGAGAGCACAATCTCGGCGTTCGGTCACCAATCAACGTCACGGCTGGCGAACCTTGTCGCCAGCCGTGATGTTTTTGTTACTCGCCACAATCGGCGAGGACTCGCATCAAAAATAACCGATTTTAGGGATTGCGGGCACGAGTGTTGCCTTGTAATTTTGCAAAATTTGGATATGACAGCATTTTGCTGTCGGCTGAAAAACGAATGATATGAAACTGTCGGAACTGAAGACTGGGCAACGGGGCGTGATTGTGAAGGTGCTGGGACACGGCGGCTTTCGCAAACGCATCATCGAGATGGGATTTGTCAAGGGAAAGTCCATCGAGGTGCTGCTCAACGCACCGCTGCAAGACCCGGTGAAATATAAGATCATGGGATATGAGGTGTCGTTGCGGCACGACGAGGCCGAGCTGATCGAGGTCGTTGGCGAGGGCGATGTGGACACATCGGCCACAATCGCAGTGGGCGACAATGTCATTGCCGAGACCATCCGCCTGAGCGATGAGGAGCTGCAGGCCAAGGCACGGCGACAACGGCGAACGATCAATGTGGCGCTGATTGGAAATCCCAATTGCGGCAAGACATCGCTCTTCAACCATGCCAGCGGTGCTCATGCCCGCGTGGGCAACTACTCGGGTGTGACGGTCGATGCCAGTGTCGCGCATGCCACATTTGAGGGCTATGATTTCAATCTCACCGACCTGCCGGGAACCTACTCGCTGTCATGCTACAGCCCCGAGGAGATGTATGTGCGCGAGCACCTGCTCGAGCAACGGCCCGACATCGTCATCAACGTCATCGACGCGAGCAACCTTGAGCGCAACCTCTACCTGACCACACAGTTGCTGGACATGAACCTGCGGATGGTGTGTGCCCTGAACATGATCGACGAGACCGAGCGCCGTGGCGACCAGCTGAACATCGACACACTGAGCACGCTGTTCGGGGTGCCGATGATTCCGACGTCGTTCAAGACGGGCCGCAATGTCGACCTGCTGTTCCATGTGATCATCAACATGTATGAGGGGGCCGACTACATCGACGAGCAGGGCAACATCAATCCCGATGTAGCACGCGAGATCAAGCAGTGGCACGACCACGAGGCCGACCGGCACCTGACACATGACCATGCCGAGGACTTTGCCGAGGGCGGCCGTCCGGTCAAGAACTACTTCCGACACATCCACGTCAACCACGGCCAGTGGGTCGAGCAGGCCATCGCCACGGTGCAGGCGCCTGTCAAGCAGTCGGCCCACCTGCGCGCGGCCTACTCAACGCGCTACCTGGCCATCAAGCTGCTCGAGCACGACAAGGGCGCTGAGGCGGCTATTGAGGGCGACGAGCAGCGGCGCGCCATCCTGGTGGCACGCGACCGCGCCGCGGTGCAGATCGAGCGTGACACACAGACCGACTCGGAGACGGCCATCATGGATGCCAAGTATGCCTTTGTGCGCGGCGCACTGGCCGAGGCGGGCTATGCTGTGGGAACCGACCAGGACACCTATCGCATGACCCACCTGCTGGACCGCGTGCTGTCGAGCAAATATCTGGGATTCCCCATCTTTTTCCTCATCCTGTTTGTGATGTTCTATGCCACGTTCACACTGGGACAATATCCGATGGACTGGCTCGAGACTGCCGTGGCATGGCTGGGCGACTGGGTGAGCACGACAATGCCCGCCGGCCCACTGCGCTCGCTGCTGGTCGACGGTGTGGTGGGCGGTGTGGGCTCGGTCATCGTGTTCCTGCCGCAGATATTGATCCTGTATCTGTTCATCTCGGTGATGGAGGACTCGGGCTACATGGCGCGTGCAGCGTTCATCATGGACAAGCTGATGCACAAGATGGGCCTGCACGGCAAGTCGTTCATCCCGCTGATCATGGGATTTGGGTGCAACGTGCCGGCGGTGATGGCCACGCGCACCATCGAGAGCCGCCGTTCGCGGCTGATCACGATGATGGTGCTGCCATTCATGAGCTGCTCGGCCCGTCTGCCCATCTACATCATGATAGTGGGCACATTCTTTGCCGTGCAGTGGCGCGCATGGATCATGATTGGCATCTATGTCATTGGCATTGCCATGGCTGTGGTCGTCAGCAAGATATTGTCGCGCCATATTGTCAAGGGCGAGGACACCCCGTTTGTAATGGAGTTGCCTCCCTATCGCTGGCCCACTGCACGAGCCATTGGCCGCCACACCTGGGACAAAGGCAAGGAGTATCTCAAGAAGATGGGAGGCATCATCCTGGTGGCAAGCATCATCGTGTGGGCGCTGGAATACTTCCCGCACAACGACCAGCTCACGCGGCAGCAGCAACAGGAGCAGAGCTACATCGGACGCATGGGCAAGGCAATCGAACCTGTGTTTGCGCCACAGGGCTTCAACTGGAAGCTCGATGTGTCGCTCATCGCCGGAGTTGGTGCCAAAGAGATTGTGGCCTCGACGATGGGGGTGCTTTATACCGATGACGACACGTTTGGCGACGATGACTCGTTCAGCAACGACAACCAGAAGTATTCCCGCCTGCGCCAGCAGATGCAGGCCGATGGCATAACGCCGCTCACCGCATTCTGCTACATGCTTTTCATCTTGCTTTACTTCCCCTGTGTGGCAACGATTGTCGCCATCAAGAACGAGACCAACTCGTGGCGATGGGCCATCGTCGCTGCCCTATACACCACAGCCGTCGCGTGGGTGGTAAGTGCCGCGGTGCATCTGATTTTCAGCTGACAGCGAACATCGAGACATGTTTCCTGCTCGTAACTATTCAGCGATTCCACTTTTCCCCTGAAGGTGTATCATAATTGTGAATGCTGGTCTTCGACCAGCCTATTTAGTACCTTGTTCACTGGTTTGTTGCCCTCCCAGGGGAGGGGGAAAGAGGAATCGGTGAATAGATACTCCTGCTCGCTGTTCGCTGTTTGCTGTTCGCTGCTCGCTGCTTGCAGTTTACAGATAGCGCGCCATGCACTCAGCAATGATGCCAATGCGACGATAACTCAATGCGTGGCACAGACGGTCGGTCAGGCGGCCATACTTGCGATAGAAGATGTTGAATGTCAAGTAGGCCAGCCGCTGACGCGGATTGCGGGGCATGCGGCGCCAAATGTTTTTCCAGCTGTACAGCTCGCGGTAGATCCACAAGTAGCCTTCACGCAGCTGCTGGGCAGTCATGCCCTTGGGCCGGAACACAACATGAGCCGTGTTATAGAGCGAGAGGTCGGTGCTTGTAATCCTCCCTTCAGTCTCAAGACGGTCATAAAGCCTGGTGCCGGGATAAGGGGTGAGGATGTGCGAGGTGACCGTCTCGATGCGTTGTGCCACAATCCAGTCGAGTGTCTGACGGAACACCTGCGGGGTGTCTTCGTCCAAGCCGAACACAAAACTGGCATTGATCATGATGCCGCGGCGGTGAATCTCGCGGATGGCCTCCTCATAGCGGGTGCGGTCGTTCTGCACCTTGTGCACACTGCCCACCGAGGCCGCATTGATACTCTCAAACCCGATGAACAGTCCCTGGCAACCGCTCTCGGCCATCAAATCAAGCATACCGGGAATGGCCGCCACATTGATTGAGACAGCTGCGTTCCACTTGATGCGCAGGGGCTTGATGGCCTCGAGCAGCTGACGCGTCCATGCCGGGTCGCCGATGAAGTTATCGTCGATGAACATGATGTGCCGCCTTCCGATAGCCCGAATTTCGGCCACAACATCGGCAATCTCGCGGTGGATGTAGCGATGCCCGCCGAAACTGTTATAGCAGAAGTCGCACTTGAAGGGACAGCCACGGCTAGTGTGCATAATGTTGGTATAGAGGTACTTGTCGGATGGGATAAGGTCGTATGCCGGCGAGACGATGTCACGCCCCGACAACGTGGGCGAGCAGCGATACACGGCACGGAGTTGCCCTTGCCGCAAGTCGCGGATGATGTCGGGCCATGTGCCCTCGGCCGCCCCGATGCACAGCACATCAAACAGTCCCTCAGGCACGGTCTGGCTGGCCGTGGTGATGTGCACTCCACCGGCCACAACCGGAATGCCCCGCTCGCGGAATGGACGGGCAATCTCGGCGGCACGTGGCAACACATCAAGCGAGACCATGATTCCCACGATGTCGGGCGAGTCGTAGGTGACAGGCTCGACATTCTCGTTCTGCACCACCACGGTGTGTTCGGCGCGAAGCAGATTGACGATGGTGTACAACCCCAGAGGGGGCGACATACGCACCTTCAGTCCGGTGTCCATGGGCCGCATGAGCATACGCGGCTGTATCAGCTTGATGTACATTCTCTGATAATACTTTTTCCGATATATCTCACAATGCCATCAAGGTAACCCGCAACCGTAATCAATCCAGCTCGTTTCGCAGATATTGCTTGGTCTTCTTGAGCAGCTCACGGGCCTGCTCATGCCCCTGCTGCGCAGCCTTGGCCAGATAGTGCTTGGCCACCAGCCAGTCGAGGGGTACACCGTCACCATGATAGAAGCTATAGCCCACAAGATATTGTGCCTCCATGTCGCCATTATTGGCACGATTGAGTAATTCCTCTGAGATATAGGGGATATTGCTCTCGAGTTTGAATTTAACGGGCAGTGTGAGGCTCACGTTGACGGGTTTCCCGGCCACCTGCCCTGGTTCGAAGTTGCCAATCTGGCTGCAAACTCTCACCACCTCGGCATCCAGTTCGGGCGAGATAGATCGCAAGACCTTCACCTGGTCGACATGGCCAGTCTTGGTCACTACAAACTGCACCACACAAGTGCCCTGCAACCCATTGCGGAAAGCGTCGTCGGGATACTCAATCTCGCTCGTGATGTAGCTCATCAGTGCCTCGATGCCACCGGGATATTGTGGCATCACGTCGGGGCGGTCGGCCGATTGTTCGGTCGAAGTACCATTATTTGCTGGCAATGAGGCATCTCCGCCCCAAGCATTCGTGGCCATACTTAGCACCAGTAGTGCCACAGCCACCGATTTCAGTAGACTAGTTTTCATATCAGTTAAATTGTTATTAGTTATTGCCAAATGTTCTTGCAAAAATCATACCATTATCATTGTCACATGCGGCCATGACGCTGCAACAGCAGCCACAGCCACAATGTGTGCCACCATCAGCGCCACCGCCGGCCATCTGCCCCACGAGCGGTGCTGCAACCAAATCGCAACCACATTGCAGCTGATGGCCGCCGCAAAAGCGATGACATAGACGATGATGTTGACATGATAATAGGTCGTGTGCCATGTGGCAGCTAAGTCATAGAGGTCATCCACACACATGTCAAAAGCCTTTTCGAGGGGCAACGGATAGGCCGTGCAAATGACCCAGAACAGCTTGCCATAGGCACAGACCAGCAGACTGGACAATGCGGCGGCCAACCAAGAGGCAAACGACGGCTGCCGCTTGACCACCACCCACGACTCCACTGCTAGCCACAGTGCCGAGGCTGCCACCAGACCAGCTTGCACATAGTTGTTGCCAATGACACAGAACTCTTTATAGGTCAAGCCTAAGGCATAGCCGACAGCTGCCATAAAAGCGCAGCAGGTGCCAAATAGCGTCACCAGAGGCGTCGCGCTGGTAAATAGCGACATCGCACAACCCAGCAACAAGAAACCGACAACCACAGCAGTCACAAACCATCGCAACGGCATTCGCCACCAGATGGCACATGCCACAAAGGCATTGACCACCACGATGACGGAACTGAGCACCACTTGCAGGTTATCTCCAAGATAGTTCTTGATGTAGCCCAACGCATTATTAGTCAGGCGGTCGTCAACTGCCGGCAGATAGCCATGGAACCGCATTGCAGCCAGCATGAGCACAATGCAATAACAAAGCGCGGCTATCGTCACAGCCACAGAACCGACTCGAGTGTCGCGCACCATTCTCCACAAGGCAGTGCCCATCACCGCCAAACACGCAAAAATCACAATTGTAATCATAATTCAACAACTTTAATGTTTACGTGTTATAAATAGTCTGACGAAAAGTAACCTATATTAGCCGCACTTCGTCGTTGTCAACAAGATGAATGTATGTCAACCGTCGCTTGTCGCATGAGATGGTGTAGCCATACTCAATGTCACTCACTGGCACATCGCATGGTCGATAGTCACCTTTCGGAGTCAACTTGCCACCAGTGAGTTCATCACAAATGGCATCGAAGTCCCACACCACCCTGTCATGGTGCATACGCCAAAGCTCATGCCCTACACCTTAAGGATATCCGTCAAAATGGTGGTAGAAGTTCTGCACCCTCTCACCCTGCTCCACTCTCACATTTGCTCTTGTGCCCATAATAAGCCTTCACTAGTGTCTGTTTTTAATCTACTCAGCAGCCAGTCGCATGACCACGTCTAGGTCCACACCCAGGCTGGTGGCAATCTCTTGAGGAGTCTTGCCCAAGTCCATCAACATCTTAACCATTGAGCGCATCTGTGACTTCTGCTCGTCAAGCTGGGACTTCTGCTCGTCAAGCTGGGACTTCTGCTCGTCAAGCTGGGACTTCTGCTCGTCAAGCTGGGACTTCTGCTCGTCAAGTTTCAACTGTTGTTCGTTGAGCAGCACTTTCTTCTCGGCCAGCTCTTTATCACGCATCATGATTTCAGAGTCACGTTTCTCGATGGCCGAGAAATACTCTGTCTCAACATTCATCTTGTGCCGCATGTCGGTGTCGGCAGCTGCCATAGTCAGCCGGTGCAGGATATACTCCATGTCGGCATCATCGCTGTAGGCCGTGTCGTCAAAACGCAGCATGCGACTATCGTTCTCGTCCTTGCGTGTCTGGTCGAAGATGCTAAGCACCATGTCCAGTCGGTTGTTGATTTGTCCATGCAGCAGCGGCACCTGTACGATGATGCTGTCGTGGGTCAAGCTTTCGACAAACGCATTGGGCAGCCCCGTTGTCACCACTTGGCCGTCATAGTCGCACGACTGGTGGCTCACATACAGCACCGGCTCTTTAATGCCTCCCAACTTGTGCCCTAAGATATAGACCGCCACCATCGGTATGGCATTGCCGTCTGGTCTCACGTTTTTCGGATTGGAATAATGCACAGCTAGATATTGACGGAAACGCAGGGTTTCGGTCTCTAGCCAAGTCTTTTGAACCTCTATCAAAATAAGGCTCTCTTTGCCATCAGTATCACGGATGGTGGCGGCAAAGTCGATACGGAACACCGACAACGAGTTGTGCTCGATGTTACTGTATTCGTGGGGCCGCATTTCGACTGCCACAACATCTTTTTTGAGCAAAGCCGAAAGGATGGTGCGCGCGATGCGGTCATCCTCCATCAGGTATTTGAATACAACATCATATATAGGGTTGGCTATTGTCATAATGCATTTGCGTTAATGTTTGAGCGCAAATTTACAACAATAATTCCAAACCGCCAAATATTGCGGCAACAAACTCTCGACCACACGGCGAAACATCAATCATTTCTTATGTCGGATTATGGTAAGCCCAGAGCAGGATGGGACGGTCGCTGGCGGTAATGATTTCACTCAGGCGGCGCACTTTGCTTGACTCAATGGCAAAGCAACCTTGGCTCAAACGCGGGTTGAGGCGCAGATGGCTGCCGCGATGGCCGGCTTTCTCGGCCCAACCATGGATGAGTATGCTCCGGCGACGGGCATTGTTGTTGGCACGCCCGCTCTTGCCCACCAGGTTGATGCTGGGCGTGCGATACTGCCCCACCCTGCCCGTGGTGTGCAGCCCTGCCGTATGAAACTTCCCCAGGCATGAGTTATTGCTACCCGGACGATTGCTGAAAGCCGGACGGCTGTCGGTACTGCCTGCACCGGCGCCATGCATGCAAGTACTAGACAACACAGTCTTGCGCGCCTCGAGGTCATAGAGGCGAAACCGAGCCGGGTCGCCAGAGGGTTTGTTGAAGTCCACCAAGATGACATACTGGGTGTTCAGCCCATGCGAGGCAGTGTAGCGACGAGCCTCATCGACGCGCTGCTGAAAGGTGAGATTGTCGCCATACAGCGACAAATAAACTTTTGACGAACGTTCGGCCTGGCGCGCCAGCCGCCACTCGCGCCAACAGACAGGGAGCAACAAGCCAGCCACCAGAATCAGTGCAAGCGTTGAGAGCAGAAAGGTTCTTCTTTTCATCTTCAATTGTTTTTCTTTTTTATACGCCATTTTTTGTCAGGTAACTTTCATAGCCGTATATTGCTGTGCGCGTTTGCGAGTCTGAAAACATTTCACTAACTTTGTGCCGTTTTCAAATCACACATAATGAACATCACGCTAGACAATTTCCAGGACTTCATCCCGTCGCGCATCTATTGGCGAGGAGTTGATTATCTAGAGAGTGGCGCGGTCACACGGCTGCAAGAGAACCCCGCCGGCACTTGGCATGCCATCGTCAAGGGCACCGAAGACTACAATGTGACCGTGCGCATCGGCAAGCAGAACACCCTTACCTGGTCATGCGACTGCCCCTACGACGGCAGCATGTGCAAGCATGTGGTGGCCACTCTGCTCGAAATCAATGACCACACATCGGACAATGACTCAGACGACGATGAGTTAGAAGACGATTATGACGCTGACTTTGAAATCGTGTTTGACGATGATGACTCGGACGACAACGACGATGACGGTGATGACACTTCTCTGTCCGACCCCGAGTTGGAGCGACTGCTTGCCCTGGCGACCCTCGGCGATTTGAAGACATTCATCCGCCAACGCTCGACGAGCGATAACGCGTTGCGGCAAGCGGTGATTGAACACCTGCAGTCGCTCTATCTCGACCAGCCCAACGATGTCGCCATCGACTATGAGAAGAAGGTCGACAAGGCCATCAGCTCGTGCATCATCAAACAACGAACGCGCTACGACTTCTATGACGAGACCGACTGGGAAAAAGTTGTCGACCGTGCCAATGCCTTGCTCAACGAGGGCGAGAAACTGCTCAAGGCCGGCAACGCCCGCGCTGCCGTGGCCATCGCCGTACAGCTGTTCAAGTCGATAGACAAAATGGCCGACGAGAGCATAGCCTACGAGGAGGCAAGCGACATTGGCGGTGTATGCGACCGCGCGGGCAACTTGCTGCTACAAGCTATCGTCAAGCCCGGCATCGACAGCGGCTGTCGTTCATCGGTGCTCGACAGCATCAAAGCGCTCACCTCATCAGAGCTATGCGACTACAACTACTGCAACTTCGACAACCTGCTGCAACAACTTACCATGCTGACATTGCAGGGCGACAATGCCATCAAGTTTGTCGACAAGATGATTGCCTCTCATGCCGGCAAATACTCACAATGCGACTACATCAAGCAGAAAATCGACCTGCTCAATCAACTTGGCCGGCACGACGAAGCAGAGCGCACCATCGATCAATATATCGATACACCCCAAATCCGCCAACTCAGAGTCGACCGGCTGCTCGCAGAGCAGCACTACGAGGAAGCGTTGCGTGTTATTGACGGCGGCATCGCTGTGGCCATCGAGCGACAACACAATGGCACGGCTGCCGACTGGAAAGTGCGGAAATTGGCCATCTACGAGTCGCTAGGCGACACCGAGCAGCAGATCAAAGTGTGCCGAGAACTGTTCGTGCGCCGTAGCGACATCGAACGCTATCGCAAACTGCGCTCCCTCATTCCCGCCAAGCATTGGCCACAGTTCCTTGCCCAGCTGCTGACCGATGCCGGCCTGGTCATCAATGGGTACTCAGATTACAGACTGGCTGAAATTCTGATTGAGGAGGGCGACCATGACAAGCTGTTCGACTATGTGAGCCAGATCAAAACCGGACGACTCGACGAGGCCATCAGGTGCGCCATCCACTTGCGCGACACCCACTCAAAGCAACTGCTTGCGCTGCTCCAGCAAGACATCCGTGACTATGCCGCCACCCATGTCGGCGAGAGCCACTATCGCAAGTTGGCCGATGCCCTGCGCGTCATCAAAGGCCTGCCCAACTGTCGTGCCGCTGCCGCTGCCCTGCGCACCGAGCTGTGCACCACCTACGCTCGCCGTCGCCGCATGGTCGAAATCCTCCGTGAATAGGTGATGAACAATGCCATTATCACACCATGCTGGACATGGCCAGGCGCAGCCCAATAGTGCTGCTGCGCATGTCGGCATTGTCGGCACAACGCTGCGCAATGCGCATGAAGCCCGCCCCATTGAGCCATGATCCACCCCGCGTCATTCGCCGCAGGCTGCCTTCGTGGTGGATGGGGTCTTCTTCATAACCAGAGACATTGGCAGAATATCGATAGAACGTGTCGGCACACCACTCATGCACATTGCCTGTCATGTCATAGAGACCCAACTCGTTGGGCGTCAGCAGTCCGACCTCACGGGGCGCGCGATGCGCATTGGCATCATACCATCCCACATCGTCCAGGCGGTCGCTACCGGCATAGAGGGTGTTCCTGCCGAGTCGACCGCCTCGGGCGGCATACTCCCACTCGGCCTCGGTGGGCAGACGGAAAGTCTTGCCCGAATACTGATTAAGTCGCAGGATGAAGTTTTGGCAGTCGTGCCAACTGACATTGGTCACCGGCAGGCGGTTGCCTTTGAATTTCGAGGGGTTCTCACCCATGATGATCTCCCACTCGTCTTGCGTGAGTTGATAGCGGCTGATATAGAATGCCGAAAGCAGGACTTGATGTGCCGGGTACTCGTCATCGAATCCCGTGCCGTCGCGCCCCGACATGCAGCCCATCGTGAAAACTCCCCCATCCACCTGCACCATGTTGCGCAACAAGCGAGTCACCACCCGTTCAATATCCGATGCTCTCGCCTTCGACCTATTGCTGATGCTGACCAGACCACCAAGTCATCGCCATGGGCATCTTCTGCGCTTGGCTCTTTCGGTTTGACGATGGTCACATCGGGGTCGATATCGGCAGGTTTTGGGTCAACGGTTTTTGAGGGCTCTGGTTCCAGTCTAGGCTTTAGCTTAGCCAGCACATCGGCCACCGACTGCGGCCGGTCGGTGGGTTGGGCTGCATCATCCACACGATGAGTTGCCGCATCTGGTCACTGACCGACGACGGGAACTGGAACGCCGCATCACGCTTGAGCAAGATGTCATAGCACTCTGGCAGTCGCTGGTTGGTGAGCAGGCAATAGCCCATTGCCCCCACGGCATACAGGTCGGTCCATGCGCCCACGTCCTCGAGCCGCTGCGACACCTGCTCGAGCGGCGCGTAGCCTGGCGTATAGCTGGCCTGGGTGTTGGTGGTTGCACCACCATCCAGTTTCATCTGCTTGCTGGCCCCGAAGTCGATGAGGCGCACTTGCTTCTGGTTGTCAATCAGCACATTTCCGGGCTTCACATCCAAGTGCCAGAAGCCATTGCTGTGCACCACAGCCAGCGCGTCCAGCACCTGCAGCAGATAGTTCTTCACTTCAGCCTCAGGCATTGGCCTGTCAGTGCGCTTCAACCAGTCGGCCAGCGACTCACCGTCCACGTAGTCCATCACATAGTAGGCCGTGTCGTTCTCGTCAAACAGGTCGTGGACGGCAATGATGTGCGGGTTGTGCAGACGGCGGATGCGACGGGCCTCCTTGCGGAACTTGGCCAACTGTTCGCCAAACATCTGCTCATTCTCGCGGTTGCTCACACTCACAGTCGAGCCTTCCTGCTCGCGGTGGTTCACGCCGCGCCAGAAAAACTCCTTGATGGCGACCGTCTCGTCAAAAGCGGTGTTGGTCGCCAGGTAGGTGATGCCGAAGCCTCCCTGCCCCAGCACCCGTTCAATCCTGTATTTCCCGCCCTGCAAGAGGGTTCCGTTGGGTAAATTCATTGTCATAGAATCGTTGTCATTTATCGTTGTCATTGTCGCCAGTCGATCATGACGAAGTTGTCGTCAAAGTTGCCCCACATGACCGGATGCTGCCGGCCCTTGCTGAGCGACTTCACGCCCTGGCTCACGTAGGTGAAAATCTCTTTGGCAGTGATCACACGGTCACGGTTGGTATCGGCACCGCCCCGCAAGCCGCGGTCGAGATAGGCCGTGAAGTAGCCGTTCTGCATCCTCGGTGTCTCGATTGACTTCTCGTTGGTCCTGGACGAGAGGAACATCACCACGTCCGACTTGCTCTTGGCCCGGCTACGCGACCGCTTCTTGCTCCTGATGCCGCCCGACATACACGCGTCTGCAATCACCACCTTGCGTGTCGCCCGGCAGCGTCTGAACACCGTGTAGATGTCCTCGTAGGTGAGCGTGTTGCTGAACCGTGGTCGTGTGTCGTAGGGGCAGAATCCGCCCTCATAGCCATGGCCGCTGAAAAACAGCACCACCATGTCGCCCTTGCCGGCTTTGGCAAACTGCGCGTTCATCACCTTGATGATATTGGCACGGGTCGCCTGACGGCCGGTGAGGGTGGCTACATGTTCGGTGCGGGCCTTGTAGATTGCCGCGACGGTTCGGGCATCTTTCTCTGGCAGGAACAGATTGGCACGGCTGTCCTGATACTGGGCAATGCCGACAACGACGACGTATGTCTCGGCATCCACCTGCAGAGCAAATGCCGAGGCCATCAGTGCCAATATGATTATGACAAGTGTTCTCATTCTACAGTCATTTAGTGACTATTAGCAATTCGTTTCCATCTGACCTCCCCTCCCCTTTCCCAAGGGAGGGGCAGGGGGTGGGGTTTCCCTCCGCCAGGCAGTGTCTCCTCAGTCTCCCCTCCCCTTTCTCGAGGCCGCTGAAAAAGTCAATGCAAATGAATGAATTGCTTCACGATGGTTATATACGAACATAGATTTGAATAAATTATCTGCAGATTCGGCGAGATTTCAAATTATATTCAAAATATATTCGCGTTTTATTCACGTAATTCGCGGTATATTACTTTTTTCAGCAGCCTTTTCTCAAAGGGGAGGGGTTGGGGGTGGGGTTTGGATAAGCTGATGTCATACCACCCCCGACCCCTCCTATCTTAGGAGGGGAGTTGATTACCAGCCCTGATGCTCAACCCCGCCCCTCACCCCTCTCCTGGCAGGGGAGGGGAAAAGAGGAATCGTTGAACAGCTACCTAGTGACGGCTATGCGTCCATCATGCCGGCATCGGCGTCGTTGACATAGTCGGGCATGTCGGGTTGCGTTGTATCGTACATCTGCTGGGCCAGCAGGTCATCTTCGGGTTGCTGTGCCTCAAATCCACTCGGACTCTCTTGGATGGGATATTGTTGGCCACTATTCAAGTCGGTCACCATGGCTGTCCTTCCTTCGCCCTGTTCTTGTTCAATATAGGCCTCGATAGCGTGCGATGTTTGCAAGTTGGCTTCTCTGATGTCGTGCCACTCATCAGCTTGCAACTGGCCATCATGATTGGCATCACGGCCATGCAGGTCAAATGTTCCATTCGATTCCACATCGACCAGCACCGAGACTTCGCCATCCACTTGCACTCCTGCAACGGTGGCCATGCCACCTTGTCCGTTATCTTTCACCGCCAAGCCAAGGATGTGCACATCGGGATCGGGTTCGGGCTCTGGAGCCGGTGCAGGTTCGGACACAAGAATCGGCTCTGGGGCTGGCTCAGTAGCCGGGTGATGCACCACGACGACCTCTGGTTCGGCTGGCTGCGTCTGTGCCACCTCGGGAGCGGCTTCTGGAGTTTCTGCGGCTTCTGGTTGAGGGGTTTCTTCAGCGGGTGTCACTACAGCCTTGTTGGTGATGAACTCTTGGGCGGCGAGTTCGCCAGCGGCGCCCAGTGCCGCGCCGGCCACTGCTGCGGCAGCAGTCTGCACTGTGTTAGTCTTGCCTTTCGGCTGCTTTGCGGCAGTCGCGTCATCTTGCAGCTGGGTGTTCTCTTGCGAGTCAATGACTCTGGTTTCGTCTGTATCCATAATGTCCTATCTGTTTGTGATGTTGGTTAATCTGTGCTACAAAGTTATTGATTTCGGCCTGCGATGTCAAGCCATTTGTCCCCTTATAGTATGAAATGTCGGGGATGTTTCTCATCATCTTCGGCCATGTTGCCCTGCTCGGCAGTAGCACCCATCATGAAGGTGCCGCCCTCCACAGCTATCATCTTAAACGTCACGCCACCCACGTTGAAGGTGCGGTCCTGCAACAAGGGCTTTTGCTCGATGACTGGGGCAGCCTGGACGACGGTGACATCATCGGTGGTGGGGATGGATGGTGAGACGGGATGGGGAGAGGGGGTCAACTGGGCGATGAACTGGGCGACAGACGGGGTGCGGTGACTGCGCGAACGCATCGCAGCGGTTATGGCATCAATGACTGGTTGTGCGACATGGCGCGACTGCAGTTCGGCCAACGGCAGCCCCTCGTCGATGATCGTCATCGCGTCGGGCGGGGTGACGCCGGTCAGGAGCTTGAACAGTACTCCATCACATAGTAGGCCGTGGCGTTCTCCTCAAAGATGTCGTGGATGTGCACGATGCCGGCATGGTCGAGCCTCGAGATGGTCTGCGCCTCCTTGACAAACTTCTTGCGGTATCGTTCCACCAGCTCCCGGCTGGCCTCGGTGGCGATGGTCACCGTCTTGGTGTCACCATCACGCAGGTTAAAGTCACGGAAGAAAAACTCCTTGACGGCCACCTGTCGGTCCAGCATCACCTGTGCCGCCAAGTAGGTGATGCCGAAGCCTCCCTGGCCCAGCACCCGTTCAATCCTGTATTTCCCGCCCTGCAGCAGGGTTCCGTTGGGTAGGTTCATTTCTTGTCGCATTAAGACTTAAAAGAGATTCCATTCAAAATCATACTCGTCTCCCTTGTAATTCACAAAGGTGCCCGAGATTGTGTTTCCAACCCTTTGACCGACGTATGAGCCACATTGGTTCCCGTTTGAATATTCAGTTGCGGCAAAATATGTCCCTTCCTCACTCCATTGTGTATTATATTCGCCGTAAATATCTATACCAGAGGATTTTCCATTATATCCATAATGACCAGTAACATCTGACCCATCTATTCGTATCTGCCCCTTTACCGGATTATTGCCAATCCACCCACTGAAAGAATAGCGCACCGCTTGTGAGGTCGCTGAAGCCTGGTTAACCGACGTATCCATCGAGTCGTATGCAACGTAGGCCGATGTATCAATAGAAGAGCTCCCGATATCAGCAATTTCAGTATCTGTTGAGTCAACAAGGGGAACGTATTCATTAGAAACGGACGAACAACCACGGATTGCAAAACCAAAGAGAATGGCAGCTACGGCTACAGCAATAATCCAGCCCCATGGACTATTTGAAGATGACGGTGCAGATATGGGCGGATTGGGCGTAGATCCAAGTCCTACGCTTGTATTCTCTCGTTCTTGATTGCTATGCAAAAACGAGCGAATAGCTGCGACCGACTTGGGGCGGTCTACGTGTCTTGGTTTCATCATCCATCCAATTATGTCACGCATCTTTTGACTGACTGTAGAGGGGAATTGGAATGCCGACGAGCCGTAGTTCATCACTTGATTGGCTGCAGGAGGACGATTGCCTGTAAGCAAGATATAGAGCGTGGCACCAAGGGCATAAAAGTCGGTCCATGGACCAAAAGACGAAAAATCACCCGACATCTGTTCCAGCGGCGCAAAGCCAGGCGTACTGGCAATGGCAGAGGAGGTCATCATTGTTGATGCGCTAGGATCAATCAACTTACTGGCACCAAAGTCAATGAGTTTGATATTGCCGTTGCTTGACCGCATGATGTTGTTGGGTTTGATGTCAAGGTGCCACAGGTGTTGGTTGTGCATCACGCTGAGGGCATCAAGGATCTGGCGAAGGATGATTTGCACCTCGCTTTCATGTAACTTGCCTCCACATTGCTTTATCCATCGGTCTAACGAGCAGCCCTCAAGGTACTCCATGACATAGTAGGATGTGTTGTTTTCGTCAAAGAAGTCATACACTTTGACGATATGTTCACCGCCCAGAGCCTGTAGGCGCAGTGCTTCTTTGCGGAATTTGTCACGCTGTGAGTTGAAGACATAGCGATTAACTTCAGCACTGACAGTCACCACTTTGCCATCTATTGCGCGACAATTTTCTCTCTGGAGATAAAACTCTTTGATGGCCACTCGTGTGCCAAATAAAGTGTTGGTCGCCAGGTAGGTGATGCCGAAGCCTCCCTGCCCCAGCACCCGCTCAATCCTGTATTTCCCGCCCTGCAGCAGGGTTCCGTAGGGTAAGTTCATTTCTTGTTCAGTTATTGAAATAATTGCGCTGGATATATTGTTCCAGTTCTTTCAAGTCTTGTTGATGGTCGGAGTCAAGATAGAAAACCCTCTGTGATGAAGGAGAATCACTCTTGTTAAATTCACGCAAAACGACAGCTTGTCTACCATCAACTAACTCGAGATATATACGAAAGATTTCGTTTGAGCCGCGTTCGCACTCTAGATATGCCTCTCTAGTTTCTGCTTCACACAGTGTCTGTTTGCACCACCCCTGTTGCGCTAGAAACTGTCGTAACCATCCTACCAACGGCATGTCCATCGAATAATGAGCTTCATTAGCCATCGAGGTGGATGCTTTTCCCATCCACTCTTTAATTCTATTCTTGCACAAGTAAAGTACAGCCACTCCCGCAAGAACAATCAGAACTATAAACAATTGATTATTTTCCATATTTCATATAAATGCCATAGTATTCATTACAAAAAAATATCACTCAGATTTTTCAGATGTGCTGTTCAATGAGGTTCAAGAGTTTTTGATGCGAAGCAACCAACTCTTTGAGTCGCTCATTCTCGGCTCTTTGGCGAGCAATCTCAATTGTCGCATCATCTATCGCTTTGCGCTGTTTGAACAATCTTCCCAACAAATCAAGTTCATACTGAGTAGTAGATTTTTGTGCTTCGGTGAAAACTTGCCACACCTCCGCAAATCGTGATATCAACTCATGAGGTTTCACGTTGATCTGCAATCGCATATCTTCTTTTGAGATAGTATATGTACGATCATAAGTGCAGTATGAGTCAAAATGCGGCGCATTGAGTGTCATCTTCCACCCATCAACCAGAAGCTTGTCATCCAGTATTCCGTCTTCGCCTGCAAACAGAACCATGTGACTTCTGTCAACTTTAGTCACAACCACATAGCTGTAATCGATAAAAACTGCGATATATTTGGCACCTTTAAGCACATATGCATTTGTTGTTGGCTGTATGATGGTACCATCTTCCTTGACACCAGCAAAGTAGATGTTGCCAAAGTTAATCACTTGCGACTGATATAGCTCTTTGGTCGCTTGAACCTGCTTTAGTATCTTTTCTATGTCCATATTTCAGTTATTCCTTTAATCTTTATCCGTTTCTAACAATTTAATGTCAATGAATGACAATCCAGAACCAGGCAGATTCTGCAATTGATGCAAATAATTAATGACGCTGAGCCTAAATCCAAAATCAGCTCTCCCACATGGTGATGCTAGACAGACTTTCCCGTCGTTAATAACTAAGCATAAACTACCTATTCTATATGTTGGATTATTCAAAGGGTCATTCAAACATGGCTTTTCAGATTCCTTATATCCAAGTTGTCTAATGATAATTTCCTTTAAATCAACAAGATGTAAATCCTCTTTTGCGACTTCCAAACAATCTCCGTTTGACAATTCGATAGCAACCATTCTATGATTAGTCGAGTCATTTGCAAATAGACACTTGATACGACAATACTCATCTTTGTATTTCAAGACATTTCCTGATTGCCATTCCATTGCCATTTTTAATTGAGCTTCTACGATTTTTTCCATAAAGTTTATCTTGTTTGTTAATTGAAAATACAGTTCAAACAAACTAGAGGGCGAGGCGCAAGCCAAGGTCGCTGTGCGTGTTCCAAGGTGCGGAGTAGAAGCGATAAGTTTTGCGACAACCTGCGACACTACAGCTAAAACTGCCTCCACGGTTTATGCGTATAGAACCCGAAGATGGACCAAGTGGGTTGTTTTGTGGTGAAAAGTTATAATAGCTACTGTCGTACAAGTCCTGACACCATTCCAGTACGTTGCCACTCATGTCGTATAGCCCCAGTTCGTTGGGAGCCTTGGTGCCTACTGGATGAGTAATTGAACCACTGTTATCGCCGTACCATGCCACCTCATCAAGATTATTACTTCCAGCATAGATATAGCCTTTGCTACGTTTGCCGCCTCTAGCAGCATATTCCCATTCAGCCTCAGTGGGCAAGCGGAAATGTTTGCCAGTCATGGCATTGAGTTTGCGTATAAACTCTTGGCAGTTGTCCCAACTCACATTCTCGATGGGAAGTAGCGAGTTTCCTTTATAATAGCTAGGATTCGTTCCCATAACCACCTTCCATAAGGCTTGTGTAACTTCGAACTTGCAGATATAGAACGACGAGAGCGTAACCTGATGTGGCGGTTTTTCATCACTATTTGCATCTCTTCCTTGCTCGCTAGTTGCTCCCATGTTGAAAGTACCGCCTTCGACGTAGACCATGTTGGCGATGAGGTTCTGGATGATTCGGTCGCGCTCTTGATGGGACATTACACTGGATGGTGCACTTGAATGACCGCGCCATGATGATTCTGCCTTGCTCTTATGGCCAACAGACGCCTTTGCATTCTTCGTGGTGGTTTGTTTTTTCTTACTATAGCCTTGGTTTGTTTGGGCTAACATTGCCACTGGCAATAATACAATTGCAAAGAGCGCGAGCATCTGAATCAAATTTTTTCGAATATTAAGCATTATTCTCATCTTTATAAATACTATTAATATATTCATTTATTTCACATAACTCTAACGAACAACGACCATCCTTTAGACAAAGCGAATTAGTGAATATCGGCGTAGAACAAGGATTTGAGGGCATAAAATAAAATTCTTTGAGACCATCGTTCCACTCTATTATCGGCATAACGTGTAACGATGAAATCCGGCCACTGCTCGACAAGTCACCAAATTTCTCTTTCCGTTTAATCTCAATCCTATCACTGATGAAAGTGTTCATCGTATCACTATTGTCTTGTTTTGAAGGGTCGATTCCTTGTATAGTCACTACCTCATATCCACGGCATTCGTTAGTTGTTTTACTTTTCACCACAAAGTCAACTCTTTTGCCATTATCAAGCTTTTCCTCTATCGCCACCACATTAACGTCACAGCAACCAGCAAGAAAGTTGTAAGCCAATAACTCATTCAAACGATTTTTAAAATCACTATTCTTAGATGAAACATCTTTATCTGATGCAATCATTAAATTTCGAATGATTCTATCAATACCATGCTTTAAACTAGGGTGTTCTTCACAATACATATAAGCTTCATCCACCGAATTATTAAAGCCTGCTATAAAATTATTACATTGTTCTTTTCGGTTGTTGTCACTTCCTTTACATCCAATGATATAATCAATAAAATCAAACGAAGCGATTGGAGTTGAATCCATCTGAGCATAGCGCAAGCTACAAGATTCTTTTATTTTTTCCCAATCATTCTGTTTTAATATATTGGCTACATTGGGTGAAAGTAACGATTCTATGTATGCCTTTAGAGCCTCAAAATTATTGTCTTCCATAACTTAAAATCTGTTATTATTTGACTTCATCATCCCCATGAGAAAGCATTTTTTCAATAAAGAAATTATATTGGTCATCTGTGAGAGTATCAAGTGTGACTTCATCAAATTGAAAACCTTTTCTTGGCTCAAATGGGAAACGTGACATATAATAGTCTACAATTTCAGCACGGTTCTCATATTTTTCTCCAGTAACGATGTCCGGTTTTCTATCAAAGCCATAGAAAATCAAGTATGTATCCTTCCATTCTTGCTCTTCTGTAGCTTCGTGATAACAGATTATTTTGTTGAAATCCTCTTTATGTCTAAAGAAGTAACAGTTGGGTATTTTTTGCTTTCTCATAGTTATTATATGTGATTCTTTCTGATTTTATAAAGCCAACCGAAAACCAACCTCATCAGCACAATAAGAAGGAGATTGTGCACCACGATATGAGACATGGCAGCAAGATTCAGGATAACCCACGTGTCCCCCTCTCAAGCATCGTGACTTTCCTTTTGTTGGTCCTTTAGGATTAACCTCTGCATTGGCACTATAACGAGCATACCAAGATTGACACCATTCTAATACATTACCACTCATATCGTAGAGTCCCAGTTCATTAGGCAATTTCTTCCCTACAATATGTGTAAAGATATACTGTGTTGTGTGACTATTACCATAATACCATGCAACTTCACCTATATTATCACTTCCTGCATATGTATAACCACGACTCTTATTGCCGCCACGGGCAGCGAATTCCCATTCGGCTTCAGTTGGCAATCTGAATCGTTTTTTCGTCAATCTATTTAGTTCTTTAATAAAAACTTGACATTCATTCCAACTGACATGTTCTACAGGAAGATTTAAATCAGTTCGGTTTACACTAGGATTAGAACCCATTACTGCCATCCATTCAGCTTGCGTCACTTCATATCTCCCAATATAGTAAGATGATAGTTTTACATGATGAGCTGGCATTTCCAATTCATAAGGCCATTCAGTATTCAAATATGTATTACCCATGGTGAATGTTCCACCCTCGACGTAGACCATGTTGTTGATGAGGTTCTGGATGATTCGGTCGCGCTCCTGATGGGTCATCACAGCAGATGGCGCACTTGAATGACCGCGCCCTGATGATTCTGCCTTGCTCTTGTGGCCAGATACCTTTGATGCTGATTTTGCTGTCTGTGGTTTCTTCTTGCTCCAACCACTGTTGGTTTGTGCAACATTGCCTTCAGATAGAAGAATGAACGCAACTGCTAATACTATTATTAAACCAAACTTTTTCATTACACTTAATTATTATATTTATAATTCCAAGTGCTTTCCTCTGTTATCTTAACCAATTCATTATTTTTCCATGTTCCAGTTTGTGTAGTATAATCATTATAATATGCTGTTCCATAGCCCTCACGATTTCCATTTTTAAATTCACCCTCGTATTTGACTAAAGCATCATTTTGTGTTACTTTATCGAAATACTCAGTACCTATACCATTCATTTTTCCATTTTTCCAATCACCTTCGTATCGATATCCCATTGATTTATCCTCAAAACTGCCAGTTCCATTAAATAGCCCCCCCTTAAAAAGGCCTCGATAAGTTTTATTTGCATATTCAATTTCGTAAAAGCCTTCCAAAGAAACACCACCAATGTAAAAAGAATATATGTTATCAGTCGCAGTGCTATCAGTCAATATGGAATAATTTAAAGGCAATTTGTTGCCATCTGATGTGACAACGGAAGCGAAAGCTGCCGTATCTGCCTCCGTTGCATACGAGTCTACTTGGTCTGCGGGGCCTTCACAGCCTTTGGCAGCGATGACGATGATGAGGCCTGCCACGATGGTGCCGATGAGCCAGGCGATGAATGAGTTTGAGCCGCTTGAGTCGTCGGCACTTGTCGGTTCGTAGCCGCCATCACTGCCTCCGTCGTTGCCGCCATAGCCTTGACTGTAGTTGCTGCCACCATAAACACCATAGCCTTGCCCATCATTACCGCCGTCGTTGCGGCCATCGCCCTCTTCATCAGGAATTGGTGGGGGTGTGGGGGCTGTGTCAACTCGGGTGTAGTTGTTGATGAGGATGCCGAGGGGTTGCCAGTTTTGGCTGTAAGAGAGACGGATTTTGTCTTCTTCGTACAGGGTCAGGCCACATAGGTCTTCGGCACGGTAGAAGCTGTCGCCCAGGCGCTCGATGACGTAATATTTGCCGTCTTGCTTGCGGTCTGTGGCCCACTGATAGAGTTTGTCGGCATTGATGGGGTGACGTGTTTGGATGCGGGTCGCAGGGTCAACACTGGCTGGCTGTGAGGCAACATTGGTTTCGTCAGTGGCGGACATACCACCCCCGGCCCCTCCTAACTTAGGAGGGGAGCTGGGTTCTCCCACCAGTCCTTGGGACATACCACCCCCGACCCCCTCTAACTTAGAGTGGGAGCTGGGTTCGGTAGCCCCGGCAGAAGGGAAGCTGGCGAGGCGGGTGCGGACTTCGGCGACGGACTGGGGGCGGTGGGTGCGGTTGGGGGTCATCATCCACTGGGTGAGGTCGCGCATGGGTTGCGAGATGGCGGCGGGCCAGTGGAAGGCGGCCGCTGGCTCGTCCTGGATGTCGCTGTACAGCGGCGGGGTCTGGTTGGTGAGCAGACGGTAGATGGTGGCACCGAGGGCATAGAAGTCAGTCCAGGGGCCGATTTTGTCCAGTCTGCCCTCGATCAGCTCCAGCGGGGCATACTCGCGGGTGAATGTGGCGGCCGTGACGGTGACTCCGCCGTGTCCGTCGCTCTGTTTGCTCGACCCGAAGTCGATGAGCAGCACCTGCCCGTTGCGGTCGGCCATGATGTTGCCGGGCTTGAGGTCGAGGTGATAGAGTGGCGGCTGCGAGTTGTGCACCTCGTCGAGGGCTTCGAGCACCTGGTTGAGGATGTCGAGCACCTCGGCCTCGGTCAGCGGCTGGCCGGTGCGGCGCAGGCGTTCGGCCAGCGACTCGCCGTCGATATAGTCCATCACATAGTAGGACGTGCCGTTCTGCTCAAAGAAGGCCTGCACTTTGACGATGTGCGGGCTCAGGAGGCCGCGCAGACGCATGGCTTCTTTCTTGAACTTAGCCCTCTGCTGGTCAAACTGTGCGCGGTTCTCGGTGTTGCTCACACTGACAGTGGTGTTGTTTGCTTCGCGCTGGTTGATGCCCCTGAGGAAGAACTCCTTGACGGCAACCTGCTCGCCGAACTCGTTGATGGCGACGTAGGTGTTGCCAAAACCACCCGACGACAGATACCGCTCTATGCGATATTTGCCGTCCAGTACTGCCCCCACACGGAGCATTGAGGCTGTGTTGATATTGTTGTTCACGTAGTTGTTAATTTAGTATTAAGGACTAAATATGTTTGGTCGTATCAGTACTACCACTTGATGGAACGTACCAACCTCTCTTCGATGGTGTTCTAGCGATTGGTTTCTGAGATGTTGAAGTATCGGAGATAGCTGGTTTAGCGGTTGGAGTCTCACCCAAACTACTCCCATTATCGGCATGGGCCTTAGCCTCTACTTTTTATTTTCTATCCTTTGCAGAATCTGCTACAGCATTGACATGCATTGCAGTGTCTGTGGGGATTGGTCCAGTCATGGGCTTGTCAGACTTTGCTGGGCGGAAGATGTAGTAGCATGCTGCGGCGAGAGCGAGGACGGCAGCAATAGCAACAATAAGCAATGATTTCTTCTTGTTGGCTATTACCCTCCTACTGGTATCCAAACCATGTGCAGTACCATCAGGGGAGTGGGGTGTGGATGTTTCTTTAATAGCATCAACGGGGATTTCGCGTGGGCGACGTGGAGGCGGCGCAACGATAGACACATCTTCGGCATCCTGGGCTTCACGCTCACGGTAGATGTTCATGACGTTGCAGCGGGCTATGCGTTCGTCATCGATGAGTGCCTCATCGCCGGGTTCTTTCTCCACTCGCTCGACATGGATGAGATAGGCACTGTGGTTGTCCTTGTTGCCTGCGGTGGCTCGGATCAGGGTCTCGCGCTTTTCGCTGTCGGTTGTGTTGTCGCTGATGAGGGCCAGCAGTTCGTCATCCTCCATTTGCTCGAGCATACCATCGCTGCACAGGTAGAAGTAGTCACCGGGACGGACATCCGCAATATGGATAATGTCGGCACGGGCATGCCCCTCCTCGCCCGGACTCATGGCGCGTGTGATGATGTTCTTTTGCGGCGAAGTTCGCATTTCATCGCGGGTGATTTCGCCCGCCTGATAGAGGTCCATCACCAGCGAGTGGTCGCGCGAGCAGTAGAGGATTTCGCCCTCGTTGGGTCGCAGGTGATAGATGCGGCTGTCGCCGATGTGAGCCGCCGTCACACCGCCACGGTGCAGGCACAGCAGGGTGAGAGTGGTGCCCATCTTGCGTGCCTCGCCGCGGTCCAGTTGGTCGAGCCGCTCGTAGGCTGCGGCGATGGCACGGTTGATACTGTCGTCGGTGAGCCGCGGCTCGTCGGCCAGGGCCCGGGTCAGCGTCTGACCGATGGTGGTGGCTACGGCTTGGCTGGCCACCTCGCCATGCTCATGTCCACCCATGCCGTCGCACACGATGAACAGGCGGTCGTCGGCCGTGGCCCGGCCCATGGCGGGGAATATGTTGTCCTCCTGGTTGGAGCGCTGCCCCAGCTCGTAGATGGCCTGGGGAGGAAAGAGTTTGTATTTCATAATTTAAAATTGAAAATTGAAAATTCTCGAATGTTCGAGTAGTCGAATGCTCGAACATTCGAATGCACAATAACTCGAAGGGTGTAGCGGCCACAATGCCGCTCACGAGCGGTAGGTGACGGTGGTCTCGCCCATGGTGATGGTCATGTTGTTAGACAACACAATCACCTCGCCCTTGGCCAGCGGCAGGCCGGCCACCTGGGTGTCGTTGGTGTTCTGATAGTTGGTGACCGTGGCGCGCAGCTTGTCGCCCACTTGTTCGACGTTGATGAGAATGTGCATGCGGCTCATATAGGTGTCATTGACATCTAGCATAACAGTGGTGGGTTTTGTGCTGTTTTTGCGTCCCACGATGTTCTGCCCCATCTGCAAGGGGTACTCTCGCCCATTGCAGAACAGCCGCCCCGGTTGCAGCTTGGACTTGACGAGTGTGGCATCACCACCCGGCTTCGACCCCAGTTGTGTCTCACCCGGCTGTGATGGGTTGGGTCCTAGTTGGGTCACGCCCCCACCAGCGGGCTGCTTCGGGGTGTTCATTCCCGGCAATATGGTGGCTCCCGGGTCGGCAGGCTGCTGCGCTTGTGGCTGCCTGAAGATGACTTTGAGCGGTGTCTTGCAATTGGGGCACTTGATGCTCTTGACCGCCTCGTCGCGGGTATTTTTCACCTCGAGACCAATATTGCACTTGGGGCATTTTATGATCTTGGTTTCCACTATTATAATTAAGAATTAAGTATCGTAGCTCAGGACATCGTTGACACTTTTTCCATTCCTTAGAAGGAGTGTAAACGTAGTCCTTAGAGCTAATTAAATAAAACTTGGACCCCCTAGGGGGTCGCGCCGCTAAGGCGGCGCAT
>Ga0256404_1001769_pt1 | contig 50444 bp, 52 predicted proteins | sample RumenRJG_01DNA_FD_185990 | JGI IMG/M metagenome (GOLD analysis project Ga0256404, IMG submission 185990) | Bovine rumen microbial communities from Lethbridge, Alberta, Canada - RJG_01 | ecosystem: Host-associated > Mammals > Digestive system > Stomach > Rumen | place: Canada: Alberta | collected...
GCAGTGCCATCCACAACTGGAGTAAATATATTCTGCATTCCTTTGACTGCCCTTATACCAACGGATATACGGAGGGCTGCAATAATAGAACCAAGGTGCTGAAACGTATCTGCTATGGGGTAAGAAATTTCAAACGCTTTCGTAGCCGGATCCTTTTTATGGCCGCCTGATACGAATCTACTAAATATAACTACGGGGTAACTGCGACTAAAATACACGAGCCAGGCATACACCCAGCTCGTGATCCATTAATTTACACCTATATTCTTTTCTTTTGGGATTTACCCCAACATTTGACAAAGAACCTTCTATTTTCTGCTTTTCATTTCCTTGATTTTAATTTTTGCCATTCGCTTCAATGCATAAGGAATAATCTTTTTCATGCCTTCCTCTCTTGGTACCAAATCGCTGCATTCAGGAAGATCCCGCTCCAAATGAATCGCATCGAACTTGCATCGCGTAGTGCAAAGTCCGCAGCCGATGCACTTATTAGGATCTACGACCGAAGCTCCGCAGCCAAGGCAGCGTGACGTTTCAAGTTTTACTTGTTCTTCCGTCAAAGTCCCATTATAGTCGCGGAACGTTTTATGGCTTACTCTTTCTTTCTCTGCAGCCTCCTGCCGATCCGGAGCCTTGACTTTGTCGATGGGAATGGAAATATTCTCTTTGTCAAGCTCTATATAATCTCTGCGGTTTCTTCCAAGTGTTAAGGATGTATTCGGTCGCATGGAACGGTGCAGTGAGATGGCGCCTTCCCGCCCTGCGGCAATCGCATTGATAACAAATTTCGGCCCGGTAACTACATCTCCGCCGGCAAATATATCACTTTGCGCTGTCTGGCCGGTAAGTTCCGCCGTCTGCACAGTGCCGTTTCGGTTAAATAACATGTTTTCCGGTGCAATCCCGCCAAGATCAACCTTCTGTCCGATCGCAGCAATCACATTGTTCGCCTTAATTTCTTTAAACTCTCCCGTACCAATTGGCTTACGGCGGCCTTTCGCATCCCGCTCCTCGCTTAATTCCATAATTTCCACTTTCAAAGAGCTTACTTTTCCGTCTTTCGCCAATATTTCTTTGGGAGCCGTCAGAAACACGAATTTAACTCCTTCTTCCTGCGCCTCCGCTACTTCCCGGTCCTCCGCAGGCATTTCATCGCGCGTGCGGCGGTAAACGATCGTCACATCCGATGCTCCCAAGCGCGTAGCCGAGCGTGCAACATCGATTGCTACGTTCCCGCCGCCGACAACAACGACTTTTTTTCCAACTTGTGGTTTTTTCCCTTCCGCAATTGCATGGAGGAAATCGACGCCTTTAAGCACTCCTGGAAGATCCTCTCCCGGAATATTTATGGATTGCCCTACCTGTGCGCCGATTGCAAGATAAAATCCCTTATATCCTTCTTTACGAAGCTCATCCAGCGTAACGTCTTTGCCGACTTCCACATTGCACCGGATTTCTACGCCCATTTCCTTCAGGACAGCAATTTCTGCATCAATTACATTCTTCTCCAATTTGTATGAAGGAATTCCATAGCGGAGCATTCCACCGGGTTTACGGTTTTTCTCGAAAACTGTCGGATAGTAACCCATCTGCGCAAGGTAATAAGCGCAGCTCAAACCAGCAGGGCCTGCACCGATTATACCGACCTTCACTCCCTCAAAACGTCCGTAGCGTTTCATAGAATGGATCGGAGGAATGTATCTTGTTTCCGCTTTCAAATCCAGATCTGCAATAAATTTCTTCACTGCATCGATAGAAACCGCACGGTCGAGATCTCCACGGGTACATGCATCTTCACAAGCCCGGTTGCACACCCGTCCGCATACAGCTGGGAACGGGTTATCTTGTTTGATGAGTGCCAGAGCCTCGTCGTACTTTCCTTCTCCTGCCAGCTTCAAATAGCCCTGAATCGCAATATGTGCAGGGCATGCGGTTTTGCAAGGAGCCGTACCGGAATCATAGCAGTTTGTTCGCGCATCATAGCGGTAGTTGGGATTCCAGCGTTCTTCTCCCCATTTTGTTTCATCCGGCAGTTCCCTCTGCGGGTATTTAATCGGTCCGTTAAGAGTGCATAGCTTCTGGCCGAGCTTTACCGCACCACCAGGGCAGACTTCGACACACTTGCCGCAGGCAACACATTTTTCTTTATCTACGTGTGCGATAAAAGAGCTGCGGGAAAGGTTCGGCGTATTAAAGAACTGGCTTGCCCGGAGCGCATTGCAAGTAGCGATGTTGCAGTTGCAGATCGCCTGTGTTTTATATTTTCCGTCTAAGTTTACGATCTGATGAACACAACCTAATTCTTCAGCCTTTTGAATAACTTCCATGACCTCTTCATAGGTTGCGTAATGTCCTCTTCCCGTCTCCACGACAAAATCCGCTAGCATATCGCAGGATATGCACATATCCTCGTAGTCTTCTCCGCTTCCCTCATCAATCGTCTCATGCGACATTCGGCAGACGCATGGCATAAGAGCAAATTTTTTCTGCATTTTCAGCCAATAGGAAAGATGCTCGACATCGACGGATTGCCGCTCATGCTCAATTGCCTTTTCAACGGGAACAACATGCATAGCCATCCCTGCGCCTCCGGGAGGAATCAGTTCTGTCAAGCCTTTCAGCGGTTCAAACGCCATGCGATCAAATAAGTAAGTCGCCTGTACATGCTCATCCGCCATGGATTTTTTCATTCCGAAATATTCACCACTGCCAATAATAAAAGGCGGTTCCGACCAGTAGCGAACACCGTCAATTGTTTCAAAATGAACCAGTCCGATCTGGCATAGCTGATCTAGGATTGGCAGGAGCTCTTCCTTTGCTTTCCCAGTCAGCTTTACAAGGTCGTCGATATTGTACTCCTTCCGGATTTTCATTTTTAGGGCGACTTCCGCCATTTCATCCGTAACAAATGGGTCAAGGCCGTAATATTCAGCGTCCGTTGTTTTAATTTCCTTCACAAACTTCCGGTCCGTGATATGAAGCCCCAGTTTCTGAATTAACGGTCTGGGTGTTTTAGAAAACTCCATATCGGGCTTCATATTTACCCATTTGTCATATTGGGCTTTCCATTCCGGACTGCCGTATTTTGTGTCTGCCATAATCCCCTTCCTTTCTTATCCATAAAAATATGAAATATGAATTAAACCCCTCTGTATGTGAATTATCTCACAATTTTGTCTTTCGGTAACAAATTATTCTTCCTTTCAAGTAAATTGGTTGACTCTTGCTAATTTCACTGCTGTCAAATTGTCGTTTGTGCTCAATGCTGTACCGGTGCATGGTTCTTAATTAAAGCCATGCTTCTCATTTGTCTCTCTTTGAAAGCCGAAGAGAATAAAACAGCACACCGAGGAGCACCGGAAATGAGTGCTCTATGCGGTGTGCATTTTTCCCTGTAAGTTTCCTGCGCTTTACTTATCTTTCGCAACGCTTAACCCGTAATTTATAAGCTCCTGCATAAGGTTCTTTTTTTCTCCACAGGGAATGTATTCAAATAAGCCAAATCCGATTACATTGCAGCGGCTCCGCAGTTCCTTGAGAAGTTTAAGGAGATTCGCCGGGGCCATCCCGTTCTCTACCGGAACCGGCGTATAGGAGCAGTACTTCGGGTCGAGAACGTCAAGGTCGAGGTGGATGTACAGATTTTTTACGTTTTTCAGTGCATCCGTAAGCTCCGCAGCATCGCATTTTTCGGATAGAATTCGAATATTATTATTGCTGATAAACCGCTTTTCTGGGGCATCTAAGTCTCTTCCGCCGATGAGAGTATACTGTGAGGGCTTTAATAATCTCGCTCCAATATCATCCGTCATCTTCGGACACCCGCCTAGTGCAGCTCTGGCAACCATTCCATAAAATAGCTCTGTGTTTGATTCCTCTGGAGCATTTAAGTCTCCATGTGCGTCAAGCCACAGAAGCGAAAGGGTTTCCCCGCAGGATTCGTTCATATATAGTATCGAAGCCAAATCCGCATCGCAGCCGCCTCCAATGGTAAATAAACGTATCGGCTCTTCGGTACGCAGGAGGCTCAAGGTTTCGTGGAGTTGGCCGCGAAGGATCGTATAGCCCTGGATTTGATTTTCCACTCTTTTTCCGCTGCGGTTATTCCTCAGTACATGCGTTTCGGAATATTTCACTTGCTGAAGATAAAGATTTTCCAGCTCATTTGCGCCTTCCAGCGTGTTCAGATCTCCACCGCCCTGCCAGACAGGATTCAGAAGAACCATCTTCAAGCCTCCAATCGAATCGCCACTTCCGACGCAGAATCAGATAGATTCTGCCAGAAGTTATATAGGAGCAAAATTGACAATGAATTAACTTGTTTTTATCTTATCATATTTTCGTGGTGCGGGAAATAGCAATCTGGGATTCCGGAAAATTAATCATTCCCAGCCTTCGAATATCGTATATAATAGATTATGCATTCCGTTTATGATGTTTACAAATTCTCCTGCTGAGATGTACCTTTGGTCGGGCACGTCTATTCTTTCTTTTCTGTCTTTCTGCTTACTCCTTTTGCAATCTGAGGTGAATTATGCTGCAGAAATATGTTTATCTATACGAACTGGACTCCGTCCGCGACACAGATGAGGAGATCATCACCGGGCAGAAGGCCATCTACCGGGAAATTGTGGAATACGGAAATACTGTCGTCCTAACTTTCAATCAGTTTGTGGATTCACGAGGTTTTTTCAGTCTTTTCGATGGAGAAGAGTACCGGAACAATCTGATCAGCTTATTTGAAAAAGGCTGTATTCGAATCTCCCAGTACGGAGATACCCGCACCCTCGTGCAGTATTTGCTGAATTCCATTGAGGAAAGCAAGCAGTTTATCTATTCCGCGCTCCCTCTAAAGTTTACGCAGAGGCGTCTTACGGCTTTATTGCGGAGAAGCCTCGCATATTCTGATCTTTCTGAAATTCAATCGTATCTGAAAGGTACCATTGGCGGTGAAAGTGCGATTAGGGAACTGTTTGAAGAAGTCCATGACGGCACCGTTACCGAAAGCTCACTATCCAAAGGCGAAATGATGGAAATCCTTACCAATCTGTACCATCTCCTATCGGTAGTGCTCCGCCTCAGTCCTGAGCCGCAGATTTACATATGTCCCAAAAATCCAGAAGAACTCCACGGTTTTCACTTCCGCGACTATCTTCATGCAGCAATGCTTCTTTCCTATCCTCAAGATCCGCTGTGGAATCGTGCTGTCCGCTGTCTTCAGGCAATAATTTCGATATCCGGCAATAACCGCTCCGTATATCTTCGGGAACTGAAGCAAGCTTACGAAGAGCAAAAAACTGCGGACCCGGTTTCCGCGCAGTCGGAGCGTCTCGCCTACTGTTATGCGGAAGCGATTGTAAACCTATGCTACAATTATGCCTGCGAAGCGAGTATCTGCAATACTTCAAAGCACTACTGCATAGCGGAAATCCTCCATCCGGAAAATGGCATGCCCTCTTTCCAGGCAGACTTCCGGCTTCGTTTAGAGGAAACATGGCATGGCGGAATCAATGCCGCGCATCGCTTTCTTAAAGAGGAAAGCAATGTTTTTTTGGAATTTAAGGATGTCGACCGTATTCCGAACTTTCGAAGAGCCATTCGGCTCCTGTCCTATGGTAAGAAATCCCGTGAAGACGCTGACCGGGTTGCGCAGGACGGAGTTCCCCGCTATGAATTTCAGCAGGAACTTCAGGGACGACAGCAGAAGCGGAAGATTCTTGCGGCTGTGGGAAAAGGCCTTCTTCTGTCCCTTGTCTGCATTCTGCTTGCCTGCCTTGTTGAATTGGCTATGACTGCTGCGCAGAATCTTTTTGATGCGCAGTGGGATACCAGTAAAATTTCCTTCCAAATCTGGGATACTCTTCTCTTTCTTTATCTCACCGAGGCAATCACTTCGCTTCTTAACCGGAAAATAAATTGGCTTCTGCCTTTATCGGAAGGACTGCGCTCCCTGGGACAGCTACTCGCAGACGGATGGATCACGCTTAGAAATAAAATTCAAAAACCGGAAAAAGCACGGTGCACCAATGTAAGAGAATCGGAACCCGTTTCCGCTTTCTTTCCTATCCGCTATGTCCGAACAGAAGCAATGACCGCCTATTTAAAATTCAAGTCTAATCCAGCATCCTCCCACGCTTTCGGCCCTTGTGCTGCATACCCGATTGCAGATCTGCAGAAAGTGTCCGTACTTCAGCAGATGACCCGTCAGGAAGAGCTTTTGGGCGTACACTATGGTCTGATCTACAGAAGCATTTATCATACCGTTCTTGTCGATCCGGTTTTAGATTCCCAAGGGGTTCTCTACCCTTATGAAAGAATCCTTCCGACCGAACCGGAAGACGGTGTCGTTATCATTCCTGAAATCAATGGAAAGTACATCCTAATCACCCAATACCGGCACGCCTTGCGCACCACACAGACCGGATTTCCCCGCGGATTCTCGAATCTTGATGAGGCACCATCGGAAAGCGCGTTGCGAGAGCTTTCGGAAGAACTGCACGCTCTTCCTGCTTCTCCGCCTGCATTGCTCGGACGCATAGTGCCTGACAGCGGGTCGACCTCCGAAAGAGCAAGCGTTTTTCTTGTTTCACTATCCTCCTGGTCTCTCCAAACTGGGCATGAGGGAATTGTTTCCGCCAAAGCGCTCTCTCTGCAGGAACTGATTGCGTTCATAAAAGAAGGCAGGATTGAAGACGGTTTTACGCTCGGTGCCGTCGCCCTGCTACAGGCTGTACATCCCGACTTGACTCCTTTCTGAATTTTCTATCCCTATTGAGGGGACTGGTGCCGCAGAAGATCTTCGTTTATAATGAAACCGATCCTGAACCGAAAAGGAATGCATTCTGCAAAGGGAGAACGGCAAAATGAACTATAATTTCCGAAATCCGAACGTTACGGGAGGTTATTATTCCTCCGGACAGAACTGGAACGTGCGGCCACGCCGCGTATATCGTGCACCGAAAGGGACGCCTCTGACAAGGATCCTTTGGAGTCTTCTTATCACGCTTGTCTTCGGCGCCATATACTTTTACATCGCCGTGCCAGCTTTAAACTTCCAAACGACGGCCTTTTATTGGTTTGTCTTTCTGCTTTGCGCCGTTTTCTCCCTTTCCATGCTCCTCATGCAGGGATTCCGTGCAAATTCTACCAAGGAATTTTTCTCCTATACGAAAAAGAATTTGGCCATACCCTTCTGGATCGTAGCCGCCCTGTTTGCCGTGATGATAATCGGGTATATCGTAGGGTGGCCAATTTTCCGTGCTAAGTCCTATTCCCAGCTTCTTCCTGTGACCACGGGAGACTTTGCGGAAGACGTAGCGGAAATCGATTTTAACCAGATCCCCATGCTTGATTCAGACTCCTCGAATAATCTTGCAAACAGAAAGCTCGGGGAATTGAGCGACTTGGTAAGTCAATTTACCGTAAGCGAAGATTCATCGCAGATTAATCTCCAAGGAGATCCCGTACGAGTAAATTATCTGAATTACAGCGGTTTTTTTAAATGGTGGAACAATAAAAAGCAGGGAATTCCTGCGTATATCATGGTTGATATGCGGACCCAGGAAGTCACGGTAGTGCGTCTGAGCGAGGGGATACGCTATTCCCCTTCGGAATATTTCAATCACGATTTACAACGACATCTCCGGTTCCACTATCCGACGAAGCTCTTCGATGACATCAATTTTGAGGTCGATGAAAACGGTACGCCCTATTGGGTCGCTTCCGTTATGAAGCGGCGTATAGGTCTTTTCAATGGCACAGATATCGTCGGTGAGGTACTTGTAAATGCAGTCACCGGAGAATGCCAATACTATGATAAGGAAAATGTTCCGACATGGGTGGACCGGGTTTTCAATGCGGATCTGCTAATCAATCAATACAATTATTACGGAAAATATCACAACGGATTTTGGAACTCCATCTTCGGTCAGACGGACTGCACAACTTCGACGCAGGGGTACAATTATATAGCACAGAATGATGACGTATACATGTATACGGGGATTACGTCCGTTACCGGAGACAGAGGAAATATTGGATTCATTCTTGTCAATCAGCGAACTAAGGATGCCCGCTATTATGCCTGCGCCGGTGCGGAGGAGTTTTCCGCAATGTCTTCCGCGGAAGGCGCCGTGCAGCAGTACAAATACAACGCCACCTTTCCTCTGCTTTTGAATATATCCGATCAGCCGACCTATTTTATGGCTCTTAAGGACTCTGCAGGACTTGTAAAAATGTATGCGATGGTCAATGTGCAGCAATACCAGATCGTAGCAATCGGAAACACACTGCAGCAATGTCAGGAAAACTACCATCAGCAGATGATTAGCAATGGCATTATTGACGCCTCCGACGCTGGTCCCTCCGTGTCTCCGCAGACAACTACCGTTTCAGGCAAGGTATCGGAAATTCGAACCGCAAACGTAGAAGGAACAACGCAATATTACATAAAGCTGGATGATCAGCAAATATATTACCGTATCAGCGCTTCCGACTGCCCCGAAGCTGTCCTTCTTAATATCGGTGACAGCGTCACGGTTACCTATGAAAAGACGGACGGTTATATCCAACCTGCGACGGAGATCGTTACGCCCTACTCCGCCCCCGGTTAAGTGATTCCTTCCGAGGAGGAATGATCGAGTAGGAGGGGGTGACTGGCCCCTGTCCTCTCGCACCACCGTGCGTATAGTTCTATACAAGGCGGTTGCAGCATTTGACGTGCACTGACTGATACGCTTTGGCAAGCTCAGCAAGCCTCAGTGTATCAGTCCCTTTTCGCTAACGCCTCCTTATTTCCGGCATAAACCAGTTTCCTTCACGGTTACAGGCGATTGTTGCCGCATAGTTTTCTGCTGCGCCAAGACCGACCCGTTTGTGCGTACGTGTGTTTGGAAGTTTCCACTGTTTCCAGATGCTCATTCATATGAGTCTGTAAAGCCATCCTTTCAAGCTACGATGTTGTTCTTCATGTCCACGATTCCGTGGTAATGAAAACGGTCACGTATGAACGCTTTAATTCGTGCTATTGCCCCGACAATACGGCAACAGCAGCTTCGGGAAATAAGTTTCCTCAGCTTGTTTTTGGCTTTCTTCCATGACTTTGCATGAAACCTAATATGAAATTTCTGTTCATCCGCCCAGAGGTTTGCCCTCTGCTTATAGGTTCCCCGAATTCGGCTTCCTACAGATTCCACCTCCCGATGGACATCCTTGCCTTCGGCTATGTCATTCTCCTGCCGGGCGCCCCCTTTGTGAGTACAGAGGCACCGAATTCGGTGCCTCTGTACTATCTTTTGCAATTTTTTCTAAATCCACTATATCCGCATGCAAACATCCCACGCACGCCAAATTGCGGTGCGGAGATTTCCTACGGAAAGACAGTCCCCGACTAGGTGAACATTCTTCCCGTTTTTAGCCACCGGAGTTGGCACGAAGCCGATACCGTTCACTACGCTGTCACAATCGAGTTCGAATATATTTCCATCCTGTCCCTTTATGGTAACGCCGCTGTTGTGAATCTCGGTAATTGTTGAGCGGAGATACACAGGTACTTTATGATATTCCAGTACTTCTCTCAGGAAAGAGGAATTTGCCAGGCACACATTTGCCGCAGCAACCAAAGCCGGTGCATACTCCACTATGGTCGGATGTCTGCCCTGCAGCACCATCTCATACGCGGCTTCACAGGCGGACTGTCCTCCTCCGAAAAATACAACCTTATCTCCCGGATCTTTCTTATCCACAAGAAGCTCCGTCAGAGTCATAGCATCCGAAAAGCCAGGAATCGGCATTGTTCTGGGCACTGCACCTGTGGCTACAATAATGTGATCAAATCCCCGCAGGGTATTGATATCGTTTATTTCCGTGTGGAAATGAATATCAATTCCAGCTTTTTCTATCTCGCGCTTATACCAATCAATCAGCATTCGATCATTTTCCTTGAACCGCATGCTGGATGCCGTAATAAACAATCCTCCGATTTCCCCCGTTTTCTCGAAAACAACAGGATTGTGACCACGCTTTTTCAGCATCAGTGCGCATTCCAGGCCGCCAATGCCTCCGCCTATTATTGCGACCTTCTTGGGATGGTGGGTCGGAACAACTTTGTAGCGGTTATGCTGCATGGTCGGAGGCGTAAGTGCGCACCGGGCAAGGTGCAGCGTATCATCAACGCTCATCTTATTGCCCGTACCGTCATACTTTGAGAACGGGAAGCAGGCATTATGGCAGCGGATGCAGGGTTTGATCTCCTCTTCCCGGCCTTCCTGAATCTTAATTACCCACTCCGGATCGACAAGATTCTGCCGTGCGATTGCTACAGCGTCAAGCCGCCCTGCCTTGATTTCCTTCGCCGCGACTTCTGGTTCCATCTTTCCGGCGCATACAACCGGAATCGTAACAAATTTCCGTATATGCTCAACATCCTCAAGGTTGCAGTTGTTGGGCATATACTGCGGCGGATGCGCCCAATACCAAGAGTCATAGGTTCCATTATCGCAGTTGAGCATATCATAACCGCTATCCTGCAAATACTTAACCGCTTTCTCGGATTCTTCCATGTCTCTTCCGAACTCTTCAAATTCTTCCCCAGGCACAGCGCCTTTCCCAAAGTCCTTGCACTTGGAAACGACGGAATAACGCAGCGATACCGGGAAATCTTCTCCTGCTTCCTTCTTTATTTCCTGTACGATTTCCGTTGCAAAGCGATAGCGGTTTTCAAAGCTTCCGCCATACTGATCCGTCCGGTGGTTCCAATTCGCAATTGCGAACTGGTCCAGAAGATATCCCTCATGAACCGCATGGATCTCAACGCCGTCGATATCGGCTTCGCGAAGTTTCTTTGCCGTCTGTCCGAAGGCGTAGACCATTTCCTGAATCTGCTCAGTCGTCAGTTCGTGCGATGTATAGCTTTCGACCCAGCGGTTCGGCGTTCTGGAAGAAGAGGCACAGACATAATTTCCGTCGATAATCGGGTTCGCAAGCGTTGAAAGAATTTTGTTATCGCATACTTTTACCAGCTGATCGTTAAGAGCCATGGAGCGCCCCATACCCGCTGCCAGCTGAATAAATAGTTTTCCACCGGTTTTATGGTATTCCTTCATGTACTCTTTCGTATCGCGAAACATCCGATCATTCGTGTAGAGCCATCTTTTACCTATCAGATCACGAATGCACTGCATTCCCGGCAGGCAGAGGCCTACGTTGTTGCGTGCCTTTTCAAGAAGGAAATAGGCTGCTTCTTTGTCAAAATGGCAGGGTTCAAACCAGCCATACAGCGAGGTCCCTCCCATCGAGCACATTACAATGCGGTTTTTGATTTCCACATTACCCACATTGAATGGTGTAAACAGTGCTGCGTACTTTTCGTTCATTTTTATACCCCCATTTATTTTTAGTAGCAGACTTAAAGACTTCCTAGTTCAAAATATTGCATAATTCCGCTACAATTTTACGCTTTACGCTGTCCGGCTCAGTCGTTTCCAACCGGAAAGTTTCTATTGTCGATTTCGCAGTTTACGCTATGCATGTGTGATTAACCACGATTATTAATCGTATTTGAATGCGTAAAATTTGTCAATGTAATGAAAGTAGAAAGTGATTTGCTGTTTTCAGTCAATTTGACCAGCTTTTCAGCATGCTGTCGCAAGACTCCTGCTTTTTCGATTCCGAAGCTTCCCCTATCCCACACGGCGCTGCAGCTTCAGCTTCAGTTCCGCGTTTCGGCATGTATTGATTTTCGTTTTAGCATGCCGTGAGCAGGAACTCTTCCTCCCCATAGGAGAGGAAATGAATTGCAGAATACACGGCGTTTTCTTGACTTGCGTATCTTGTGGCACTATACTTATACTCAATTTAGTCGTATTTATTAAAAGGCTGTAAATATTGTGCTATTAGATACTAATAATCATTCAGTATTCCTGCTGCATTATCATCTTATTATGTGTATAAAATATCGCAGCAATGTGATAGATGATGTCATCTCTGATCGTCTGAAAGAGATGTTTGTAAAGATGGCTCCTGCTTACAACATTACGTTAGAAGAATGGAATCACGACATTGATCATGTCCATATTCTATTCCGGGGGCATCCCAATACAGCAATCAGCAAATTTATCAATGCGTATAAAACTGCGAGCAGCCGCGTCATAAAGAAAGAATTTCCTGCGATACGGAAATCGCTCTGGAAAGAGATGTTCTGGTCGCAGAGCTTTTGTCTTATGACTGCCGGCAGGGCCCCCGAAGAAATTATCAATGAGTACATCGAATCGCAAGGGAAAAAAGGCGGCAGGCAAAGCAATTAAATGCCGCGTTTCTCCTGCAGAAGGCACGGTGCGTTATGTTTGCGAAAACTTTTGTCTGCTGCCATATGATCGATAATCTCCTGCTTTCCGATAAAATCGAAGCTGCAGTACTTCCTGCCACGCCTGCAGGGTACAAAACAGATTGTCCATATTTTTAAGAATCAGACACCCTTGCTCTTGCAGATGAACAGCTGATCATACAGTTTGCATTCAGAAATCGCTTTAGTAAATTCCGTAAAAGGAAAAACGGATTATCTAAATTCAAGGCTGCAAAGCGCAGCCGTAAGTCTTATACTGTCAATAATCAAAAACGCACCATTGCTGTTATTGATAACAGATAATATGAACTTCCTAAGATTGACAAAGTAAAAGCTGACATGCATCGTATGCCGGATGATAACCGGGGAATTATATCTGCTGCGGTGCTCTGCATTCTGAAATGAGGGATTTGAGAACCCGAACAGTGAAGTGCGATAGCGGTCATACAATCCGCCGCAGCCAGAATGCCGCAATCAATATCCTACAAGAAAGCTTTCGATGGCTAAACGGCTCATGTGAAATAGTATAGATAAACATATGGCACGGACAGAATCGCCCAAGCCTAACGCTTTGGGCACAGTGTAACACGTTCGTTTCGTATCATCGTGGCCAATGCTGCGGCGGCTGAAGCAAGAAGCTCCGGCTTCTATTAGCCGGAGTCATTCGCTTCCTTTCGGATGCATACAGGGAACTGATACTTCCAGAAACATCCCAAAGCCAAAACATTGCGAGGAATCTGAAATGAGAATCGAAGAAATTAAAATCCGCACTGCTGCGCCTTCAGACGCCGCAGCGCTCCTATCCATTTACGCTCCCTATGTAACAAAAACCGCAATCACTTTTGAGTATGTAGTCCCAAGCATCGACGAATTCCGCGGACGGATTACACATACTCTTAGGAAATATCCATATCTTGTGGCAGAAGCAAAAGATGAAATTCTTGGCTACGCTTATGCCGGAAGCTTTGTTGACCGGGCTGCATACGACTGGTCTGCAGAAGCGACAATCTATATACGACAAGACCTCCACCGATTGGGTCTTGGCCGATTGCTGTACGATGCCCTGGAAGCAGTCTTACGGAAAATGAATATCTTGAACGTATATGCCTGCATCGCTTATCCCGATCCGGAAGACGAATTCCTCACAAAAAACAGCGTTCAATTTCATGCCCATCTCGGCTATTCTCTTCTGGGGAGATTTCATCAATGCGGATGCAAGTTCGGCAGATGGTATGATATGGTCTGGATGGGGAAACGCATTGGAGAACACCCGGAAAACCCGGAACCCATACGGTCTTTTCCGGACATTTGAACGAAAAGTCGGCGCAGAAAACAGTAAAAAAGAAGGGAAGCGAACGCAGCGATCCTCCTGCCGGAGAAAACCGTTTTTAGGCTTCTCAGCAGCGATAAGATTTCTGCACTAATTCTGCTTCCCGTATCTCTTTCCATTCTGTCATTCTATCGGGACACCTTTTACCAAGAGAAGCTCCGGTGATCTTTGTCAATGAACCCACTATAGGTTTTGCAGCGGAACAGCGCCTCAAGTCTCTTCTGCAATTCCTGCTGCGCCTGCATTACTTTAGGCAGATTAATATCGGTAAAGCCATCCAGTGGATAAAGAATATTCCGGGTTTCTTCCGTAATTTTCCCATCTTCACTCTGTCTCCATGTCCAGCGTCTTGTCTTAACCGTGTGCCCGCTGACGTATACGAGTTCCCCCGCATCCGGTTTTTCATGATCTTCCGTTCCCATGGGCTGAAATGCATCATCCTCTAGGGCAAAGCGCACTTCCATTTCGGCGTTTTCGAAAGCATCAATATTGTGTGCACCAATAGGGATGCAGTTTTCAAGTGATACGGCATTGCCTAGATCAACGGCAGGATTTATATGCGGCAATGCCCCCTTTTTCTGCGCACGCTTTGCGAGAGATTCTATCGAACACATAAATTTATTTGGATTGATCTGCAGTTTTCGAAAGGCATCCCTGTAGGGAACAATGCGCGGGTCTTCCTTTACGTTGATATCTTTGAACTCTTCGGAAAATGACTGCGCCGCAGCGTCAAGCTGCCGTCCGATCTCCTCTATGGGACTCTGATTGTTCAGCTCTTCCGCGATGACGACCCCTACATAATATGTGGGCAGTTTATCAAATACTTCCTTTGCCAATTGAAATGAACCCATAGCATTTCCTTTCTTCCCATAGGGAACTCAAAATTGAATTTTTTCGCTCCTATCAAATTTCTTTGAAAAGTTGCCATAAATTTTCGGAAATCCTGCGAAGCACGCTGAGCAATCGGATTCGTGCAGTACGAACCACCGGATTCTGGTTGGATATTTTTATTTCACTATATATAGGTTTTTATTATAACACGCAAAAGGCGCAAAACGTTCCACTTTTTCCGAAAATGCATAGACCCGCTTATTTTTACCGTCATAAACGGCTTCCCCGTTTAACCGGACGAAAAGGTTGGCTGCATGAAATATTTCGAAAATGCCTTTTTCCATTGTTGCCTGCGATGCATTCAACGGATTGCCATTCCGCAAATTGACGTTTCTTCTATGTCGTTTTTCTTGACAATCATGCTATGTTTGCTATAATAACGAATGCTATCCATACCGCACTTTTTTGTTTTATGCGGGAGTGCTGGAATAGGCAGACAGGCAGGCTTGAGGTGCCTGTGTCCACTTTTAGACGTGTGGGTTCAAGTCCCATCTCCCGCACCACTACTGGACGCCAGTTTTGATACCGTAGTATCTAAATCGGCGTCCAGTTTTTCTGCATAATGGCGGAAAGCTGTGCGTTTCCGAAAGCCGAAATATTACGTGGTGATTTCATGGGGCCAAATCCAAACGCTGTATGTCCGAATGAAAATATTAAGCAGGTTGTATACATTAAAAATGTAATTACACGTTCGAATATCATTGTAGGTGACTATACATACTACGACGATATAAACGGAGCCGAAAAATTTGAAGAGCATGTTACTCATCACTATGCTTTTCTTGGAGATAAATTGATTATCGGAAAATTCTGTGCTATTGCAAAGGGAATTGAGTTTGTAATGAACGGTGCCAATCACAGGATGAACAGCGTTACTACCTACCCTTTCAATATCATGGGCAATGGCTGGGAACAGTTCTCTCCCCGCCTTGAAGACTTGCCGGTGAAAGGTGATACCATTGTGGGCAATGATGTATGGATCGGCCAAAATGTAACCGTAATGCCTGGGGTCCATATTGGGAGCGGTTCGCTCATTGCAGCCAATTCCGTTGTCACAAAAGACATTCCCCCCTACTGTATTGCCGGCGGAAATCCGTGCAGAATGATTCGCAGACGTTTTGAGGATGATTTGATTTCCTATTTGCTGAATCTAAAATGGTGGGATTGGGACGCGGAGAAAAGATTCCGAAATATGGATGCTCTATGCAGCGGGGATTTACAGAGGATAAGGCATGTCGCTGAGTGAAGGCTTGCCTCACCAGACGTTTTTCCGGAAGCAGTCATTCTGATACTTCTCTGGTTTTATGCTTCATACTATTTTCCTCTGCTGCTTATTCATATGTCCTTCATTGGAGTTCCTCTGAGCTATGGTTTCCTATCAGGCGTTTTCACGATTTCGTTGTAAACGCTCTCTTATTGCATATTCATAACTATTTTCTGCTTTTCGTAACCCTATCCGGTTATAGCTCAATTTCCCCTTCTGTTATTGTGATATATATAACAAAATATTTTTATTTTGCTCTCCAATCCCCTAAAATCTTATACAGAGGGTTACAGCAGCTGCTAGCATCGGAACAATTTTTCTGGATAGGAGTATGTTATGAAGTGTGAAAAATATCCTCTTCTGTTTGAACCAACAAAGATCGGAAACATCAAACTGAAAAATCGAATCGCAATGTCCGCGATGGGCACAGGGTTTGCTAACCACGACGGCACTGCATCCGATCGTATCATCCGCTATTATGAAGAACGTGCCAAAGGCGGTGCTGGACTGATATTTACGGAAATCTGCCGCATTGACGGGGAAACCGGTCTAGGGAACTTCAATCAGCTAGGCGCTTATGAAGGCTATCAGATGAAAAGCCTCCGCAGCCTGACGGAAGCTGTGCATCGGCATGACACGAAAATATTTCTGCAGCTTCACCACCCCGGTCGGGTCGCCCAGAGACTCCTTTTAGGAGGGAAGCAGGCCGTTGCACCAAGTGCAATTCCGGACAAAGTCGTTGCCGAAATGCCCCGGGAACTCACCACGGAAGAGTGCGAAGCTCTCGTTAAAAAATTCTGCGTAGGTGCATATATTGCAAAGGCCGCCGGATTTGACGGGATCGAACTGCACGCAGCACACGGGTATCTAATCAACCAGTTCATGAGCCCTTACTCCAATAAGCGCACGGATAAATACGGCGGCAACTTTATCGGTCGGATGCGATTCATTACGGAAATTATCCTCGGCATTCGCTACCAGGCTGCTCCCGGATTTCCAATCTGCGTAAAGATCGATGGCGATGAGTTCGTAGAAGGCGGGATGGGGCTTGAAGAGTGGGTAAAAATTGCCCGCTACCTTGAGAATCTAGGCGTAAGCTGCCTGGATGTAAGCTGCGGTATTCATGAAACCGGATATACGATTATCGAGCCAAACTGTTATAAGGAAGGCTGGAAAAAGAATCTTGCCAAGACGATTAAAGAAAATGTGAAAATACCCGTTATCGCTGTCAATACGGTTAAGCACGCCGGGTTCGCGGAGCAGCTTCTTGAAGAGGGCGTAAGCGATATTGTTTCCTGCGGAAGGGCTTTTCTCGCTGATCCAAACTGGCCTGTAAAGGCACGGTGCGGGCAGGAAAATCTTACCCGCAAATGCATTGCCTGTGTCCATTGCTTTGCCGTTGCCAGCACGGGTTGTCCGATCGAATGCACAATTAATCCGCAGATGGGGCGTGAGAATCTTTACGGCGATGACAAACTTGCAAGGGACGGTGCCGGGCGGAAAGTCGCCGTAATTGGGGGCGGTCCTGCCGGTATGCAGGCTGCTCTGGTTCTGAAAAAAAGAGGTTTTGAACCCGTGCTGTTTGAATCGGGCAATAAACTTGGCGGAACAATGAATCTTGCAGACCAGCCGCCTCATAAGGAGCTTATGGCTGAATTTATTGACACGATGTCTGAAGAAATGCGCCATTACGGTATTGAGGTCCGTCTCAACACAAAAGCGACCGTTGAGGAAATCAAAAAGCTTAACCCTTATGGTGTTTTCGTTGCCTGTGGAGGAAAGCCGATTGTGCCTTCCGTTCCCGGAATACGGAACAGTAATGTATATCTCTACAAGGACATTCTTGATAAAAGTGTTGTCTTAAAAGGGAAAAACGTTGCTGTCATAGGTGGCGGCGATACGGGGCTTGAAGTTGCGGATTATCTCTGCGCAGACAACTGCGTCTCCGTTATTGAAATGCGAAATGATGTCGGGACGGACCTGTTTCGCACGGCAAAGCTCTGCATGCTGAGGCGTTTGGAAGAAGCCCATGTAGATATCGTCACGGGGAAAGCCCTTAAAGAAGTCACAGATACAGGAATAATACTGGAAGACTCTTTCTCTGGAGTAAGAACTTCCCGCGATGCGGATGCGCTTGTCCTAGCTCTGGGAATCAGTCCGGACGAGACGGCCACGAAACAGTTCGAAGACGCATTCGATAAAGTCGTTTTTGCCGGAAACAGTGAAGCAGGCGGCACCATCGCGGAAGCGATTCGTCACGCAAATGATAAGGCTTTCGTGTTCTAGGAGGAATAGATAATGAAGGATTTTAAGAATAAAGTACTTGTAATCACAGGAGCCGGCAGCGGAATCGGCGCCGCTCTTGCGCGGGAAGGCGTTAAGCGTGGCATGAAGGTTGTCCTCAATGATATTGATCCCAAAGGGCTCGAAAATACGGCAAAGGAACTTCGCAACCTGGGAGGGGAATTTGCGGTACAGGCAGCGGATATTTCAATTTACGAAAATGTACAGTCTCTTTTGAAACTTACTCTGGACACCTTTGGACAGGTCGATATGCTATGCAACAATGCAGGCGTCACTACCGGTGCATCCATCTGGGAAGTTCCTGTACAGGATATACGCTGGGTTAATGAAGTGAATCTGCTGAGCCATCTGTATGGAATGAATGTATTCATCCCTCAGATGATAAAGCAGGGCACGGAGGCAGTTGTCGTCAACACGGAGTCTGCCGCGGGAGTAATGATTTCCGGTACGGCAGTCTTATACCACGCTACGAAGCATGCCGGCGTAGCTGCAAGCGAGAGCACATCCATCAGTCTCCGCCAGCACGGACTGGACAGGATCCACGTTCATTGCCTTGTGCCCTCGTTTATCAAAACAACCATCCATCTTTCCGATCAGCATCGCCCGGAGCGATATGCCGTAAACGAAGACCCCTATTATTCATCCGAACCTTATAAAAGCGGACTGCGCCGGAGCGCAAAAGCCGTTCTTGCCGGCACTTCCGTAGATTATGTCGGGGAATGCGTATTTTCCGCCGTGGAAGAAAACCGGTTTTATATCTTTACCCATCCGGAAATTATCATACCGGCTGGGGACAGAGTCATGAACATGGTAAACGGGAAAAACCCGGACAGTACGTACGCACTGTAAACATTTCAGATACCAACCTACCCCCATTTCATTATCGGGCAGCCAGCAATAAACTGGCTGCCCGATTCATAACGCAGAAGATATGAAATTATAACTTTTCAGGACTATTTTTCCATATCCGTATTGAGATTATTCTTTTTTTCCCTGCTGCAATAAAATATATTTATCAATACAATGGAGATGAGAAGGTTGGATTTCAAAGCGCTTCTTTACTTTTGCACCATTGCTGATACGGAAAACCTATCTTCCGCCGCGAAAAGGCTAGGGGTATCGCAGCCATATGTTTCCAAGATTATCTCTCAGCTGGAAGAGGAGCTCGGCTGCAGGCTTTATGACTACCAAAGCCGGAAGATTTCCCTTAATTCCTATGGTCGTGAGCTTCTTCCGCGCGCGCGGAGGATTTTAGAGCTGAAAAATAACATTGCCGCCGATTTTTGTTTTCTAAGCAGTCAGGCTGCAAAGCCGATTCTCCTCGGTGTTTGTTCCTCCGCCTACTGCTCGGACCTCCCTTTTCAGTTTAAGGAGTCGCACCCGGGGTCTGTTGTTCAGCGTTCCTATCTGGAGCGCGAAGAGCTTTCTCGAAGCCTCCTGGCAGGAGAAACGGACTTTGGCATCTGTTCCCCGCCTTTATCCGATGAAACGCTCTCCCTGAATACAAAAATTGTTTATGATGAAGGTGCCTCGCTTGTAATGTCGATCACGCATCCCTTAGCAAAAAAAGAACATCTAACTATTTTTGACCTGCAGGGACTGGAATTAATTACAACACCAATCGGCTCCGATACTCGAAATAATATTGATCTTCTCTGCTCCTCCTGCGGTGTTATCCCAAACATTATTTTTGAAACCATTGACAACTATTTGATTCTGCAGATGGTAAAAGAAGGACAGGGCTGTACCATTTTCGCGGAAACGTATATAAAAAGTCTTCCCCCGGATCCGTATATCCTAAAGAGAAGCATTGAAAACGTACATGCCCAAATCGGATTCAGCTATCGCACGGACATGCCGATGACAGAAGAAAAAAGCAGTTTTATAGAGTTTGTAACGGAATATTTTGAAAGCCTGCATCAATAGCAGGCTTTCTCATTTACGGAAGGTTTTTGAAGTACTCGACAACAAAAGCTTCAAATCTCTGATGCGCTCGCGTATACTGCAGGTTAATATTTCTGCACAGACAGATCTCCCCGCTGCAGTCCGAAAATTCTCGAATGACATATTTATCGGATTCTGGAAGCATTTTCGCATAGTTCCAAGCAAAAATGGTGCTTCCAATTCCCTTGGAAACCATTGTCATAATAAGATTGTTGTCAATTGATTCATAAACAATTTTCGGTTTTATATCGGTGGCGGCGCAAACCGCATCAATATTATTTCTTGTATCCGATCCCTTGAGTGTGGTGATTAAGGCTCTGCCCTCCAGGTCTTTAAGTGTAACGTATTCTTTTTCGGCGGCGGGATCCTCTGCCGGCAGGATCAGACAGGCACGCTCCTTGTGGACGACTCTGGAAAGTACAAGCTCCGATTCTTCTCTTGCGACAGCCGGAGAGCAGATAGCGAAATCTATTTCATTTTCCTCTAAGGCTTTTACCAGCCCTTTCCTATCCATGTATTCTCTGGAAACGGAACTATCCGGATAAGCTTCCTTATATTTTAAAGGAAGATCCGAGCAGTAGGCGGAAGACCCCGTCGCCAAGCGCAGAGGCTGATCCGGATCATCAATCATCTGTTCGAAAGTCTTATGAATGTCATCCACTTCATTGATTATTTTTTCCGCGGAAATGAGAAGCGTCCTTCCGTAATCATTCAGCTGAATTCGACGCCCGACATGATCGAATAGCTCGCAGCCCAACTCATCTTCCAGCTGATGGATGATTTTCGTCAGAAACGGCTGTGAAACTCCCAATATATCCGCCGCGCGCGAAATATGCTGCGTCTTCGCAACTGTACAGAAATAGCGAAGATCCCGTAATTCCATATGTATTCCCCCGTAGTATATAAATCCCGTACTAATTATAACAGAATTAATATGAATTGATAACTCGCGCAAGTTATATTGATATATAAATCAAAATATTATCTTTTCCGCCCCCCTATTGTTAAAATTATAGCCGGAGAGGAAAATAATTCAACTCAACATCAAACGCAGTAAAACAAGTTGGAAAGGGGTAAAATGATGTCTCAGCCACCGAAAAACAAATACACTTCAAGAAAAGTCGAAGTCGATGGTATAACCTTATACGACAGTGATGCAAAGTTCCGCAAGGACTTTCTGAAAAAGCATTTGAAAAACACGGTCGATGTCGTGCGATTTTCTTATATGATGGGAAAACTTGCCGTTAAGCCCGTAATAGGTCCCATCATGCGCAAGACTCTCGCCTGGCATTACCGGTATATTCATACGAATTCCGTCGTCGTTCCTATTGAGGTTGCTAAGGATATCATTCGAAATACGACGGACATGGCTGTAAGTCCCTGCGTCTGCCGTTCCGTGCGAGGAAACTGCGACAACCCAATCATGACTTGCTTTGGTCTTAATTTCTACGGACAGCTGAAGAAAAAAGCAGGAGAACGTTCCGTTTCTAAGGAAGAAGCCCTTGCTGTGGCAGACATGGCACATGAGCGTGGTTTGGTCTCGGTTATTGAATCCTGCGTGCAGCCATACCAGGATAACCTCTGTTTCTGCTGTCCCTGCTGCTGCATGCCGCTGACACTGAAAACGCAGTACCATGTTCCCTTTGTAAATTACAATGGGCCTTACCTGCCCGTATTTGAAGAGGAAAAATGCGTACACTGCCAAAAATGTGTGAAGGCTTGCCCGGTAGGCGCCATGAGTTTTGACGCAAATGGAAAGCGCCATATTGACCTGGACAAATGTCTTGGCTGCGGGCTGTGCGAGAGCAACTGCCCAAATAAAATCGGCCGCATGGAATATACCGAATCCCGTGCCATCCGTGTATCGGAGCCAAGTGCATGGAGGGTCTTCCTATCTATTCTGTGGGTAAAAGTCGTATTTACTCCCGGCGTATGGTTTTATAAACTCTTTACCGGCAGCAAAATGTACCTGATGCAGTCCGATCCCCGTGAAAAGGACATTATCAGTACAAAAGAACCCGGCTATATCCACGGTGGAGAAAAATACGCCGAACCGTATGCTGGAAAGGTGAGCGAATAATTTCGTTATCTTTCCTCGAGGTTTCTGCCATGAATTTCCTGCTGTGCTTGCTTCTGTCGACGACGCTTGCCGCCTTCGCATTATGGAAAAAATCCATGACTCCTGGCGGCACCCTGCTGGCTTGGCTATTATGCCTTTGGATTTCGTATGAAGGCGGCCTCCCTGCTTTCCTTATTCTTGCCGTGACTTTTCTTCTAGTCATTGCCGCAGGAAAATTAGCCGGAAAAAGATCCGATCCGTATAATGTACGGAAAAAGAACGGCGCTAGGGATGCTTGGAGAGTGCTATGCAATGTCGGCGTCGCGGCGTGCGCATTGATTCCGTATGCACTTTGGAAAGATCATCGATTTCTCTATGTGTACGCCGCTGTCATGGCCGAATCTTTGGCGGACAGTCTGGCTTCCAAAGCCGGTCCGCTAACAAGGTACGCTACCGTTGATATTTGTACATTCCGCAAAATCAGTCCTGGTCTTTCCGGTGGAGTATCTCTTCTGGGAACTCTATCCGGACTGCTTGGAGCTTGTATCATTGCCGTACTATGCACAGGCTTTCCGACAGCGACCCTAAAGATCGCTGCCACGGTAGCAATGACAGGATTTGCCGGCTGTCTTTTTGACAGTGTGCTGGGATCGGTTGTGCAGGTAAAATACCTATGCACGGTGTGCGGCATGCTTGTGGAGCGGGACATGCACTGTGGGACTGCAGCGATCCCCTGTCGCGGGGTTCGGTTCATCACGAATGACGCCGTGAATATACTCAGCAATTTTTTCACCTTTCTGCTTGCCGCAGCGGTCCTTTAAAGATATTTGGAGGCATATATGATAATAGACTGCCATTATCATTATTATTCCGACGAATTCCAAATCCCCGAAAAATTGAAATCAATGGATGAAGCCGGAATTGATCGCATTGCGCTTATCCCTTCCGTTTCGGTAGACTTCCCTTCAGATCCGGAGAAGCCAATCATGCGCTTCATGCGGTTTTTATTCGGGAAAAGAACCTTATATCCTCTTCTGCGAAAGCTGATGGTTACCTTCAACGGAGATGGTATTAATATTACGGGCAGGCATTATCCGATCTACTTCCATCCGAATAACGAAGTAGTCTTTGCCGCGGCAGAAAAAGCTCCTGATCGGCTGTATTCCTATGTATTTGTAAATCCAGACCTTCAGTCACAGGAGGAGCTATGCACCGAGATCGAACGCTATGCAAAGCGAAAGACGTTCTGCGGCGTAAAGGCACATCCCTTCTACCATCAGTACAGTACCGGAAAGTTGGAGGGTGTCTGCGAAATTCTTGATTCGATTCACAAGCCATTGCTGATTCATATGGATTTCGAAGCAAAAGATGAAATTCTTCGGCTTGCGGACCGGCATCCGACGGTCAATTTTCTACTGGCACATTGTGCTTTTCCCTATTATGAGCTTCTCTGGCCTGAACTGCGAAAAAGAAAAAATGTCTATGTCGATATCTCCTCCGGATGCTATGTAGACGGGAAAACGGCTTTACTTGCCGTAAAATCTCTTGGAGCGGATCATGTACTTTACGGAAGCGATGGTCCTTACGGAACTCGGCTCCCCGACGGAACTTTCAATATGCAGGCAGAATATACCTGGGCTACGCGGGCATTGCCCGTAAATGTGCTGCAGGCTGTCTGTGCGGAGAATTTTCTTTCATTACAATGATATACTGATCCCCATTTCAAGAGGCGGGGCAGCTTTGTTGCTGTTCCGCCTCTTTTACTGTTCCGGCTCATTTTTTGCTCTGCACAGTCAGTCGCTTTAACTTTCGGGTGCATATTCCCCGCTTTCGGTAACGATCCTTTGCATGGGAATATCCCAGGGCTGTGCAGGGATTTCTCCGATTTTCTGGCAGTCAAAAGCTACAGCGATAATTGTCGCATCCGGACATTGACGCAAGAATTTATCGTAATATCCGCCTCCCATACCCAGCCGGTTTCCCTTCGCATCAAAACCGGCGCATGGGCACAGGATGAGGTCAATCTCCTGCGGCTTCATTTCCTTCGATTTTTCCGGGATTGGCTCCCGCAGATTGTGTTTTCCTGTTTTCCAGGAGCCCGCAGTTTGCGGAATAAAAGCCTTCATTTCCCTATCCCTGAAGCAAACGGGGTAGGAAAACACCTTTCCTTTTGATGCCGGAAGTTGTGGCAGCGAAGAAAGGTCTGCTTCGTTTTCCGTCGCCTTGTATAGGAAAATATTTCGTGCTTTCCGGTATGACTCAAGCTGGGTAATATGATTCATTATCGCAGCGGATTTTTCTTTTCTATCTTCCGGAGAGAGTTTTGCACGTTCTGCAAGCTTTTTCTTCCGAATCCATTTCTTTGCTGTCGCTTGAAATTTTTCCAGCACAGAGCCTAGAAGATAAAGCGAACCGCAGCATATGATCGGGAACGCTAGGCTTGCGTCAAGTGCCGTGAAGATCCCCTCTTCCACCGAATCATACGCTGTGGCTTTTCCTCCTTTTGCTTTAATCGCGTGCGCAAGATCCTTTGCAAGAAGGGCACGGGGACTATCGGGTGTCAGGCAGAGAAACATTTCGGCCATGGGCACGAGCGTGTCTATCATTCTTCCGTAGTCTTTGTCTGCCAAGACTCCGATAAGAAATACGAATCTTCTGCCGGGCAGAAGTTTATTCAAGCTTTGCGCTAAAATTTCTGTGCACTGCGGATTATGCGCCCCATCTGCGATGAAAAGCGGATTATGGCAAAGAATTTCCAATCTTCCCGGCCATCGTACGTTTCGAAGGCCGTTCCGGATAGCCTTATCGGTTATGTGGCACCCTTTTTCCCGAAGCACAGAGATCGCATCGAGTGCGACGGCGGCGTTTTTTGCTTGATGCTCTCCTGTAAGCGGCAGAAAAAGATCCCTCCACTCTCGCCACGAAAAATATTGCCCGTCAAGGGTTTCCGCTCCTTCGCGCAGTGCAGAAAACGATACCATGCAAACTTCGGCGCATTTTTTCTGAGCTGTATCTCGAACTGCTTTTTCCACTTCAGGGGGCTGCTGGTAGAGTACTGCCGTGCAGCCTTTTTTTATTATTCCCGCTTTTTCGTGTGCAATTTCCTCCAATGTACTCCCGAGTATCTCCGTGTGTTCAAGTCCTATATTTGTAATAACGGCAACTTCTGGAAATTTAATAACATTTGTTGCATCCAGTCGCCCGCCCAGGCCAACTTCCAGCACTACAATGTCACAGTGCTCCGATGCAAAATAGCAAAAGGCGATGGCTGTAATAATTTCGAATTCGGTAGGGGCATCCTTCATCGCATCCGCCGCCGTTTTCACTGCTTCGGCTGCTTTGCAGAGATCTTTATCGGAGATATTAATTCCATTGATCTTCATGCGCTCGTTGATTCGAATCAGATGCGGAGAGGTATATAGCCCCGTTCGATAGCCTGATTCCTTCAGGATAGAAGCAATTATTGCGGCTGTGGAGCCTTTTCCGTTAGTCCCGGCAATATGCACGTAGCGGAGTCTGTCCTGCGGATTGTCCAGAAGACAAAGAAGTTTCCGCATTCGATCCAGCCCAAGAATGCTTCCTTTCCAGTCAGTACAGTGAATAAAGCGCAGCGTTTCTTCAATTGTCAAGCCAATGCCTTCTTTCCAAAGCGGTTCATAACCTTTACCAGCAAATTAATCCCTATAAATTCAACAGAGGACATAATCACAGTCTGCAGAAGCCTTGTCACAAAAATTGGCCAGTACGGAGAGGAATAGAGAATGGATATCCATAACGTATTTAAAAACTGGCTGCAGGCAATTTGATGGGCAAGGACAGCGCATAGAATGCTGAACCACCTGCGATCCGAATGCAGAAATACGCCATATATAATCCCGACCAGAAATGCGGTGAACGTAAATCCAGGAAAATAGGGCCCAATAGGAAATAATATTGCGCCAAGAAAATCAGAAAGCGCCGCAACAATTCCCGCTTCCAGAGGTCCGAAAATCAATGCCGCGACTGCTATTGGGATAAAGTCCAGGCCGATTTTCATATTCCAAACGGAAAAGGAAAGGAATCGGGAAAGAATGATCGTCAGCGCAATTAGAGATGCCATAATTAATAGGGTGCGAGTTGTCAATTTCTTGCTTTTCATTGTAAACCTCCTTCTGTATTGCCACAATAAGAGGTTCGTCCTTTGTGGCAGCGGATGCGATACGGAACCGCGGGCGGCAAGCCCTTCGTTCGGGGTCAACTTCCCATTCCCCGACACTTTACGCGCCGTACCTACTCTGCACATACCGGGAACTCCGGTGACTTTACGTTGGTCTATTCTTCCCTCCTGTTTAGAAATTCGCAGCTTTTGCTGCGCACGGTTGCTGCATTAAATTTCAAATCTCAAAATCTGTTCTACATTTTTGTAAACTCTTTCCAATCGCGGTAGAGATGCATCCAAGCAAGCGTCCGCCTCTGCATTGAATTCTTTCGCAGCCTTGCGATCCTTCATGCTTTTTGTATTAATGAATACATTCAACGCCGTGCTTTTCATCGCACCTGCACACAGGGCTGCCGCACATCCCGCGTCGGAGATTGCCAGGCGGCACCCGATTTCCGCATACTTTTCGATGATCTCCGCCGCTTGCGTACAATAGCCTAAAATCTCGAGCGGTGGTTTTACGGCTTCGAAAAGTGCAGCTTCTATAGTTTCCGCTCTTTGCGGAGTATCCTTTGGAATGGCATAAGCTTTCGCTAAGGGCTGAAACGCCTCCGCATCCTTTGCAATGCAATTGAGAAGGCTTTGCCGCAACTTCTCCGCGCGGCAATTCAGCTCTTTCGCTGCTTCTTCCGCATCGGCATATTTTTTTTTGCCGACTGTCAGGTTCCCAACCATGTTTCCGAGCGCGACCGCCAGAGAAGCGGTCAGTGCCGAAGCGCCACCGCCGCCCGGGGTTGGCGCGGAAGAGGCTAAATTATCTGAAAATTCCCGCAAGGATTCGTCTAGCATGTTCCACTCCTTTGCATTTGCTCCGCTGCCGTCACGACGTGGTCAGCTAGGACGGATGTCGTTATGCTTCCCACTCCTGCAGGAACCGGTGTGATTGCCGTTACCAGGGTTTCCACATCCTCGAAATCGACATCTCCGACAATTTTCTTCTTTTCCTCACTGTAGTTTATGCCGATATCAATTACAGTCTGTTCGGAGCGGAAGTATTCCCGCTTCAGAAATTCCGCCCGACCGGCGGCTGCAATAACTATGTCTGCCTGCTGGCATGCTCCCTTCAGATCCTCCGTGTGGGAATGGCATACCGTAACCGTAGCATGTTCCCGCAAAAGAAGAGAGGCAACTGGTCTTCCAATCACAGGACTTCGGCCAATCACGGTTATTTTTTTTCCATCGATGCCAATCCTGTAGAATTTCAGCAGCCTGAGGACAGCATCCGCCGTGCATGGTGCAAAGCCGAGGTCTCTCCCGGAATATACGCCTGCCATGGAAGTCAGGTCCACGCCGTCAACGTCTTTTTCCGGAACAATGGCATCACAGACCGCTTCTTCGCAAATTGTATCCGGCAATGGCCGAAAAACCAATATCCCATGGACGGCAGGATTGTGATTCAGATCTCCGATTCTTTCGACAAGCTCAGACTGCTTCACCGTTTCCGGAAGCTGCACGCACTCATAAAGAATATCTAAGGTTTGAAAGCGGCGCTGCGCGGCGTTGCAGTATGCAACATTATCTTTTCTTTGCCCTACATTGATCATGGCAATCTTCGGATATACGCCCTGTTTTGCCAGGTCTTTTACCCGTTTTTTCAGATTGGCGCTGATTTGTGAAGCTACGGGAGCTCCCTCCAACCGCAACGACATCGGCAGTATGCCTCTCTTCCTTCGCGAATGCGTAATTTTTCGTTCTTTGAAATTTGCAGTATTCTAAAACAAGCCGGAAATACGGCCGTTTTCATCGACATCAATCTTCTCTGCCGCAGGAACTTTTGGGAGTCCCGGCATTGTCATTATATCTCCCGTTAATGCCACAATAAATCCCGCGCCTGCGGATACTCTAAGGTTCCGCACACTGATACGGAAGTGATCCGGAGCGCCAAGCTTCGTCGGATCGTCCGAGAAGCTGTACTGCGTTTTCGCTACGCATATTGGCAGGTGCTCGAAGCCCAGCGCTGAGAGTTCCTTACACTGCTTGGGAGCATTCCCTATAAGATCAACGCCATCCGCATGATAGATACGGCAGGCAATTGCCGTAAGCTTTTCCATTATATTGTCTTTTTCGTCGTAGGCATACCGGAACTTGGAAGGCGTTTCGCAGAGCCGAACAACTTCCCGTGCTAGTTCCTCTCCGCCGGCACCGCCTTTTTCCCAGACCTCACTGCGCGCCACCCGAATATTCTTCTCCGCACAGAAGTCTCTCACTGCCTCAAGTTCCGCTTCCGTATCCGTTGGGAACGCGTTAATGGCCACAACGGCAGGAAGGTGGTATACTTCCGTAATGTTCTCCACATGCTGCATCAGATTGGGCATTCCCTTTTTCAGTGCTTCCAAATCTTCTCTTCCAAGATCTTCTTTTTTTGCCCCGCCGTGGTGCTTCAGTGCACGTACGGTCGCGACAATCACGACAGCCGCAGGTGTAAGGCCCGCCATGCGGCATTTGATATCCAAAAATTTCTCCGCGCCAAGGTCCGCACCGAATCCTGCCTCTGTAACAGCATACTCACCCAGCTTCAGCGCCATTCTTGTCGCCGTAATGCTATTGCAGCCATGCGCGATGTTCGCAAAGGGACCGCCGTGCACAAAAGCGGGTGTTCCTTCCAGCGTCTGTACCAGATTGGGCTTCAGTGCGTCCTTCAGCAGTGCCGTCATCGCACCCTGTGCATTGAGATCGCCGCAGGTTACCGGCTTCCCGGAATAGGTATATCCGACGACCATTCTTGCCAGTCTGGCTTTCAAATCCGGAATATCGCTGGCTAGACAGAGCACCGCCATCACTTCACTGGCGACCGTGATATCGAATGAATCTTCCCGCGGCGTTCCGTTCGCCCGGCCACCCAAGCCGATTACAATATTTCGCAGCTGCCGATCGTTCATATCCAGCGCGCGATGCCATGCAATCCTCCTTGGATCAATACCAAGTTCATTCCCCTGATGAATATGATTATCCAGCATCGCGGCAAGCAGATTGTTCGCTGCTCCGATTGCATGAAAGTCTCCGGTAAAATGCAGATTGATGTCTTCCATCGGAACAACCTGAGAGTATCCGCCGCCAGCAGCGCCGCCTTTTATGCCGAACACCGGCCCAAGAGAAGGTTCCCGCAAGGCGACGACCGCCTTTTTCCCTATGCGCCGAAGCCCGTCAGCAAGGCCTACCGTCGTAGTCGTTTTTCCTTCCCCTGCGGGCGTTGGGGTTATTGCAGTAACCAGAACCAGCTTGCCGTCTTTTTTCGATTCCATATCGCGAAGCAGGCTATAGTCGATTTTTGCCTTGTAATTCCCATATAGCTCAAGATACTTTTCATCAATGCCCGCACTGGCAGCGATTTCACGAATGTCCTTCATTCTGCATGCCTGTGCAATTTCAATATCGCTCTTCATAATTCGCCTTGCGGATGCCGCTGCCGCAAACAGCCCAGCAGCTCTTTCCGCTCCTCCTCTAAAATATTTTCAAGAAGAACTTCCCGCGTCCATAATGAATAATTTCCCGTTATCGCAGGAAAGCGAAGACACCGGGATTTGAAAGTTGAAAACCATACCTCGAAGAATTGTATTGGCAAGCCTGTTTCGCCCATACATTGTCATTATATTATAAAAAAGTTCAATGGCAACCGTAGTTCCGCACAAAGTGCAGCAATTCACGCTGCGTCGGGATAGGTATCTTGAACGAAATCAAATTTATTCCCATTTCCGCGTAACGTGAACAGAATTCCTTTTCAATGCGGAAAATCCGTCCGCGGCGCAGCAGCCGAAGGCGGATTTCCCTATTCCATTTTTCAAAATGTGCGGAAACAGAGTGCGCGGTCCATTTATACTTGGAACTATGGATCCCATGTTTCGTTTTTTCCCGTGTTTTCTCCTAGCACTGCAAAACCCTTGTTCCAATTGGTTGTGTCATTCGGCTGTATCAAACTGACTGTTATATAGTTCTGCGTAGAAGCCCTTCTTAAGCAGCAGTTGTTCATGGGTTCCCTTTTCAATTACATCGCCGTTTTTCAGCACAAGAATCAGATTCGCGTTCTTGATCGTAGAAAGGCGATGAGCAATCACAAAGCTTGTTCTTCCCTCCATCAGCCTGTCCATAGCCCTCTGTACTTCCTGCTCAGTTCTGGTATCCACACTGCTTGTCGCCTCATCGAGGATCAGAAGCGGTGCTTTTTTTAGCATCGCCCTAGCGATCGTCAGAAGCTGCCTCTGTCCTCCGGAAAGTCCGACCAGGTCATTCAGAATCGTATCGTACCCCTGCGGAAGCCTTTTTACAAAGTCGGTAAGTCCGACTGCTTCGCATACTTTATCCAGCTGTTCGTCCGCAATGCCTTTTTGGTTGTAAACTAAATTTTCGCGAATGCTTCCTTCAAAAATCCAAGTATCCTGCAGGACCATGCTGAACTGCTCATGCACTTCTTCCCGGCTTACTTCCTTCGTAGAAACATCATCGATGCTGATTTCTCCCGCATTTACTTCATAAAAGCGCATCAGAAGATTAACTAATGTAGTTTTCCCTGCAACTGTCGGCCCTACGATCGCGATTTTCTGCCCTCTTTCTGTAGTGCAGCTGAAATCATGGATGATTTCGCGATCTTCGCTGTAGCCGAATGCCACATGCTTGAATGTGACGCGTCCCTCAACCTCCTTGAGTTTTCCGGTGCGCTCCTCTTTCGTCATTTCTGTTTCGTTTAGAAATTCAAAAATACGTTCACAGCAGGCTCCAACGCTTTGTATGCTGGTTGCTGCCTGGGAAAGATTCTGCAGCGGCTGCGTAAACAGGCGTATATAAATCATGAATGCGACGATTACTCCGAATTGAATGGAGCCCTGAATTGCAAGAATCGCACCGACTACGCAAACGACAAGGTAGGAAAGATTTCCGATAAAGACCATCACCGGCTGCATGAGTCCGGAGAGGAACTGACTTTTCCATGCAGAAGTGTAAAGCTGCCCGTTCAGCGTGTCAAATTTTTTCTGTTCCTGCCTTTCTCCATTGTAGGCTTTTACAATTCCCAATCCTTCGTAGACTTCCTCTACCTGACTGTTAATTGCAGCGAGCGCAGTCTGCTGTTCCCCGAAATATTTCTGAGAACGCCGAATGATATAGGCCATCAGGAGCAAGCCTATAATGACCGCTGCAAATCCTGACAGAGCCATGACCCAGTTCGTTACAAGCATCATCACGGCGCTTCCAACCATCATGCTTATAGAGGAAACCAGCGTCGAAAAGCTTTGATTCATCGATTGGTTTACCGTATCAACGTCATTTGTGACTCGGCTGATGACGTCTCCACTGGAATGGCTGTCAAAGTAGCGCAGAGGAATTCTTGCCGCCTTCTCCGAGATGTCATTGCGCATATTCTGCGTGACTCTCTGCGTTACCGTTGCCATCATCCAGCCCTGAATATAGTTCAGCAGGAATCCTGCAATATAGAGTCCTGCAAGCAGGAGTGCGATCTTGCCGATTGCCTGCAGATCAATCGAAGAATTAAATCCATCCAAAATAATATTCGTGATTTCAGAAAGCTTATTCGGTCCTAGGAGATTCAAAACTGCTGCAATGAGCGAAAGCACCGAGGCAAGGATGACCCAGGGTTTATATCTATCAATATATTCGAATAAATCCTTATAGGCTTTTTTCAGATTCCTGCTTTTTTCCGTTGAAATAGATACTCCGGGTACTCCGCTACCTGCCAGTCTGCTCTTTTCTGTGTCTGTTCCCATTGCCGTTCCTCACTTTCTCAGTTCGTTTTCGGATAATTGCGATTTTGCAATTTCCAGATATTCCGGGCAGTTCTGCAGAAGTTCCTCATGTGTACCCATTCCTACCGCTCTGCCGCGGTCCAGAACAATGATCTGATCCGCATTCCGTATCGTACCGATACGCTGAGCAACAATCAGCTTCGTCGTGTCCGGATAGGCTTCGTTCAATGCATTGCGCAGGTTCCGGTCCGTTTTATAATCCAGAGCGGAAAAGGAATCATCAAAAATAAGAATCTCCGGCTTTCGTGCCAAAGCCCTCGCAATGGAAAGTCGCTGTTTCTGTCCCCCGGAAACATTCGAACCGCGCTGTGCAATATGGGAATCGAGACCCTTATCCATTTTCTTAATAAACTCCTCCGATTGGGAAATTTCCGCTGCTTTTTCCGCGTCGCTTTCGGAAATTGTATTCCCGCATTTTTCTCCATAGCAGATATTCGATTTTACCGTTCCGGAGAAAAGAACGGCACTTTGTGAAATATAGCCGATTTTGTCATGCAGTGCGGACTGCCGATACTCCTTAACATTCATGCCGTCTACAAGGACTTCGCCTTGTGTCGCATCATAAAAGCGGGGAACAAGATTAATCAATGTGGATTTTCCGCTTCCAGTAGCACCGATGAATGCGACCGTATCTCCGCGATGCGCTGTGAAACTGATATTGGACAACGCATCCGAAGCATTTCCGGGGTAGCGGAAGGATACATTTCGAAAAACAACTTCTCCCTTTCGAAGGCAGTCTCCTTCTGTTTCCTCTCCATCTTCAATCGTGTTGCACGTACCTAAAACTTCTGAAACGCGGTTTGCTGCCACCTGCGCTCTGGGCAAAAGAGTAAAGATCATGACAAGAAGCATGAAGGCCATGATGATCTGCATTGCATAATTTGAAAAAACGACCATGTCGGAGAAAATCCCCAGTCGAATATCCAGCACTGATCTGTCAATAAGATACGCACCGATCCAGTATACCGCTAGCGTAAGGCCTGAATTTATCAATGTCATTCCGGGAGACATAATCGCCATGACTCGGTTTGCAACCAGATTCGTCTGAGTTAGTTCTTCATTCGCCGCAGCAAATTTTCGTTGCTGATAATCCTCCGCGTTATAGGCACGTACCACCCGAATTCCAGAAAAATACTCCTGCAGGATCCGGTTCAGTTTGTCCGTCAACCCTTGGACTTTCCTAAATCTCGGAACTGCAAAAATCAGTGTAAATGCAAGTATCAGTATCAAAACTCCGCACGCAACAGCCGTTGCTGTCGTCCATTGCCAGCTTTTGCCTGCAATTTTGCAACATGCCCATACCGCTAAAATCGGAGCTTTGATGATGGCTTGCAGGCCCATAGCGATCAGTGTCTGGATCTGCGTAATGTCATTTGTCGTCCGGTTTACAAGGCTTGCTGTCGAAAATTAGTGAAGCTGCTCCATTCCGAAAGAGACGGTTTTTTCATAGACAAGGCTGCGCAGTGTTTTCGCTAAGCCGGCAGCGACTGTCGCAGCAATATAGCCAACAATGACGCTGGAAACCATGCTTCCCAGTGCACACAGCAGCATCATCTTCCCCTGGTAGAGAATATCGGACATTGCGCTTCCTTCTGTCTCCACCAGCGTTGTGATCTCAGACATGTAGCCTGGAAGCTCCAGATCAAGCCAGACCTGAACTACTATGAACACCAGAGCGATGAAAGCCAGAATCCATTGCTTTGTGCTGAAGTATTTGAACATTTTATTCAACCCGATCTCCTTCTTCCTTATAGTATTTACTATTTTTAGTATTAGCTTTACTTTCAAAAGAAAAACCGACGTATGTCGGCTTCTTTTTACCTTTATCGCGACCTTGCTAAATCGTGGATCTTTTTCATGATCTCAAGAAAATTTTGCGCATCTTCCGGTCCAAGATCCCGGAGAAGTTCCTCCATATCGTTTTCGACCGATTCCGTCTTTTCCCGTGACGCTTTTTTTCCTTCCAGCGTAATTGTCACAAAAACTTTGCGCCGATCGGCGGAATCATGCTGCCGGCTTACATGTCCCTTGCGTTCCAGACTATTCAGGATGTTCGCAATTCGAGCTGTAGTCAGCCGAAGAGCGCCGGCTATCTGAGTCGGTGTTGTGACCCCTTTTTTATCAATATATGCAAGTACTGCCCATTCTCCTTGCGTGATTTCCAGTCTTTTACCCGTCGGGCCATGCTGGAAGACCCAAAGATATTGGATCAGTCTGCGTGCATCTTCTCTATAGTCCACTGTATTTTCCTTTTGCTAATATTGTTAGTAATTATTATAGTAAGTCTTATTAGAATGTCAACAGGAAATTTCTTTGAGCTTTGAATTTATTCGGTGTCCTTTATTCCGTCGCTCTCCAAAAATACTTCGGTGTCCTCTTCCCGCATTTCCCATTGATATTTTTTCAGATCGACGCAGCCGTTTTTCTTAAGATATATCCCTTCTTCGCGCAGAAGCATTTCCTGTTCTCCCCACCCTGGCACTAGGCGCCCGGCATGATTTACAACCCGATGGCAAGGGTAATTTCCGTAAAGTTCTGCCATGCTCATGACTTTCCCTACCAAGCGGGAATTTCTTTTTCTCCCGATTAGGGAGGCAATCTGACCGTACGTTGCCACTTTTCCATTCGGGATTTCCTCCACTACGGATAAAATCTCAAATATAAGCCTGTCATCCATGCGCAATCCATCCTAGTCTCGGCTTCTTTCGTCCGGAAACCTTCGCACGACCGCTCTCTTCAAGAAAAAACACGTCTTTAAACAAATTTAAATAAATTCAGCCCGATTTCCGGTGAAAATTCTCTCTCAACGGTGCCGTCCACTATGTCTAATATCATTTCGCACGTTGCCCCGACAATCGCCTCATTCAGGTGTCCGCCAGTAACCCTGTGCTCCTTATCCCCGGCGCTCAGATGGATATGCGCATAGAACTGACCGTCCATCGTAGTTACCGTGCCCCATAGGCTGGTGATTTCTGCAGGTCCTTGAAATGTTCTGCTGTGATACTCCTTTTTTTCGGGATCAAAGAGTCCAACCGTATATTCGGAGAGAGCTCCCAGCGCTTTCACTTCCGCGAGCCGGACCATCTCCTTGGTACAGACAATTTGCAGCTGTTTCAGTATTTCCTCGCTTTTGTCGATGCGGATAAAAAGTTTACTTCCGAAGCGTCTGTAATCCATGCGTACCTCCTTGCCAGATTTTGCACAGTTTCTTTCCTCAGTTCCTTCCGCTCTTCTATACGAAGCGCACCCAGCAGTCTTTTAACAGTCTATAATAGTCGTTTAGCAATTCAATCCCCGATATCCAATCGCTCGATTTTGAAGATTACCGGTCTTGTCCCATCGTTGCAGCAAGCAATCATTACTCTGTCATCCTTCGTCCAGCCGTGCATAATACTGCCGCCCTGCAGCGCGGTATAGATGTACCGGCTGATGGCATCCCACGCCTCTGAGCAAAACGGAACTCCGGGTTCCCCGCAATGCTTTGTTCCCGGAGATATAAGACACCGCTCCTCCGGAGTCCCTGATTCCGTCAGAGTTCCTGCCCCCATATGCCAGTAGTCATCACGTTCCCCATTCCGATAGAATATAAATTCGTCTCCCTTGTTGAAGCACGGACAACGCCCGCTGTCCGGTACTGCACAGTACTGTTTCTGCAGTTCTGGGAAATGTTTTTTATCAATTACCGTCACTTTGCATCGATATTCCACTTCGAACCTCCGCATTAAAGTTTTCTCATTTCTTGAATGCCGCGGGCATTGATGCCGCCGCAAGTTTCATTCTCTACATTCTTTATATAATATTTTTTGCTGTAATTGCAACCGTAAACCAGCATTTGAGCACGTCAAGTAATTGTACAGTTTTTTCTTTGGTAAACCAAATTAGTCAATTTCCTTCATGTGATAAAACTTTTGCATAGTTCGAAATTCGCAAAATAAAATCCAATGTATATTTGCAATAATCTGTATATAGACAATCGTTCCGAAAATACAAATAGCCTGCCGTGTGCATTGTACTCTTCCGGGAATGCTTCCGGTATTGATTGGAACCGGGTCCTGCATCGAAGTTCAATCCCGCCTTTCAAGGGAATTGCACCAGTTTTCAGAAGATCGGAAATGGGGGAACTGAAATTAATATCCCTTTTATATTATCCTGCAGCAAGGAAGCACCTGCGAAGCTTGGAATCCAAACTGTGCATGCAGAAAGCCAGCTGCACGCAAAATGAAGGTGCGGAAGCGGCTGAATTTTTCCTGCCTACGTCTGAAAGATGGTCATGGGTCGAAGTCATCCGCGTTGAGTCCGCGGGCTTCCCTTGCATATTCCTTGAAAGCTGGGCATTTGGAAGAGGGGTGCCATGCCTGTATCCTGCTTCCGTATCCACGGAGTGCAGCTTACTTTGTGCATCCTTTATGGAAAAGCAGCATGCAAATGCGGTTCGGGCTTCATTTGCCTGTACAAAGGAAAACCACTGGAGAAGTCGGAGTGATATACCATGAAATAAGATCTCACAAAAAGAGGGCAAAATTTGCGGAGCGTACGTTAGCAGCATTTTCGAATACCCTGCTCGATTGCCTGAAAAGTAAGCCTCTGGAAGAGCTCACCGTGAACGATCTATGCACGGCTACGAACTATCCGCGCGCAACATTCTATAATTACTTCGATGATATTTATGATCTTCTCAATCACTGCTGGATAAGAATTGCGGAAGATATTGCAATCGATGACTTTTCCGCTTTGCGAGATGAGGAGCGGACCGAAGTGCTCTTTGAGCGCTGCTATAGTTTTCTCCGGAACTATGAGGAATCGGTCGAAAAAATCCTACGGCATAATCCGGAAGGCGGAAGATTCCAGGAGTCGCTGCGATGCTTTATTCGAAAGCACATCTACATCATCATTCAAAACTGTCCGTGTTGTGTGAAATACCAGGTGCCGGCGGAAATGATTGCGGAACATTACTCCAACACCATTGAAATGCTTCTCGAATGGTGCTTTGTCCGGAAAAACCGCTTGAAAAAAGAAAACGCTCTCACGGCGCTGGATTATCTTCTTGGCGGGCTTTAATCGTCTTCTATCACTGTTCTTTATCTTTTCATTATTTTGGGAGGTGTTTCCTGCAATGATATTATTTTTTTCCTCCACAGGAAACTGCCGGTACACTGCGGCTGAGATTTCGAAGAAAACGGGGGACGAAATGATCGAAATTGCGGAGCGCATGAAAGCGCAGCGCTTTGACATATCCCCTGCCGACGGGGAAAATATTGGAATAATAACGACTGTATATGACTGGATTCTGCCGTCTATCGTAGAGGAGTTTCTGGATAAGCTCGTAATACACTCCCAAAGTGGAAACCATTATACGTTTCTAGTCGTGACATATGGAACGACGCCAGGCTGCACAGCCTTTCTGGCAGGCAGACAGATGAAGGAAAAAGGTTTTCCGTTCAAAGGGTATTACAGTATTCAGTTGCCGGATACATGGACACCTGTATTTAATCTTTCGGACCCGAAAAAAGTACAGAAGCAAAACGATAAAGCGGAGATGTTGATCCAGAATTCTGCGAATGCAATTGCTGCGAAGCAGGAAGGCGATTTCACCCATCGCAAGCTGCCGAATTTTATTGCGGCACAGGCTAAAGCAAATTATGAACGCGTCCGAAAAACAAGTCACCTGCATGTTATGGGTCGCTGCATCGGATGCGGATTATGTGCAAAAAATTGCCCGGCACAAGCCATTGAAATGAAAAACAGCAGACCGGAATGGGTGAAAGCGCAGTGTATTATGTGCCTTCGGTGCCTTCACCATTGTCCGAAATTCGCAATTCAATAGGATAACAGGACACAGAAGCACGGACAATATGTTCATCCTTAGAGCCGATTTGCCAAAACGCATTGTCAGGCTAGGGATAGAATAAAAGCTCCGTAGGTATTAATAGACACTTCCTCCCCGCAGCTTCAAAGCTGCGGGGAGGAAGTGTCTACCGATCGCCGTTGCAGCACGCTCCTGCTTCATGGCCGCACGCGGTGCCGTGGTGATCGCATCGCACATCTTCCTGATAAGCGAGTTTCCCCGCAAGAAAATCCGAAACAGCTTGATCTGCGTTTCCGATGCATCCTCCAAATAGTTTTATACCGGCTTCGGATAGCGCCATCTGCGCACCGCCTCCAATACCGCCACAGATTAGAGCATCAGCATGCAGCCCGAGCAGTATGCTTGCCAATGCGCCATGTCCCATTCCGTTGGTATTGACTACCTGCGAATCCCTGACAGTTCCATTTTCAATATCGTATACCTTGAAAAATTCTGTTCTCCCAAAATGCTGAAAAATTTCTCCCGTTTCCTTATCATAGCTTACGGCAATTCTCACTTGTATTACCTCCTCACGGTTATTTACAATGTCCGGAAATCCGCCAATGCTTTCGACAGTCAAAAAGTGATCTCTGCAGCATCCGAATTCTCTGTCATCCGAAAACTCGACGCAACCTCCGCCGATCTCAATGGTCTTTCCGCAGACAAGTGCCTTCGCAATTTTGCTTCGTGCGCTGCGGATGATATTCTGCGCTGTAGACCTTGCCACATGAAGGCGTTCCGCGCATTCCTCCTGATCAAGCCCTTCACAGTCCAGCAGTCGAATTGCTTCCAATTCATCTAAAGTAATTCGGACATGCTCCTCCGCACCCTCGGCGGTGAATTTCCTACACACCGGAAGCTGGTAGATTGTTCTCTTTCTCTGCGGCCTTGGCATGTTTTTCCTCCGGATTAATATTGGCATATGCCATATATGAATTATATCTTTTTGCGCTGATTATGCAACCAAAAATTACAGCTGCAACTATATTACGCCTAATAAAAGTTGCAGCAGACAGATTGGTTCCTCTTTCAGGCAGATAGAAGCCCTGGAGCATTTCATGGGAAGGGAGCCTATTGAAAGGGAACTCTGTTTTTTCTCCGGACATACCGGAATTTGCTCTTTATGCTACTGCAAAATATCCAGAAACTCAGGGCGATGCCGATGGATAGCACAAAGTAAGTCCAGCAGTGCTGCCTTACGGAGTTTGCCTTTATTGCATACGACTTCAAATCTTTCAGTTCGAAGCATCGTGTAATTCCCCGTCTTATGAAATCCATTTCGCTGATAGAAATTTTTTCTGCGAATCCTCTGCGCGATGTTGTTTGCGCTTTTGTCAATCTCCTCAAAATCTAATATGAGATGCAATTTGTCAAGGGTAAATTCACTACCCGGAAATAAAATTACGAGCGAGGCGACCCAGGCACATTTATCTGAGTCGCTTCGCATTATAGTTCCCTCATAACTTCCATAAACTGTTCAAGTTTATAGGCCCTGCTTGCCGTGCTATGTACCTCCTTCTCGTCAAAGAACGCAAAAAGAGCTGATGACATTCACAGTTCATCAGTAAGCGTCAAATGATGAGGAGCGGTGGGCATTACAGTCTACCGCTCCTCATCATTTGTCTTACAAGGGATACCATTTATGCGTAGCAGGTAATCGTCATTGCAAGCAAAGAGAAGCACTCTGCATAAACATTTCTGCGTTCACAATGAAGGTTACCCATGAGGACATCCTCCAAATTCATGAGGCATGTTTTACGAAAGCACCTCGTACACCTTTTTTTGTGAAAGGTAGGAAAGCATCTGTTCATGTGCCTGCTGCAAAACATCTTGAATCTTGCATTGTTCTGACCGGCAGACAGGCGGGGCAAATACATGGGCATTGCCGTCCACCGCTTCAATCACATCAAGAAAGGAAATGGCCTCCTTGTTCCTGTGTAGACAGTAGCCTCCGTTTTTCCCCGGAGAAGAACGGATAATCCCCGCTTTTGTCAGTTGGGTCAATATTTTAGACAGATACGTAGGAGAAACATCCAAACCAGACGCCATCCTTTGCAGGCTAAGATTTTCCTTATTCTCATACTCCAAGAGCAACACGACCACATGGAGCGCATAATCCATGGTCTTTGTGAACCTCATTGCATTGCCACCTTTTGCCTGAACTCAATGCTTATACCCGGAAGCGGTCATATCTCCGAAAGCAGTCCAAGCACAATTTTTTTCCCCCCTGAAGCCTGATCCAGTTTTCTCCGACCTTCTCACCACAGCAATCGCATCTGTAGGAATGGAAAATCTTGGCTCGTTCCGGTAAGGGTATAAACACATCCATTTTATCAAAAATATCCGTTGGATCAAGCCCCTGATAATAATAAAGCTCTTCCTGCCGCTCCATCTCCTTGGGAGGCTCTTTCAACAATAGCCGCACCGACTTTCCGTTGCTTCGGTTATAGAAAGAAAAGGCCATTTTCCCTGTCATGTGAAACAGCAGGTTGCCCTTGCCGATTGTACATCCCAGTATCACCTGTATGGCATCTACACTGCAACAGTCATTTTCGGAAATACAAACTATGTCCTCATCCGTTGAAAAATCCGACTCCAGTAGTCGGAGCGCATAAAGAGCCGCTTTGTAGCCGATAGCTAATCCGCCGCACTCATGACCATGAAACACCGCACACTTTGTCCACAGTTCATGTTCTTTTTCCATTTTCACAATATTCAACCTCCTTCGTCGCTTAAGTGAGATTCAGAAATGGCACAATAACCGGCATTCCGCTGCACTCCATAATATGAGCGTCAATTCCGTAAACGCTTTTTATTGTATCTCGGGTCATCGCATCTGCTCCGCCGTATGAAAAAACCGTGCCATCTTTCATAAACAGGAAACGGTCGCAATACCGAGCCGCAAGGTTAAGATCATGAATAACCGTGATCACAGCAAAGTTCTGTTCTTTTGCCATGTTGTGGATCAAATTCATGATCTCATGCTGATTTCGCGGATCAAGATTGCTGGTCGGCTCATCTAAAAGCAGAAGTTTCGGCTGTTGTACTAGCGCACGCGCCAGCATAACTTTTTGAACCTCGCCACCGGAAAGCTCGTTTATTGGTCGAAGTTTTATTGATTCTATACCCAGTTGTTCCATCACACGATCACAAATGTCTAAATCTTCTTGGGACATTGACCACTTTATATATGGTCTGCGTCCTAAAAGAGCCGTGTCATATACGGTGCTTTGGGTGGTTTCGGCTTTTTGTGGCACATAGGCTACAAGACGCGCCATTTCCATACGCCCCATTTTCAGGATGTCGACATCATCAAGCAGCACGCGGCCATCATTCGGCCTTAGAATTTTATTCAGGCATGTGATCAGGGTGCTTTTTCCGGCTCCGTTGTTCCCGAGGATTCCCAAAACCATTCCATAATCAAGTGTAAAGCTCACATGCCTGAGCACATTTTGCTTTCCGTACGCAAAGCTGATGTTCTGCACTTCAATCAACGAGGCCACGCCTCCTTTTTTGGAAAATCATCACCAGAAACAGCGGTGCGCCTAAGAAAGAGGTAATTGCGCCCACCGGAAGAATAGCCGGGGACACCACAGTGCGTGACACTAATTCGGCAAGCACCAAAATAATGGCTCCCGCCAGTGCGGATGCCGGGATCAGGAATCTGTGATCAGTTCCTAAAAATTTACGTACAATATGGGGGGCGATCAATCCAATAAAACTGATGCATCCAACAAACGCAACACAAATACTCACAACCAGAGAACAAATTGCCATGGAAGACAGCATCAATGCATCTACATGAATCCCCAAACTCTTTGCGGTCTGGGCTCCATGATCCATAGCGTTATAATCCCAGCGATGGAACAGGAAGTAAAGGCAGGCCAACACACTTAAAATAAACATCGCTCCAATTTCCTGCCAGTTGGTGCGTCCCAAATCGCCAAAAGTCCAGTATACAACCGCTGCTACCTGTACATCGTTTGCAAAATATTGAATAATAGTGGTTCCGGCACTGAACATTGAACTCAGTGCCACACCCGCAAGCACCATGGTGGATGGAGACACCCGGGCAATACGAGATAAGCCGAGAATAATAGCGGTTGTAAAAATGCCACCTAAAAAAGCGAACCCGGTGACAAGATAGGGATTCGTGATGACAACGGCGTCCGCTGTCGCCACATTGGCCTGCGCACCGCCACCCAAGCACACAATCGCAAAAGCGGCCCCAAAGGAGGCTCCCTGGGTAACGCCCAAGGTAGATGCACTGGCAAGAGAATTGCGCAGAACGCATTGCATAATGCAGCCGGAAATCGCCAGTGCGGCGCCAACGACTATCGCAGTAAGAATGCGTGGCAAGCGGATGTTCCAAAGGATTGACTTTGCGGAAGCACTTCCGTTTCCTAACAGTGCCCCTGCCACCTGATTCAAACTCAGCCCGGATGATCCCACCATCGTTGATATGAATGCCGATAAAATCAGCAGGACCAGAAGCGCAAGAAGCGCCAACCATTTTCTCAACAAAAATATTTGATAATCGCCGAGAATCTCATTCGTCTTCGGATTCACATTATTTACCCAAACTCAGCTTATCAAAAACCATGCCATCTGCAATCATATCATCATAATAAGCTTCCCCCAGGAACATGTTCAGAATCTCATTGCACTTTTCCTGGATGTTTACATCCTGGAACTGCTCGGGATAGAGAACCATCCCAACATAATAGGAATCCGTCAAGCAGTATGTAACGTTAGTATGGTAAGAATAATAGGTGGGAAGAGAATACACTTCACCATTTTTAACGGCGGAAAGTGAATTGTAGAAATCCGGCATCTGAGCGTATTCATCACGGACAATGTCCAAATTGACGGGATCCAGGAAAATTACGTCCGGGTCCCATTTTGCCACGCTTTCCAAATCCACCTCGTAGCCCTTTTCTTCCCGTGTTCCTTCGGTGCTTCCGGCTGCCTCATCCACCACGTTTCTGGCGCCCGCGGCTACAAAAGGTTCAAAGTTTTCAAAGGTACCCGCCAGGCCATGTCCACCGGCGTTTGTGACAGCCCCGACATATGCTGTAGGCTTTTCGCTGTCAGGAACTGCTGCAGCTCGATTTGTCAAATCCTCTTTGCAGGTTTCCACATAGGAAATGAGTTCTTCGCACCTGTCCTCCTTTCCCAGAAGCTCAGCAAGAAACCGGAGGGAATTATAAAATCCATCACCCAAGAAAATTGTGCTGTCATAGTTGATGCCGATTACCGGTATACCGGTCTCGTTGGCTAACTGCTCCAAAGAATCATCATCGTAAGTGGTAATGATCATATCAGGCGCGAGAGCTACCAGCTCTTCGGGATAGGCGGTATAGCGAATACCTCCACCCTGACCAATAGTAGGAAGATCATCGAACTTTTCCCCATACACATGGGAATAGTCCTTATCCGTTCCATGCTCACCCTGTTCCAGCTCTTCCACGCCTACCACATAATCCAGTGCGCCAAGGTAGCTGACCAGGCGCAGACTCATGCAGCCCGTGCAAACAATGGAATCGATTTTTTCCGGAATTTCCACCTCTCTGCCTCGCATATCCGTAATAGTTCTGGTTCCGGACTCAGCACTGTCTTCTCCCTGGTTTTGCGTGCCGCAGGCTACCATGCTGAACATCATAAGCACAGCCAGAAACAAAGAAAGCAGTTGTTTTTTCATTGTCATATTCATTCCTTTCTATATACGATATTGAAGATATTCAATATCTATTTCGTATAGTAGTGAGTATAATCCCTGTCTGCAAGCTCCCTGGGGGGATATTTAGAGAAAAATTTGCCTGAGCCGTTACCTATTTGCAATTTGGCCTTATCTGCATTTGTCACATGTGCAATCATATAATCGCTATGCTCTACCATATATCGGTTGGGACGAACGATAGCAACCCGCTTGGGGACTATTTCCATTCCCGGCGGGTAAAACATACCGTCGAAACTGGGCGGTGTTAAGGTGGGACGGTCATAGGGATGGTAGGGTGGCAGTAGAGTGAGCGTCACCTCCGGGTGGCGCTCACTCTGCTGCTTTGACGCCCTTTGCCGCCATGCCATCAAAGCGTCCATACCGTCCTACAACAAAATCGGTCACGCCGTATTCGGTTATGTGGCGCTCGACCTCAGCAGACAGTTTCTCCAGCAGAGTGTCCGGGGCCTCACGATGTCCAATAAAAAACAGCACGACATAGTATCCCGCCTTGCCAATCTGCGATATATCGCTAATTCTATTTATATCACCGATACCGGTAAGGCATGGGCAAAGCAACTGCTTGAAAAGTATGGAATCGCAGATTGGAAGCAGGGGTAGAAGCATATGAACAACCTGCTTGAGCGCACCAGCGAAAGCTGGGTGCGGTACGATGATTACGAATGGAAAGAGGGCAAAGACGGGGTGCTGTACCTGACACCGGCGGCAAAGGCAAAGCCGGATATTTTCGACCCACTCAAGGACGCCGAGACGCTGGTGCTGGACGCCCTCAACATAGGCCGGATGTGTATGAGCAAAAAACCGGACGAGGAAATTCGGAAAGCGATTTTACAGTTTGCTCTCCACTACGGTCTGCTGGGTCTGATGACCGCCTTGCCCACCACGCCGAACTTCATGGAGTATGAGGCGGTGTACCTCCCCAAAAATCATTTTATCAGGGAAGAATCCATGAAGACTGCGGACTATCTGGCACTGTTTTTTCCCTTTGAGACACCGGATGTTGTCAAGCGCGGCATTGAGTCCATGTGGAACATAGACGGCGACCGGGCGATGATGGCCCTTGCCATGGCCATGAGCGACAAGCCGATGGCGGTCAATATGGTGTTTCAGCGGAGCTACGCCGAGCGGTATGAATGGCTCAAGCAGCAGTTTACCGATTGGGTGTTTACCTTCACCACCAGCGTTCTCTATTATGAGGACTACGATGTGATCGACGAGGATACCCGCAACCTCTACCGACAGAGCATGGCGGCGTTTGACGGTATTGCGCCCACCTACCATATCGCCCTTCTGGATAAGCCGACGATCATTTGGGACTTCCATTCGCTCCTGCTGGGCATCCAGATGATGTTCAGTTTCATGCTGACGGATGACGCAAAGCCCCTGCGCCTGTGTAAACACTGCACAAAAGTCTTAATCCACCCTTTACATAGTACATCTTGAGCTGCCGATTTGGATACTTCACCATCATTTTGCGCAGCGCAGCGCTGCCATATCCTTTTGCCCGATCACCGCCTTCGATGGCAAGAAAATAGATATACCCGCACACGTCGTTTTTCAGCAGAACAGTAAATCCAATTGGATTTCCAGCGGCATAAATTCCAAGTACATCCGTTTCTGTATCTGCCGCAAAAGAAAATATTTCCTCAAAGCTCATCCATTCCAGCGGAGGAAATGCCTCCTTGTTTTATTTACAAATAAATCTATTTCTTTATTTTCCGGTTTTAATTCGATTAGCTCTATATTCAATTTTCTGCCCTACCCTATTATTATTTTTTTCGTCCTACTTGTCGTCGTGCACTTGCAGCAAAAGAGCGCCCTATCTATGTTTTCAAAGCAGAATTTTCCTTAAGTACCCCTTGCGAAGCGGTACGTTCGTCTTACGTTAAACTGCGCAAGATGTAAAAGAGTTCGACTATATATAATTAGTATCCCCGTAAGGCAGGATATCTATTCTACACGGCGTTTTCCTGTGCCCATGAACTTTTTCATAGAGCAAATACAGGCGGAACAAAAATACTGTGTTATTGGTTTTCAGTCACTTTATAATTTATTTCGTGCATCCGAATTATCAATGCTAGACGCTGGAACCATAACGAAACATTTCCGGAACGCTGCAGGCAGACTTTGATCGATACGAAAGATCCTATGGGAAATTCAGCGGTATGACACGGTAACAATAATCGCTGCCTTTCTGTAAGGCAGCGAAAGTACCCAGTGTTCATCGGAAAAACTCGCTTCTTCGGTGAGGTTCCATCAACTATGCTGCGGAACCGGACAGCGACAGAGAATTGGAGTATGCGTCGAATAATTTATAGTTTCTCTAGAATGTTGTCGTAAACTTCTTGCACTGTATGCGAGGCAAGCTCCATCTCAAAGTCAAACTGTATCTTTTTCAATGAGCTGTTTAAGGCATTATGAATATTTCTTCCGACCGGGCACTTCGGGCTAGGATTTTCATGAAAGCGGAACAGTTCCTCTTCACTGTTGGTTTCTACAGCCTTGTAAATGTCAAGATAAGTAATTTCGGATAGCGGGCGATTGATGGTTATTCCACCTGGGCCGCGCTTCACTTCAATAATCCCAGCATCTTGCAACATCAGCATAATATTCCGGATAATAACCGGATTGCTCCCGATGCTTCCGGCAAGAAATTTACTTGTAATTTTCTGTTTGCCTTTAAAATATTCCGTTGCTGCCAAAATGTGTATTGCGATCGTAAACTTCGTCGAAATCTGCATTTTTTCTTCCTCGCTCTTTTTGCCGCAGTTTCCGTAGTTCCTTCCATTTGCAGAATGTGCAATTGAATTTGAAGGCTTCAAGGTTGTACGTGCTTCCCAGGTAAGCAACCGAAGAATTATCGTCAAATCCGTCTGCCTTTTTCTCTGTTACTGCTTTGCGACATTACTATATAAACCCTGCAGTTTTTCGTAAGAGGCAATGGTATATTTTGCCGGTAAAATTTACGTATATACCACAGGGAATCCAGCCCTTTGATTTTAATTTCCGTTTTTTACGCTTCCTGTCTATTTTATACCGCAGCTTTGTCCCCTTCTGCCCCACTATAACACTGATTATACTATATCACGTGTTTTCCTTCTGTGTTACGTTTTCGGCGTTTTGTGCGGTTAATATTCTTATTCACAATATATGCCTGTTCGTTTTCGACGATCTCCCTATCGTCCAAAGGACGGAAATAATGGTGTTATCAGTCCGTATATTTTAGAATTTCAGCCGGATTGCCAGCTACGACCGCGAAATCCGGAACGTCTTTTGTTACAACGCTTCCCGCTCCGATGACAGCTCCTTTTCCGATTGTTACGCCCTTTAAAATGCAGGCGTTGAAGCCAATCCAAGCTCCTTCTTTGATAAGGACCGGTTTCGACGCAATGTATGCATATTGCTGTCGACAATACTGCAGCCCCATGAAGTCATTACGTTGTCTTCAATTTCTATTCTATCCGCGCTGAAAATACGCGTGCCCTGATTAATAGCCACATAATCGCCAATTGTAATATTACCCGATGCAGCTACAAGCTCGCCGTTGATTACGCATTCCTTCCCGACTCTCAATTTTCCGGAAGGTGCTATTTTTGTATAATCAATGATTGAGCTTTCATCGATTACTATATTTTTATATCTGTATTCCTTTTCCTTCCATTGTTTTGCTTGTATCTTGCAACTGTTCTACAGCTTACTATGTATTTGAGCCTATCGTAGTATAGTTTCCATACCAATATCACAAAAAGGCCATTCCTTGCGGAATAATTCAAAAAATTTCCTGCAACATCGTGATTTTCTTTACAATTACCTGAGATTGATAAAGAAGAGCCCGACGAGGCATATTCCCACGCCCAGCAATTTATTCCATGTAAGCGGTTCATGGTATATCAAATAGCCGACGAAAATTAGTGCGACTGCGAGAAAGCTGCTTTGAACAATGGAGGCTGTGCTGACCTGCCAACCCGCTTTGTACGCATATATGAACCCAGTTTCCAAGCCTACTACAACCAGCCCCAGGGCAAAAGGAGCCCAGTTCAGCTTTCTGTACTCTCTCGCAAGGCTTGCGTTGCGATTAAGCATCATATACAGAAAAAGACTTGTGATTGCGCCGATTGCGTAGGTTACGGAAAGCGATGCAAGCGGATTCATTCCCTCCGGTACGGATTTTGCGCAGATTTGATAAATGACATTGCATAATACGACCATCACTATGGGCCAAATATAACTGAACATTCTGTATCTCTCCAGGATAAAATTTGGCCTGACTGTCGGCAGGTGCCCACCCGATTCAACACTTGTTCTTGCACGTATAAAGTTCGCAAGTATTCAAATGTCGATTGCAATGCTCCGTGCGTAACGCCTCGCTTACGGTCTGGTTAAAAATCATGCTTTCATTGACGGCAATAAACGTATCGGGGCACATGCGATGTTGATCCCTCTTGAGCTGAACAAAATCGACTTGGAGTATACACAGGATGATCTCATGGAGTGGATTGCCTGTCATCAGCTCTGATTCCGTAATCAGTTTTTTGAACCGATATCCTCACAAACAGGAAGATGACTTTTTTCCGTAAACGGGAACTTATCCGACATCCATTCTTAAAGCTCGTGCCACGTCGAGACCATAGTATTGATGTCAAGGCGCAGGGACTGAAGTGTAAAAGAACCCGGTAATCAAGCCATTTTCGGGATTCGTGTTGTTCAGGACGGCTTAGAGATTACCGGCATGAAGCACTCTGCGGGAACTTATCAAACATGCCTTTCTCTTAGGGTTGAGACTCGCGATTGGATATTCGATAGGTTGTGACTTGTGATTGGATGTAGTGTTCAGGTTGGATGTCAAGATGGCTGATATGATTTTGCCCAAGGAGGTCAGACATGAAAAGAGAGACAGCGATAATCATCGTGTTGCTGATTGGAATTGCGATGGCGATTCTTTGGAGCTTTGTTTTTGTGAATGTGCTTCACAGTATGGCAGGAATCGGAGTCGGCGTTTGCTTCGGCATTGCCTTTGCTGCCTCGACAGGTGTGATTCTCCACAGTAAAAAGAATAAAAAGTAGCCAACATATTTCATGTAGAAGATAAAAAGAGAGCAGGCCGCTCTGGGAGACAATCCCATGAGCGAGCCTGCTCTTATTCGTTGATGTCGATGGCGAGTCCGGATTTGAACCGGACGGTGAAGTGGTCGTCGTAGACGGTGATCTGCTGGATGAGCTTTCGGACAAGGCTTTCGTCGAATTCTGTGATTTCGGCCTGCTGCTTTCCGATGAATTCCTGCAGCTCGGCGATGCGCTTCTGCGTCTCCTCGCGGCTGCGGGTATCGGCTTCGGCCTGTGATTTCTGCTCCCGCAGCCGGAAGATTTCATCGGCGATGGCGTCGTAGTCCTGCTTGTTGTTGGCTTTGCGGATGAGTTCCTTCTGTAGCTCGTCGAGCCGTGCCTGAATGCCGTCCGGGCTCATCGTGTCGGCGGTGGTTATCGTTTTGGCAATGTTCTCCTGCATCTGCCGGATGAAGCCGTCCCTGTCGGTGAGAATCAGGTTAAACGCCTTGACCGTGACCTCCTGCAGAAGGTCTTCCTTGACGGTTCGGCTGGTGCAGTTCATGGTTGCGCGGCTGGGTTCAAGGCGGCTGATGCATCGCCAGACAATGCTTTTGCAGCCGTGGTTGTTCCAGTGGACGCGCCGGTAAAGCTCGCCGCATTCGCCGCAGACGACCATCTGTGAGAAGCAGTTGTTGCCGGAGTAGATGCGCTTCTGTCCGTTCGGCCCGGTGTGAACCTTCCTGCGCCGCACAAGCTCGGCCTGCACCTGCATGAAGATGTCCTTCGGAATGATGGCCTCATGATCGTCTTCCACATAGTACTGCGGCAGGGCTCCGGTGTTGCGTACGCGTTTCTTGGTGAGGAAGTCCGTGGTCACGGTTTTCTGCAGCAGGGCATCTCCCATGTATTTCTCATTTCGCAGGATCTTGTTGATGGTGGAGTCGTACCATTTTGTCTTTCCCGCGCCGGTGAGGATGCCGTCCTTCTCCAGCCCTTCGGCGATCCTCTTCATGGAAAGACCTTCGAGGTACTCCCGGTAGATGCGCTTGACGACCTCCGCCTGCTCCGGGTCGATGACGAGGTGGCCGTCGCTGTCCTTGGTGTATCCGAGGAAGTGGTTGTGGTTGACCTGCACCTTGCCCTGCTGGTAGCGGTACTGGAGCCCGAGCTTCACGTTCTGCGAAAGCGACTGCGATTCCTGCTGCGCGAGGCTCGCCATGATGGTGATTAGGACCTCGCCCTTGGAGTCCATCGTATTGATGGATTCCTTTTCGAACCATACCGCGATGTTCTTGTCCTTGAGGAGCCGGATGTACTTGAGGCAGTCGAGCGTGTTGCGGGCGAAGCGGCTGATGCTCTTGGTGATGACCATGTCGATGTTCCCGGCCATGCATTCGTCGATCATGCGGTTGAACTCGTCACGCTTCTTCGTGTTTGTGCCGCTGATTCCATCGTCGGCGAAGATTCCGGCAAGCTCCCATTCCGGGTGGCTTTTGATGTACTCCGTGTAGTGGGAGACCTGCGTTTCGTAGCTGGTTTCCTGTTCGTCCGAATCAGTGCTGACGCGGCAGTATGCCGCCACGCGTAGCTTCGGCTGCTCGGCTTGGCCATCTTCCAGTACTCATCCGCATCAACTCCGTTTGTCTCAAACGAAGATATTTCATCTGAAAACCGCTTGATCGCATAGCCGGCAGCTTTTGCCTGAAGTGGTGATGTAAGGGCAAGTGGAA
>Ga0256404_1001770_pt1 | contig 50441 bp, 47 predicted proteins | sample RumenRJG_01DNA_FD_185990 | JGI IMG/M metagenome (GOLD analysis project Ga0256404, IMG submission 185990) | Bovine rumen microbial communities from Lethbridge, Alberta, Canada - RJG_01 | ecosystem: Host-associated > Mammals > Digestive system > Stomach > Rumen | place: Canada: Alberta | collected...
AGGGGAGCTTGCGGCGCGCTATGTATTCGGTGGAGAGAAGAAGCAGGAGGAGAGGCTTCGTGCAGAAGGAGTCGAAGTAAAGGATGGAAGAGTGGATCTGTCGCGTTTCGGATGGAAGAAGTAAGAAAGGCGGTATTTAGCAAAGCAACTTATCAACAATTACCCTGTTTTTCCTTTAATTCATTAAGTGCATGTGTTAAAATTTGTTCATAGTCGTTACATTTTCCTTTTGTCATTGTTTTATTAAACTGATGCTTTAGTCACCATTAGTTTATAACAATGAGTGGCAAATGTAACGGCTTTTCTTGATTGACTGATTTCTTCCGACTCAGATTGGTCGTTTTCTCCCGACCAGAGCTAACAACGATTGATGAAGAGCTTTTCGATATCCCGAGTACGGTGAAGGCTATTATTTCACAAATATCTGCCAGGTGAACAAGATTTCCCGGCAGCTCAATGGTAGAGCGGATCAATCTCGTCAGCGATTGTATTAAACTGGTCAAGTGTCTTTTCACACTATCAGCTGTAATTTTTGGTCAAGCAGTGAGAAGGTCATCTCGCGTGACCAGGTCCTTTCGTCTCGTAGACGCGGTACGGAATCTGCTTTTTCTGAAGCTCTTCGCAGAGGCAATGCACAGATCGTTTGTCTCCATCGCCTGAGTGTGATGAAGGATTTGTTATTATCGAATACATGAAAATCTCTTTTCTGTTTTTAGTTTCACTGCCATATATTGGCTTGTAATTTTGGCATTTATAAAATTATTCAGATGCTCAAAAGATAGAATATCTTTTGGACATGGCATCATATAATTGTAGCAGTTATTTTAAAAAAGTGTAGGGGAAATGATAATTATTACAAAAAGACAAGAGGTGACTCCGATGTATTTTTTCAATCCAAATAATTTGATGACAAAAGGCGCGAAGATGAGCGATAGTGATAAGCTTTTACTTTTTAAAGAAAAATTAGATAGCGCGGCTGCGGTAGTAATCGGCGCGGGCTCGGGACTCTCGACGAATGCATTTTACGCCTGCATAAATAAAGGTGAAGCGGGCTGCCCGGATGAAATAAAAGACAGATCGGTGTGCATAGATGGGGATATTGGAGAAGTCATTCAAAAACTAGTTTAATAAACTGGTCCAAAGACCGAAAAAATAAAATAAGGCGTTTCTATAGATAACATTATTATGCTTTCGCTGGATGACATTGATAATTATGAATACCGTAAGCCGGAAAATTTATATGCATTTCTGAAAGAAAAAATCGACAATGCATCAGAACATTATTTTATTTTTCTGGATGAGATTCAGCTTGCAATCTCAAAAGAAGAACTAAAGAAAGAAGACTCGAATGTTAAATTGTACGGAGTCCTTAACGGATTGCTGAGAAAAAAGAATGTGGATGTCTATGTTACCGGCAGTAACTCAAAACTGCTGGCAACGGATGTGCTTACAGAGTTTCGAGGAAGGGGTGATGAAATTCATATTTTACCGCTGTCATTTTCTGAATACTATTCCGCAGTTAACCAATCAAAGGAAGATGCATGGCGAGATTACCTTCTTTATGGTGGAATGCCACATATTCTTTCCCTGCAGGATGACGAACAGAGAGTTCAGTATCTGAATTCACTAAACAAGGAAATATATCTCAGAGATATTCAGGAAAGATATGATTTGAAAAATTTGCTGGGAATGGAAGAATTGATGAAGGTGATCGCATCTTCGGTCGGATCGCTGACAAATCCGAAAAAATATCTGACACATTTAAGAGTTCAGGAATGACAAGGATTTCACAGCCTACGATCACAGAATATCTGAACTATCTTCAGGATGCCGGTTTAATCTCCAAAGCTGAACAATTTGATGTTAAGGGGAGAAAATACATTTCTACTCCGGCAAAATATTATTATACAGATACAGGCCTGAGAAATGCTTTTCTTGGCTTTCGGCAGTTTGAAGAAACACATCTTATGGAGAATGTGATCTACAATGAACTCCTATATCGTGGGTATTCCGTCGATGTCGGTGTAGTTCAGGTTCGTGAGATGGAAAATAATTCAAAGATAAGGAAAAGACTTGAAATTGATTTTGTCGCAAATAAAGGCAGCAGACGTTATTATCTGCAGTCAGCTTTTGCAATTCCGGATCAGGAAAAGATGAATCAGGAACAGGAATCACTGATTCGAGTGTCCGATTCGTTTAAGAAGATCATCATTACGGGTACGAATTCCCCACTTTGGAGAAATGAGCGAGGAATAACGATTATGTCAATTTATGATTTCCTTCTGAATGAAGACAGCCTGGAGATGTAAAAAGTGGTGAAAAAGCCTTGTCTTGTTTTGAAGCGGGGGAAGATTGTGAACACATGCGTTAATAATCGCATCAGGAGATAAGAGTCTTACTGAAAAAATAAAAGAAGTCCTCGGAAATCTTGCTTCCGTTGATGATTCCTGGGGCATCGATCATGGCACATGGACGGTTCTTGTCCATATGTTTCCAAAAGCGGACATTCCGGTCGTCCAGCTTTCTGTAGACAGTACATTGACAGCAGAAGAGTGCTTTCAGGTCGGGAAGAAGCTTTCTGCCCTGCGTGATAATGGATATCTGATTTTTGGAAGCGGCAATGTAGTCCATAATCTTCGCCGGATTGAATGGGATAATACTGATGGCACAAAAATGACTCATGCTTTTAATGATTACATCATTGAAGCTGTGAGCGCAGGAGCAGAGGAGAAGGTCATTAATTATACTGAGGGCCCGGAAAGCTCCTATGCTGTTCCGACACTGGAACATTATCTCCCTCTGATGTACTGCCTTGGCGCAGCAGATGGGGATATGGCTAAAGTTTTCAATAATGTCACAAACCTTGGATCTATGGCAATGACCGGTTTTATCTGGGAATAAATTAAGGCATTATATAAAAAACAACTACTAGGAGAAAAATCACAATGACAAATGTAGAAAAAATCAATGAATTTTTAAATGAAGCTAAGGTTTTTGATTTTCTTACAACCGATGGAGACCAGCCTAAAGGAAGACCTTTCGGATTTCACCTTCTGGATGGAGACAAACTTTATTTTGGATGCGGTACGTTCAAGAACGTGTTTAAACAGCTGACTGCAAACCCTAAGGTTGAAGTTCTGGCCTTGAACAAGGATAAATTCCTTCGTTATGACGGAACAGTCAAGATAGTAAAGGATGATGCGCTTCTTCAGAAGGTTCGTGAAGCTATGCCTCAGATTATGGCTATGTATGATAAGAATGGCTGGGAAATGGGTCTGTTCTATCTGGAAAATGGTCATGCAGAGATCCGTGGAATGCTGGATCTGATTGAGGAATTTGATGTCTGAGGATTTTCAGAAAAATAAGCTGTTGAAATAAAATAATCCCTGTCATGTCTGTCGTTATTATGTTAGAATGTAATCAGTTATTTTTCATCTGAAAGGACGGCTGATATTATGGAAAGACGGCTTCCGGTTGGAATGCAGAATTTTAAAGATATAAGGCAGAATGATTTTGTATATGTGGATATGACAGCGATTTTGATGAATATTCGTTAAGATTTCCAAATGATGAAGTAAAATATGGATTTATGCACTCTCTGATTCCGACAACCCTCGGACAAAGGGATGAAGAAAATCCATCCTCTCTAAAGCATATGCTTATAGATTTGAATAGGGGTGATCCAGAGTCTTTTATAAATCGCCTGATATCGCTTTTCGCTTCGATTCCATATCCTGAGGGTAAGGCACCTCAATATGAAGGTGAGTGGTCAAGACAGTTATTCCTGATTCTTTCATTGATGGGTGCTTACACCAGCTGTGAGGTGCACATGGCTACCGGCCGAGCCGACTGTGTGGTAAAAACACCAGATTATATCTATGTCTTCGAATTCAAGCTCGATAAACCAATCGAAGATGCTATGTCACAGATAGACGACAAAGGTTATGCCATCCCATATGCTGCTGACAACCGCAAGCTTTATAAAATCGGAGTAGTTTTCTCGACAGAGAAGAGGAATGTGTCGGATTGGAAAGTAGTTTGACATCAGGTTTATCTGCTGATGAAAGTCCGTCAATATTCTGCTATAATAGCGGCAACGGTAATTAATAGATAAAAGCAGATATTTTTTTAGAGAAAGACTACAAATTATGATAAAGCAGGACGAACAGCTTAGCATAAAGGGACTTACAGAAAATGAGGTGGCGGAGCGCATCTCAAAGGGCCAGGTCAACAGGACAAATGATAAATCTTCTATTACATTCGGGAAAATTGTCCGTAAAAACGTATTTACTTTTTTCAATATGATCTTCCTGATCCTGGCAGTTCTTTTGATTATTGCTGGTTCGTATAAGAATCTGACCTTCCTTGTCGTGATCGTCGCGAACACACTGATTGGAATAGTTCAGGAGTGGCGCGCAAAACTCACATTAGATAAGCTTTCAGTAATGGACCAGGCGAAGGTGACGGCGATTCGTGATGGCGAAGAGAAGGAAATTCCGGTAGATGATCTGGTCGTTGACGATGTGATACTTGTAGAATCCGGGACTCAGATTCCCGCGGATGCATCTTTGATCCATGGAAAAGTATATGTCAACGAATCGCTCCTTACCGGTGAGCCGGATGAAATAGAGAAAAATCCTGAAAAAGGGAAGGATGAGCTTCGAAGCGGCAGCTTTGTTGTATCCGGAAAAGGGTATGCGCTCCTTGAAAAAGTAGGCGAGGATTCCTACATAACTCAGCTTCAGAAAAAAGCGAGGACGATGCCGAAGAGCAGGCAGAGCTCTGAGATGGTACATTCTATTGACTTATTTGTAAAAATAGCCGGAATCCTCATTGTGCCGATTGGTATAATTATGTTCCTACAAAGCTACAGCTTTCAGGGAATTTCATTCGCTGAAAGTGTCACCTCTATGGTTGCGGCAGTGATCGGTATGATACCTGAGGGACTTTATCTGCTGCTTTCTATAGCTCTTGCGATGAGTGCTGCAAGGCTCGCACAAAATCAGGTCATTCTCCATGACATGCATTCGATTGAAACACTTGCACACGTGGATACCATCTGTGTGGATAAGACCGGAACCATCACCACAGGAGAGATGAGAGTCAGCGACTGTATTCTGCCCGACAGAGGAAATGAAGGGGAGCGTAAAAAAATGCTCGGTGCCTATCTTCAGCAGATGCCGGATCAGAATGTGACAATGCAGGCTCTTAGAAAAAGCTTTCGTATAGCAGGTAGTATAGAGGCCGAAAATATCATCCCCTTCTCATCAAAGAACAAATACAGTGAGCTGACCACAAAGGATGGAAAGCTGCGCCTTGGCGCACCTGAGATGGTTCTTGACAGAGAAGTATTTAATAAATATGAGGATATGATCGGCAGCTATGCAGATAAAGGAGAGAGGGTATTGGTATTCGCAGGAGAGGATAAGGAAGGCATCTTTAAGCCTCTGCTTTTCATCGCGCTTCAGGATACCATCCGTAAAAACGCGGAGAAGACCTTTGTCTTTTTCCAGAAAAATGACGTAACGCTGCGTGTTATTTCAGGAGATAATCCACGCACTGTCTCGCGTATCGCCGGATCTGTTGGAATCAAAAACGCTGATAACTATGTCGACTGCTCGACTCTGAAGGATGAAGAATTGCTCAGACAGGCGGTCAGAGAAAAAACTATTTTTGGCCGTGTTTCTCCAGAGCAGAAGATGTCAATCATCAAGATGCTTAAAAAAGAGGATCACACTGTGGCAATGACTGGTGATGGTGTAAACGATATCCTTGCCATGAAGGAAGCGGATTGCTCGATTGCCATGGGTAACGGTTCGGACGCGGCAAGACAGGCGGCTCAGGTGGTACTCTGTGATAACGACTTCGGACATATGGAAAATATCGTCTATGAGGGAAGAAGAGATGTCAACAATATCTCACGTTCAGCCACGCTTTTTCTGGTAAAGAATATGTTCTCTCTGTTCCTTTCTATTTTTTCCATTATCCATGTGATGACCTATCCGCTGGTGCCTTCACAGATCTCGCTGATCTCGATGTTTAACATTGGAATACCGGCCTTTTTCCTGGCAATGGAGCCGAATCAGAACAGACCTGCGTCGCATTTCCTGCGGCATGTCATTCTTACAGCGCTGCCGGCAGCAGTGACGGATTTCTTTATTATAGTCGGCATGGTTATTTTTTCAAGAACGTTTGGAATTTCGGAGCAGGATGTCTCTGTGGCGTCAACGTTTTTACTTGCCATCGTAGGTTTCATGATACTTGCAAGTATCAGCAGACCTATGAATGCTTTCCGCGTTTTTGTGCTCATACTCTGTATCGTAGGTATTCTGCTGGCATCAGAATTCCTTCCAGACCTTTTTGAGCTTCGTGAGGTAACTACAAAATGCGCGATGCTTTTCTCACTCTTTGCGCTCTGCTCGGTACCGATTCTGGAGTACCTGACAAAGTTTCTCAATATGCTGGAAAATAAATTCGAGACCGGCTTCAAAAGAAAGACTGTTTGATAAAGTCCGGTCTCGCCGGTAAAATAAGGCGTTAATTCTTAAGCGAAGTGATCGGGACCACATACACTCCGTCAGGCCTGCGGTAGGCCGCGTTTGACATACCGCAGACAACACAGAGTGCCTGTGGCTTTTTTGATTTTGGATCTTCATCAAATTCGGCGCTGATTTTTAAAAGGTTCGAAGCGCCGGCGTCAATTTCACCAGCGCCAAGCTTGATTTCAAATCCACACCAGTGTCCATCTGGCAGCTCGATTACTGCGTCAATCTCCCGTCCCTTGTAATCCTGGTAGTGATACAGTTTCCCATCAAATGTTTCAGCGTAGATTCCCAGGTCGCGTTCGACAAGACCTTCAAAGAGAAATCCCAATGTGTTCAGATCATTCATCAGGTTGTCAGGGGTGCAGTTCATCAGCGACGCAGCAATTGACGGGTCGCAAAAATGGTGCTTGGACTGCTGTTTGATGCGGACAGAAGAGCGCATTGATGAAGAATACGCAGGCTGATCATTCAAGAGGTAAAGCCTGTCAAATACATTCAGATATTCGGTAACAGTTTTGGGCATTATTTCATCGCCATCCTGATCCTTGATGTCTCGGATCAGGGTGCGGTTTGTCGCAGTAGTGCTCTCGTTTCGTGCGAGAGATTTGAGCAGGCGGCGCATTTTTAAAGTGTCACGCTGGACGCCATCGATTCGTGCCGAGTCATCTGTAATGATTGCCTCAACATATTGTTTCGGAACCAGTGAGGCGGCACTGAGTGGAATGTCAATATTGTCCGGCCAGCCACCACGCAGAATAAAATCAATCAGGTCCTTGAGATCGACTTCGCCAGTCATTACATCATCAGCTTTTCCGTAGCATATGTCTTTGAGAGAAATTTTTCCATCGGAATAACCCGCCTCGTAAAGAGACATCGGAAGCATATGAATTCTCGCAATTCTTCCAGCTCCGCTGTGTTTTATATCCTTCCGGTTTGGAGTTGATGAGCCGGTCAAAATAAACTGCCCCTTTTGACCGGCCCTGTCAACCTCTGAGCGGACAGCATCCCAAAGAGGTGGAACGTCCTGCCATTCGTCGATAAGTCTGGGGCTATCGCCCTTTAAGATCATCAGAGGTGACATCTCGGCAAGACTGCGGTTCTGGTAATTGTTGGCTGGATCCTGGAGCTTGATCTCGCTTTCAGCATGATGCTCGGAAGTCCAGGTTTTCCCACACCATTTCGGTCCCTCAATGCAAATAGCACCAAATGCTTTAAGATAATTATCTATTTTTTCGTCAATCAGACGGCTGCGGTATCTGTCATTTTTCATTGGATTTCCTCCGTTTCATAAGTACATTATATCATAAAATCAAAATTTGTGGTCATGAAAACTACAAATTTGTGGTCATGAGAACCATGAATTTGTGGTTCTGAAAACCACAAATTAGTAGTCATGAGAGTTATATGATATAACTGGCTTTTTGGAAAGATTATTTCTATTTTGAAAAAAAGAAAATGGGGCTGACTATCTATCGGTAGTACCTGCGCATAATGTAATGAACCAAAACTTCCCATACCAAAAATCCGGTGTCGGCCCTTCGTTTGCAGGCTTGTATTCTTTTTTATAACAGCTGCCACAGCGAACGACTCACTTATACAGTGAAGAGGCCGCTTCTCTACTATGCCGGGAAACTCGCGAGGTCATATGGCTATGAGACTGTTACAATAAGTTTTTCAGGTATCAGAAAAGACATCCAGAACCTGAACAGGGTAATGCGGGAATGTGACAGCTTCTTGAGGTGAAAAATGGAGGGATAGCGTATGTCATCTGATGATTTTTCAAACAGCGATGTGGACGATCCGATCGACGAGATGTTTGACTATAACAACGACGGACAGTTAGACTCAGGAGAGAGAGCGAATGAAAATGCCTACTATGCGAATGGCGGCAGTTTCCCAAAAGACATAGTAAATTCGACCAAAAAAAAGATACTTACTGTCGCAGTGACCTTTCTTCTGGCGCTTGCTACAGTGCTGATCTGGATGGCGATAGTCTCTGTGGATCCATTCAAGTATCTGACCATATCCTTTGAAGGGGCACAGCCATATCTGGTTCCGAAGGCAGAAGTTCCGAAGGGTGCGCCGGCAGGAATAAAGGCGTCGGATTTAAGGAGGAAGGGGATCTGCACAGACTCTCCTGAGATTGAATAATTTTTTTCACCACAAGAATTAACTTGACATACTACGACTGATGTAGTATGATTTTTTTGCAAGGATACTACGACAGTCGTAATACTACTGACGTAGTACGACAGGCAATATATAATAAGGAGGACATTGATTGGAAATCAGCAGTGATGTGATCCGAGGGTATAATGATACAATCATTCTGAGTCTGCTACTTGATTCCCCATCCTATGGCTATGAGATCTCGAAGAGGATCCGGGATATGACAGATGACTGTTATATCATTAAAGAAACGACCCTGTATTCCGCGTTTACCCGGATGGAGAAGAACGGATATCTCGAATCGTTTCCCGGATACGCGGATAATGGCAAGAGGCGGACATATTACAGGATTACAGAAAAGGGACATCAGTATTATAGTGAGAAGTGCAGCGAATGGGAACTTACTAAACGCGTGATCGAGCATTTCATAAGAAAGGACTAATAATGGAAACTATTCATAATTATCTTGAATCGATGTTTGCGAGGCTCCCGAACACACAGGAAGTGATCAGGGCGAAGTGCGAGCTGGGACAGATGATGGAGGACAAGTATTCGGAGCTTATAGAAGCCGGGAAATCAGATAATGAAGCTGTGGCACAGGTAATAGCAGAATTCGGCAATCTCGAAGAGCTGTCAGATGCGCTTGGCATCAGTCATATCCTTCATGGCGACAATGTGTATGCGGATAATATCCGACAGATAACTGAGAACGAGGTGCACTCATATATTTACGATGCTGCATTCTGCGGATTGCTGCGTGGGTTCGGGATTTTCCTTGCAATCATCTGTTCATCAGGACCTATCCTGGCAGCGACATATCACGCATCATCAGCCAAGGGTGCGATGACAGCCGGTCTTGTATTTCTGTTTTGTTCAATAGCAGCTGCAGTTGCTCTGCTGACTTACAGCGCACTCAGGATGGGCAGGTGGTCGTTCATAAGGCGGATGCCGTGCAGTATCGACTACTCGACGGCAGGAATGGTAAATGACGGATTGAGGAACTCTCACGGCTCTTTCGTTCTGCAGCGGACCATAGCCGTACTCTTGTTCTGCTCCTGCTATATCCCTCTTATAGTCCTTGATTACATTGATGATGATCCAGTGAATTCAGGAATCGGAGTCACGATTCTTCTCTTCATGGTTGGGATCGCAGTTTGGATCCTTGTCGCAGCTGCCGGCCGGGAAAAGAGCTATATCACGCTCCTTGGTCTTAACAGCAGTCAGAAGATGGATGGCCATTACTATAAAGAACAGGAGAAAGTGCATTATGGTAATCGGTTTCTCGATGCAGTCATGCCGGTATACTGGCCGACATTAAGCTGCGTCTATCTGATCATAAGCTTTCTTACATTCAGATGGGATATCAGCTGGATCATCTGGCCGATTGCGGCTGTAGCTTATAATCTGATACGGAATCTGTGAGGGAGAAAGAAAGGAGATAGATCATAATGAAAAAAAGAAGGGTGTTTTTACTTGTTCTTATACTTCTTACAATAGCGGCTGTCTGCTATGGGATCTTCAGCCGTTTTGGGCTTCCGTCTCTTACGGTATCGGACGGTGACTTCTTCTTCGGATACCACTCTGAGGGGGATAAGTCAATAAGAAAAGAAACCGGGCCGTTTTCCGGCATTAATATAAAGTTAAAGGAAGCAGATGTTTGTGTGCGCTCCGGTGAGAAATATTCGATTACCTATCGGGGTGACGGGTCACTCTTCCCTTCATATGAGGTTGATAAGAAAACCCTTGTGGTCACTGATCCTTCTTCAGCGAAAAAACCGAAGGGTCTTCTTACAGTGACGGTTCCGAAGAAGCTTGCCAGGCTTTCTGAGATATCGGTAAAAGCCGAAAACGGAGACATAACAGTAGCTCCTTCACCTGCTCTGTCTGCCGATAAGCTGACTGTTTCCTCAGATAATGGGGATATAGTCATGCGAAATATTCTTGGCGTCTCTCTTGTGGCTTCCTCAGATAACGGGGATATCACCGCGGAAAGGATCAGCTTTGAAACCTCGGATCTTTCAAGTGAAAACGGTGATCTGATAATAAGCCCTTCTGATGGATGCTCGGCATACAGATATCATCTGAGCGGAGGAAACGGAGATATCAGAATAGGCGACGGAATCTATCAGGGATCTCTCGACTCGGGAAATGGATTAATAGCAGGCGACGGCGCAAAGGACATGACGCTTGAAGCCGATAACGGCGATATCATTGTCAAATGATAAGGAAGAGAAAAATTGCAAGTTAATGTGGAAATTTTTTCATTTTAACTTGTATTAAATCTTGACATAAGACCAGCTGTGGTGGCGATCATCGTGATCATAGCCTTGTGCGCAGGTGGTAAACATCATGCAGGATAAATATATGGGTGCCGGCTGAATGCCGGCATCTTTTTTTATGCGATATATTCTGTTAAAATAGGCATAGTAAATGAAAACACAGGAGACAGCAAATGGCTCGGAAGATACTTGTAGTGATTGATATGCAGAATGATTTCATTGATGGAGCACTTAAGAAGATGAGATCGTGTCAGATTCAGGGGATATAAGGAGAGCATATGGACATATCAGCATTGAAAGAAATATTCAGCGTTGGGGAAACGATTGCTGTCGAATTCAAACGCTGTGGGAATAGAATTGAGAACGATACATACGAGACAGTCTGCTCTTTTCTGAATCGTTTTGGCGGGGATATTTTCATGGGTGTTCTCGATGATGGGACGGTGGAGGGCGTTAATCCAAAGGCTGCCCCAGAACTGGTAAAGAATTTTATCAAATGTATCAGCAACCAGCAGCTTTTTACTCCGACCATATATCTTGTTCCTGAAATTCTGGAGTATGATGGCAGGACGATCATACATGTACATGTGCCGATGAGTGCAGAGGTTCATTCGTATAAGAAGGTGATATACGACAGGGTTGATGATGCAGATGTACGTGTGACATCAACCGACCAGATTGCACAGATGTATATTCGGAAGCAGGATATTTTTACAGAGAGACGGATCTATCCGTATGTCGAAAAAGAGGACCTGAGACTGGATATGCTGTCAAGGCTTCGTGTTATGGCAAGAAATAATACGATGACAGGGACTCATCCGTGGACTGATCTTACTGATGATGAACTCCTGCGGAGTGCCAATCTATATGGGACTGACAGGATGACAGGGCAGAAGGGGTTCAATATGGCTGCTGTTCTGCTACTGGGTAAGGATGATGTGATCATGGATATACTGCCGGCTTATGTCACTGATGCAATCCTAAGAATCAGAGATGTGGACAGATACGATGACAGAGAGATAATAAAGACCAATCTCATTGACAGCTATGAAAGGCTTATGGAATTTGGCAGGAAGCATCTTCCGGATAAGTTTTTCCTTGAGAATGATCAGAGGAAAAGTCTGAGGGAGATCATCACAAGGGAGATGATAGCCAATGTTCTGATCCACAGGGAATTTACAAGCTCATACCCTGCGAAATTCATAATTGAAAGAGACAGGATGTATGTGGAAAATGCGAGCAGATCTGTGAGCAACGGAATCATCACACCTGATAATCTGGAGCCGAATCCTAAGAACCCTATCATTGCATCCTTTTTCCGTAATATTGGCTATGCGGATCAGCTGGGATCAGGTGTGAGAAACCTTTTCAAATACAGTACGTATTATTCCGGGAAAGAGCCGGAGTTCAAGGAAGGCGACATATTCAGGATCATTGTCCCGCTGGATGCCGAGATGGATGGGAAGACTACCCAAGGTGGTGGACAAGGTGGTGGACAAGATGGTGGACAAGGTAGTGGACGAGCTGTGGATGAAGACAAGCTGTGGACAAATGACCTTTCTGAAGTCGAGAATAATATAATTCAATTAATAGATGCGCACAGTGATGTCTCTATAAAGGATATGTCAGAATTACTAGGTTTAAAACTTAGCACTATCAAGTATCACGTTCAAAGTCTGAAGGATAAAGGTATTTTAAGCAGGGAAGGCTCACAACAGAAAGGTCACTGGGTTGTGAATCCTGATATAGAAGATCAATAATACCGAACCCACCTGAGAGTGTATGTAGTTCATTACGCTAAAAGAAAATCGAAGCGCGCTTTCAGGTGGATCAATATTTTATCGGAAGGATATATTATATGACGAGAATACTTTTTGTCTGCCACGGCAATATATGCAGGAGTGTTTCTGCGCAGTATATAATGCAGGATATAGCTGAGAGGAACGGGGCAGCGGAGAAGGCATGACAGCACCTTCACCGAAAAAACAGCCACTAAGATCGTGCATATCTGAGAAATAGAAAGAGAAAGAGAAGCTCCCCTCGCAGAGAGGGGAGTTTTTGCGTTCGGCGGTAGAAAGATTAATGTCACGCTTCAACTTCGATTTTTTCAAAATCAGATGCGCCATGCTTGCAGATCGGGCATACGAAATCAGGCGGCAGTTCCTCACCGTCATAGATATAGCCACAGATACGGCATCTCCAGACTGTCTTTGTCTTCTTGCCGGCCGTCGGTGCCTGCTGCTTTGGCTTGATATGCTCCTGATAAAAAGCATAGGTCGCTGACGGCGCATCCGGATCGAGTACATCCATATCAGTCACTTTTGCGATAAACAGAGTGTGAGTACCAAGATCAAGCGTGGTCTCTACTTCACCCGAAATGAATGCGTTCGTTCCCTTCGTCACATACAAAAGTCCGTTCGCGCTCTTCTCATAGCAGCCTTCGAATCCCGCGAACTTATCCGCATCTCTGCCAGACTGGAAGCCGAACCTCCTGAATGTGTCAAACTCCGCCTTCTCGGAGAGGATAGAAACGTTAAACTTCCTGTCCTTCATGATCAGATCATGCGTGTAGTTTGCTTTGTTTACTGCGATTGAGATCTGATTCGGATCAGTCGTAACCTGAATCGCGGTGTTGATGATACATCCGTTATCATCAGCATGGGCGCCGTCTCCCTTCGCAGTCAGGACAAATAGTCCGTAGCTCAATCTGTACATAGCTTTTCCATCCATAATAATTCCCTTTCCCGGTGATACACCGTACAAACCTCCAGCTCAGCAGTCCGGAATTCAGGAATCACACGATGCTACCTGTCATCCGGTACCACACTACCTATACTTTAGCATATTCGGGAGTAAATGTCATTCATGAGCGCAAATTTTCTGAGCCGCAATTACGGATACAGTTCAGAGGGGACCTTAAACTGGAGCTTATCAGAAGGGGTATTCATTACTTGTGGCCATGGCATCTGTTTTGATGCTGTGGTCATTATATTTTGCCATTACGGTTGAAAGCCCGCTTGTTTTGTAATAAAATCTTTTTAAGACTAGGAATAAGAACATACAGGAGAATATATGAGACAGGAAATGTCGGATGATGCTGACAGTAAAGACCCACGGCTTTTCATATCTCTGGCTGATAGCTACTCTAAGAAGAATAAAGTTCAGGAACTTATCTGCCTGTATCAGGCCATGTTCTATGCAGATGATAAAGAACAGGTAAAAGACATAGAGAAAAGGATTGACGCGTTAACCGGTGAAGGAGTAGTAGTCCCGAAGACATCTTTTATCATTCTTTCATACAATACGCTTGATTTCACGAAACAGTGTCTTGAAAGCATTAAAAATACCGTGCCTTTAGAAAGATGCCAGATAGTCGTAGTTGACAATGCATCTTCTGATGGGAGCGTTGAATACCTGAGAACTCTTGACTGGATCACTCTGGTAGAAAATCATGAAAACAGAGGATTCCCGGGCGGATGCAATGACGGTATTGCCGCTGCAGATAAAGGCAATGATATATATCTTCTTAATTCTGATACACTGATGCCTTATAATGCCTTTTTCTGGCTTAAAATGGGACTTTACGAGAATGAAAAGACTGGCAGCACTGGAAGCATTACAAACTTCGCGACAGAAATCCAGATGGTTAAAAGAAACTGGAAGTCTGTTAATGAGATGTTCGATTTTTCTGCTGAGAACAATGTTCCGATGAGATATCCGTATGAATACAGGATGTTCCTGATAGGGTTCTCACTGCTTCTGAAAAGGACTGTGCTTGATGACATAGGATATCTTGATGAACGATTCAATCCGGGGAACAGCGAGGATATCGATATATGTCTGCGAATCCTTAAAAGCGGACACCTTAATGTGCTATGCAGGAACAGCTTTGTGATCCACTTCGGTCACAGGTCGTTTGAGGAGCTTCAGAAACAGGGTACAGATTTTGGCAATCTCCTGCAGAAGAATAATGACAAGCTGAATGCAAAGTATGGATTTGATGTTTTAAAAGGTCTGTCGTTAAATGTAAATGCAGTGAGAAATTTAAAAGGTGAGAGGACAGATGCCATAAGGATTCTGGATACTGATGTCGGGATGGGAGCAACAGCTGCCGTCATTAAGACTTACTTTGTGAATGCAGAGTATACGGGCTTTGAGAAAGATGAAGAGAGTGCCTGCTATGCACAGGCATTCGGCAGGATAATAGCATATGATCCGCGTACTGCTGACTGCAAAAAGCTTTTTTCAGAAGAGTATTTTGACTATATCATTGCAGGCCGGAGCTTTGAGGGCTTTGAACCATCTGACGTGACTTCGCATTTCGGAGCTTATCTTAAAGAGGGCGGACGTATATGCCTGCCGAACGGACTGGTGCTGAAGAAGGACACACATAAAGACAGTCCTGAGGCTTTATACCGGGAAAAGATCATGAACAGGAAGATCAGGCCATCAGAGTCAGTGGAATATAATGGTAAAAGGCCTGTTGTATTTCTCCTGTATAAGGCAGCGTCCTGGGATTCGTATGCAAGTATATGGAGGGCATCTCAGAATGACAGTCAGACACATGCAATAGTGATTTCTCTGCCATATTATGATAAACGGCCTGATGGAAGTCCGGGAGAGTTTCATTACGAGGGTGATCTTCTTCCTGATGATGTGCCGGTGACCTGGTATGCCGATGCAGATCTGTCGCGGATGACTCCTGATGCCGTGTTCATAAACTATGTTTCGGAATCTGATGTCATTCTGCCTCCGCAGTATGAGTTTTCTGTCATAAGGGAATGCACAGAGACTATGGTGTATGTCCCTGATGAAGTGCTTTCCATATCGTATGGCAGACATATAGACGAACAGGTATTAAGGCAGAAGAGGCTTATACATACGTCCGCGATAGAGACGGCTGATATGGTATGCCTTGAAAATCGTGACCAGGAGAGGATATTAAAGGAAGAGTTTCCTCCGCTTGAATCTGACAAGTTCATAGTTACCGGATCGACACAGCACGATATCATGCTAAGCAATGAAAAGACTGTGATCCCTGATGAATGGAGAGATATCATAGGAGACAGGAAAGTGCTGCTTTATAGCATGCGTACAGAGGATGCTGTAGAGGCGGGTGATAAGCTGATACAGAAGTTAGAGAGCCTGTTTTCATTTATGCAGTTCGTAAGTGACAGAATAGCACTGATATTAAGACCTGATCCGTCTCTTGAGGGCCTTCTTGAAAACAATCATCCTGATATAGCTGCACGGTATAAAGATCTGATAGTCAGGTACAGATCAGAGCACTGGGGCATATATGATGATGGTATTGATAAATACATATCGCTTCGCACAGCAGATGCATTCTATGGGGATGTTAGTCCTGATATGATGCTGTTCTTATCTTCAGGAAAAACGGCCGTGATGCAGGATTATGAAATACCGGTTCCTGATGCAGGCAGTATGACAAGGATTCCGCTCCCTGATGTTTCGTTCCCTTACGGTGCAGCATTACAGGAGACAGATGATACGGCGATAGTTATATATCTTGGCCTGCTTCTTACGGAAAAACTTCCTGGAAAGGAAAGGAAGATAAGCAGGGCTGGAGAAAAAATCTATGGTCTGGTAAAAAGCAGAACAGAGGAGAAAAACAGAAAATGATGTTTAATTATGTTGCAGATAGCATCTTTTTCAGAAGCTCCTTTCCATGCTTCCTGTCAGGAGCAGGAAACTGGCCATCCTTTTTTAGATCATCTATATGCTGTGCAAATTCCGGTAGCCGGTCTGAAACGGATATGTATTTTATATACTGGGAAAGATGGTTTCGCATTGCTTCTGAACAGTGCAGCCCTGATGAGAGTTCTTCGAAAAAAGGGAGCTCCTCAGGCCTGGAAAATTTTTGCTCAGAAAGCGATCGGATAAATCCGGCCACCTGTGGAGCGGCCTCATTGATCAGTTCTATCGATTTTTTAAAATCAGCCTCTCCATTATCAGTTGCAGTTTTTATGAAGATCATCCTGTCAGGAGTCGTGACCTTCCTAAGAGCCTGATAAATGGCATAGCCCTCCATATCATAAATGACAGGCATTGCTGAACGTCGCTCAAATGAATCCCGGAGGATCTCGTATGATGACACCGGAGTATCAGATGTGACAAGCAAAGCATGAGGGAAAGCCGCGTCAGCTATATCCGGGAAGCTCTCATCACCAGAGCCTCTGTCGATTATCTGCCCTACGAAAAGGGTCTCGCCGGTATGCGCTTGTGAAGCGGCGGAGCCGTAGTTCACATAGTAATCGCTCACACCATATTTCCCGATACAGAACCCGACAGATGCGGCTGCATTTATTTTTCCGATGCCGGTAATTATCAGGCGGATGCCATTACCGGAGCAGGTATTATCATTATCTCTGTGAAGCTCCAGGGTTCTGATCAGCCCGTCGGCCTCCTGCCGCAGTGCAGTAAAGATGGTAACCATCAGATCAGATCACCCTGGCTCTGCATTGATGAGAGCATTTCCTTAAGCCTGTCCCTGTCGAGAAAATCGCAGACAACAGGCTTCATTGCTATCGCCATGAGCTTCATAGGATTGTCGTCGGCAGCTATGCGGTTTGAAGAAAGCTTGCCGCATCGCTTGCAGCGGTGAACGATCGCCCACTCACCATCACTACGTACCCAGACACCAATCGGCTCCATGATGCCGCCACAGCTCGAGGCACGGTCGCCCGGAGTCTCATCCACATGGAGAGAGCACAGGCAGTTCGGGCAGTGATTCCGGTGATCGCTTCCTGCACCGTTTGACACTATAGGCCAGCCACAGTTCCTGCACGTAAACGAATCAGTACATGGATTCTTCTTATAAAAATTCTTATCGTACTTTCTTCTCTTATTTTCTCTGTTCATGCAAAAAAATAACTTTCAACTTATAACTCATAACTCGCAACTCATAACTCATAACTCACAACTCTTATAATACCCATCCATATCTCCCTGTCCGCCCATAAGGTCTGTGAGTTCTCCGATGCGCTCTATCGGGAATGGCGGGTTCGCAAGTGGCTTCGTAGCAACTGACATGATAGTCACAGGATTGTCATCGTGGTCGATGAGCTCAGTCTTCAGTGCGCCGCAGAACTGGCAGCGGCAGATTATTTCAGGACGGCCCTTATCCTTTATCCAGACTGATACAGGCTCGAAGATGCCACCACAGTCCTCGCCGTCATCATTGGTCTCATGCTCTGAGCACAGGCATTCAGGGCAGTGATCAAGAGAATCATCATACAGATTCCCGCAGCTTATGCATTCCTTCAAAATGAAAATGTCTCCTTTATTCCTGACCACCTCTGGTCCTTATCAGAAAGTATCAGCGGTGTGCCGTCGTCAAGCGTGTAGCCTGAAGCAGATGGGCTTCCCTGGTAGCTTCCCTTTACACGCGGCCATTCAATACCAATTTCCGGATCATTCCATGCCATTCCGCCCTCATCATTAGGATGCCAGAAATCATTTACCTTGTAGCAGAATTCAGCAAGGTCTGAAAGGACGAGGAATCCGTGAGCGAAGCCCTCCGGGATCAGAAACTGTTTCATATTCTCATCGGAGAGGATGACGCCGTACCATTTGCCGTACGTATCTGAATTCCTGCGAAGGTCGACAGCCACATCAAATACCTCGCCACGTACAGCACGTACCAGCTTGCACTGAGGGTACTGCTTCTGGAAATGGAGCCCTCTGAGAACTCCCTTCTCTGACATGGACTGGTTGTCCTGGACGAAATCCACATCGAGACCGGCCTCCTTCATTTCCCTCGAATTCCAGGTCTCAACGAAATATCCTCTCTCATCTCTGTGCACATTTGGCGTGATGACGCAGAGACCATCGATGCCGCCAACATTTTTTTCAACGCTGATTTGCATTATTGCTCCTTTTTTGAGTTCTGAGTCCGGAGTTATAAGCTAAGAACTTAGAACTCAGAACTCAGAACTTTAAACTTAATATCTGAATCTTCCCTCAGCCACCGACTTCAGATGCTCACCGTACGGGCTCTTGCCGTACTTCGACGCTGAATCGAGAAGGGTGGCAGTATCTATCCATCCGTTTATGAATCCGATCTCTTCCGGTGCTGAGATCATGATGCCCTGAAGAGTCTCTATCGTGCGGACAAATCCTGCAGCCTCATGCAGGCTCTCCATCGTGCCGGTATCAAGCCAGGCAAATCCGCGGCCAAGAAGCTTTACCATCAGGTCATTTTTCTTCAGATACATATCATTAAGTGTGGTGATCTCGAGCTCTCCTCTTGCAGAAGGCTGTACGAGATGGGCCATCTGCGCGACTCCCTTCGGATAGAAGTAGAGACCGGTGACAGCGTAATTGCTCTTCGGGTCAGCAGGCTTTTCTTCAATAGAAATGGCCCTGCCATCGCCGTCGAATTCCACAACACCGAAACGCTCGGGATCATTGACGTAGTAGCCGAAAACGGTAGCCCTACCGTTTTCCTCAGCATTCCTCCTGGCATCGCGCATCAGTGAGCCGAGTCCGTTGCCATAGAAAATATTGTCACCGAGCACCATCGCGCATGAATCATCACCGATGAACTCCTCGCCTATGATAAAAGCCTGGGCGAGTCCGTCAGGCGATGGCTGGACCTTATATGAAAGCGACAGTCCGAACTGTGAGCCGTCACCAAGGAGCTCCTCGAACCGTGGCGTATCAGTCGGTGTGGAAATAATCAGTATATCCCTTATTCCTGCGAGCATCAGCGTCGACAGCGGGTAATATATCATCGGTTTGTCATATACGGGAAGCAGCTGCTTGCTCGTCACCATTGTCAGCGGGTACAGCCTCGTGCCGCTTCCGCCTGCAAGTATTATTCCTTTCATCGTTTTTCCTTTAAGTTATGAGTTCTAAGTTCTAAGTTATGAGTTATGAACTTTAAACTCTCAACTCTCAACTATTAACTATTAACTAAGAACTTTCCTGTTTCCGTACATCTTCTCATAGTAATTCATATAGTCGCCGGAAATGATATCCTTCCACCACTTCTTATTGTCGAGATACCACTGGATGGTCTTCTTTATTCCGTCGGCGAATTTCGTCTCAGGCAGCCATCCAAGGTCATTGTGGATCTTCGTCGGGTCAATGGCGTATCTCTGGTCATGCCCCTTCCTGTCCTCAACATGCCTGATCAGAGAGTATGGCTTATCCAGATAGTCACAGATCAGCTTCACGATATCGATATTTGCCATTTCATTATGGCCGCCGATGTTGTAGGTCTCGCCATCACCGGCCTTCCTGATGATGAGGTCGATAGCCTTGCAGTGATCCTCGACATAGAGCCAGTCGCGGACATTCTTACCCTCGCCATATACAGGCAGAGGCTTGTCAGCAAGCGCATTCGCTATCATCAGAGGGATCAGCTTCTCCGGGAACTGGTAGGGACCATAATTATTAGAACAGCGGCTTATAGTGACCGGAAGTCCGTAGGTCCTGTGATATGCCATCACGAGCAGATCTGCAGAGGCCTTCGAGGTCGAATACGGGCTTGAGGTATGTATAGGCGTGTCCTCATGGAAAAACAGATCAGGCCTGTCAAGCGGCAGATCGCCGTACACTTCATCGGTGCTGACCTGATGGTATCTCCTGATGCCGTATTTCCGGCAGGCATCCATCAGAACGGAGGTACCTATGATATTTGTCTCAAGAAAAATAGTAGGATTCTCGATCGATCTGTCCACATGGGACTCGGCCGCGAAGTTCACTACAATGTCCGGCTTCTCATCCTCGAAGATCTGATATATGGCATCACGATCACTGATATCTGTTTTATGGAATCTGAAGTGATCATTCTTCATTACAGGCTCAAGCGTCGAGAGGTTCCCGGCGTAGGTGAGGCTGTCTATGCATATTATGGTATCCTCCGGATGTGCCTTCATTTCATAAAAGATAAAATTGCTTCCGATAAATCCGGCTCCGCCGGTGACGATTATTTTCATTAATATATCCTCATTTTTGAAATCTGCGACATGCACAGTTATTTTTATTTTAATACGACACTGCTTTTTTTTCAACCATAAAAGAAACAACGATGGAATGCTGTCATAAAAATTAATAGCCATATATATAATTTCTGTAATACATTTTTTTGCATTTGTGTATGGACAGAAGTCAAAATACTGCTATAATTCTTTTGACAATTGATAACCCGATATTTCGAATTCTCTTATTCAGAGTGGTGGAGGCACATGGGCCTGTGAAGCCACGGCAACCCCGGCGCAATGCTGAAAGGTGCCCATCCTGAGCGAACAGTATTCGAACAATAAGGAGGAACTTTTTTAATGGAAAAGCGTTTATTCACTTCAGAGTCAGTTACTGAAGGACATCCAGACAAGGTCTGCGACGCAGTAAGTGATGCGATCCTTGATGCCTGCATGGAGCAGGATCCGATGAGCCGTGTAGCCTGCGAGACAGCTACATGTACAGGATTCGTTCTTGTTACAGGTGAGCTTACTACCAAGGCAAACCTTGATATCCCGGCAATCGTCAGGAAGACAGTCAATGAGATCGGCTACAACGATGCCAGGACCGGCTTTGATGGCAATACATGCGCAGTAATGGTTGCACTTGACAAGCAGTCACCGGATATCGCAATGGGAGTTGACAAGGCTCTCGAGGCTAAGGAAGGCGAGCTGAAGGACGATCTTGATACAGGAGCCGGAGATCAGGGAATGATGTTCGGATATGCTACAAATGAGACAGATGACTATATGCCATATCCTATCTCACTTGCACACAAGCTCGCTAAGAGACTTACAGATGTAAGAAAAGACGGAACTCTTCCGTATCTTCGTCCGGATGGCAAGACTCAGGTTTCAGTAGAGTATGATGAGAATGGCAAGCCGACCCGTCTTGAGGCTGTAGTTCTTTCTACTCAGCATGATGAAGATGTGACTCAGGAGCAGATCCATGAGGATATCAGGAAGTATGTATTCGACCCAATCCTTCCAAAGGAGCTGGTAGATGAGAATACCAGGTTCTTCATCAATCCAACAGGCCGCTTCGTAATCGGCGGACCTCACGGTGATGCAGGTCTTACCGGAAGAAAGATCATCGTAGATACCTACGGTGGAATGGCTCGTCATGGCGGCGGCGCTTTCTCAGGAAAGGACTGCACCAAGGTTGACCGTTCAGCTGCATACGCTGCAAGATATGTAGCAAAGAATATCGTAGCAGCAGGCCTTGCAGACAAGGCTGAGATCCAGCTCTCATATGCTATCGGCGTAGCACAGCCTACATCGATCAATATCGATACCTTCGGCACAGGAAAGCTTTCAGAGGAGAAGCTCGTTCAGATCATCCGCGAGAACTTCGACCTTCGTCCGGCTGGCATCATCAAGATGCTTGATCTTCGTCGTCCTATCTACCGTCAGACCGCAGCCTATGGTCACTTCGGCAGAAACGACCTGAACCTTCCTTGGGAGGCTCTTGACAAGGTAGATAACCTGAAGAAGTATCTTTAATACATAATTTTAGTGCGCCACCCCTACCAGGTACAGATGGTGCATTCTGTGAAAAGATGAAAAAGGGACGCGTCCCCTTTTTCATCTTTTTTGCTTGTAAAATATATCAACTGTGGTTATAATGTATGAGTTGTTCAGACGACAAGGAGGCAATATTTTTATGAATAGAAATAAGGTAGTCGCAGCAATAGCACTTACTACGGTGGCCTGCACGGCAGTCACGGGATGTGCGCCGAAGGCTACAGATACTGTGATCACGATTGATAATAACGGTAATGAAGACAAGCTGACATACGGATATGTGAACTTCGTCTGCAAATACAATCAGGCAAGGATCGACCAGGTAGACCTTCAGTACATGGGCAAGGATTACTGGAACCAGACAGCACAGCAGTCATCATCGTCTTCATCCCAATCATCGTCAGGAAGCAGTGAGACGAATGAGGAGTCAGCCAAGGACTACATCTATCAGAATATGCAGGGCCAGTATATTGCGAAGCAGCATGCTTCAGAGGTTGGCGTGAAGCTTACCTCTGATGATAAGAAGGCCATAGAGAAGGCTGCGAAGAAATTCATGAGCAGCAATTCAGACACTGCTATAAAGCAGGTCGGCGCCACAGAGGAATACGTCGAGGATTATCTCGAATACGAGACATATTATGAGAAGGTAAGAGGTAAGCTTGAGTCAGAGGCCGATGATACGGTTACTGACAAGGAAGCCAATCAGTCTACATTTACCTATGCACTTTTCTCGACAAAGAGTGATTCGTCATCATCTGCATCCGGCGATTCAGAGATGTCAGCAAAAGACAAGGCAAAGCTTAAGGCAAAGGCCGAGAAGGTAGCTGCAGCAGCTGATTTTGACAAAGAGGCCAAGGCAGAAAAGGCAGATACATCCACCTATTCTTATATCACAGCTGAGGATCCGGCTGATGATGAGGCAATGGATGAGAAGGTAATAGCAGTTGCACAGAAGCTTCAGAACGGAGAGGTATCAGATGTCATCGAGGTAAAGGACAGAGGATACTATGTCATCCGCATGGACAAGACACATGATGAGTCAGCTACAAAGGATAAGAAAAAGTCACTTGCAAGCCAGAAGCGTGAGGCGGCATTCAATAAGCAGATGAATGCCTGGAAGAAAAAGATCAGGTTCACCCTGGATAAGAAGCTCTGGAAGCAGATAAAGTTTACAGACCTGTTTACCACAGCAAGTGGTAACGCCACCAGATAAAATGAAATTCGCAGCACACTACTTAGCAGATTACAAAAAGGAGTCATTACTGGCTCCTTTATTTAAAATGCTTGAAGCAATCTTCGAGCTTCTCGTGCCTCTGGTGATGGCACGTATCATAGATATCGGTATTGCAAATGGAGACAGAGGTTATATCCTGATACATGGCGGGATTCTGATCCTTCTTGCAATAGTCGGACTCACAGTGGCGATCATCGCCCAGTGGTTCTCCGCAAAGGCAGCCATCAATGCATCAGGCAGAATGCGGAGCGACCTTTTTTTTCATATAATGAAATTCTCACGGGGTACCCTCGAGAAGGAGGGAACCGCGGCACTTGTCACCCGTATCACAAATGATGTAAACCAGGTTCAGAACGGAATGAACATGTTCCTGCGTCTGTTCCTGCGTTCGCCGTTTATCGTATTCGGTGCGATGATAATGGCATTCACGGTAGATGTGAGGGCAGCTCTTGTCTTCTGCGTAGTCATACCTGTTCTTGGACTTGTCATATATCTCGTGATGCGTGCGACTCTGCCGAGATTCAGGAGGATTCAGGAGGGTCTTGAAGAAATCCTTCTGACCGTAAATGAGAATCTCGAGGGTGTGAGAGTCATCAGGGCCTTCAGAGTAGAGGATGCACAGGATAAGAGGTTCATGGATGAGACCTCATCTCTCTATGATCAGCAGATCGGGGCAGGCCGTATCTCTGCACTTCTGAATCCTGTCACATACGCTCTCATCAATCTGGGAATAGCAGCAGTACTCTGGGTCAGCGGAACACAGGTACAGCTCGGAGTCCTGACGCAGGGTGAGACGGTGGCACTCGTGAACTACATGTCACAGATCCTCATCGAGCTTATCAAGCTTGCCAATCTGATCCTTCTTTTGACAAGAGCTATTTCATCGGCAGGAAGACTCGAGGAAATCCTTAATACTGAGCCAGACGAGAGAACACATGATGAAGCCTCAGATATTTCAGATAATGGAATGTCTATCGAATTCGATCACCTGTCATTTACATATCCGGGAAGCCGTGATTATGCGCTTTCAGATATATCATTTACAGTAAAGCCGGGCCAGACTCTCGGTATCATCGGTGGAACCGGCTCGGGCAAGAGTTCACTCGTACGCCTGATAAGACATGCCTACGATCCTTCTGAGGGGACGATCTCAATAGACGGTCGTGATATCAGATCTATTTCCGATGATGACATGGTCCATATCGTAGGAAATGTGCCGCAGAGAGCGGAGCTTTTTGCAGGAACCATCAGATACAATCTCCAGCTCGCGAAGCCGGATGCCACGGAGGATGAGATGTGGCAGGCACTTGATGCTGCTCAGGCAAAGGAGATAGTAGAGAAAAAGGAAAAGGGTCTCGATGAACCTGTACAGCGTGGCGGCACGAACTTTTCGGGAGGACAGAAGCAGAGGCTTACGATCGCAAGAGCTCTGATAAAGAAGCCGCAGATCCTGATTCTTGACGATTCGGCATCAGCTCTTGACATGCTGACAGAGCGTCATCTGCGTGATGCAATAGCAGAGCTTACGTGGCATCCGACCACGATTACGATCTCACAGCGTGCTTCGTCAGTCATGAGCTGTGATCAGATCCTCGTCCTCGATGGAGGAAAATGTGCAGGCCTCGGAACATCAGAAGAGCTCCTGAAGACCTGCCCTATCTACAGAGAGATATACTCGACCCAGTTCGAGCTGAAGGAGGACGCATGAAAAAGGATACTACATTCAGAAGAGTTCTGAAATTACTCAGACCTTATATGGCATGGATAATCCTTTCCCTTATATTCGCGTTAGGAACTGTGGTTTCAACCCTTATGATCCCGATCCTCGAGGGAAATGCAGTCGACCATATCATAGGAAAAGGAAATGTCGACTTCCCGGGACTTTTCAAGGTGCTCAGGCAGATCGCCTGTGTGGCAGTGGTGACGTTTATCTGCCAGTGGGCAATGAACCGTATCAATAACCATGTGACGTATTCGGTAGCGAAGACACTCAGACAGAAGGCATTTGAGAGGATACTCAGAGTCCCGGTAGGAGTCATAGATACGCAGAGTCACGGCGATATCGTAAGTCGTATCGTGACAGATGCGGATTCTTTCACAGACGGATTGTTGCTCGGATTCACTCAGCTGTTCACAGGAGTCATGACGATAGCCGGAACAATCATATTTATGCTGAGGATTCGTGCATCTATAGCACTTGTCGTGATCATAGCAACGCCGGTTTCAATCCTTATTGCCAGATTCATAGCGAAGAAGAGCTATGATATGTTCAGGCAGCAGTCGCGTGACAGAGGAGACCTGACGGAGTACCTCGATGAGAGGATATCACAGGCAGATCTCGTGAGTGAGCTGGGAGCAGTAGAGCGTTCTGAAAAGGAATTCACAGAAAAGAATGACCGCCTCACCTCATCGGCCATCAGAGCGACCTTCTATTCATCGCTTACGAACCCGTGCACAAGATTCGTAAATGCAGTTATCTATGCGGCAGTCGGAGTAGTCGGAGCCTTCCTTGCGGTGGCAGGAAGCATCTCGGTCGGAGAGCTCACAAGCTTTCTCGGATACGCGCGAGAGTATGCGAGACCATTCAATGAGATCACAGGAGTCATCACAGAGATGCAGAATGCAATGGCCTGTGCCGCACGAATCTTTGAAATTATAGATGAGAAGCAGGTAGAGGACTGTGACGGCGAATTCGACGGAGAACCGGAGGGAAGAGTATCAATGGAAGACGTTTACTTTTCCTATGTGCCGGAGAAGCCTCTGATCGAGCATCTGAATCTCGAGGTGAATCTGGGAGAAAAGGTCGCAATAGTAGGACCGACAGGAGCTGGCAAGACGACACTTATCAATCTGCTGATGCGCTTCTATGACGTGAATCAGGGAGCAGTAAAGGTAGATGGAAAAGATATCCGTACAGTCAGCAGGAATGCGCTCAGGAGTCGCTTCGGAATGGTGCTTCAGGAGACTTTCCTGTTCACGGGAACCATCAGAGACAATCTGACACTCGGAAAGCCGGACGCAAGGGACGATGAAATAGTCGAAGCGGCAAAGGCAGCACATGCGCATGAGTTCATCAGGAGACTGCCGGATGGCTATGACACAGTGCTATCGGCGGATGGCTCTACCCTGTCGCAGGGACAGAAGCAGCTGCTGTGCATAGCACGTCTGATGCTTGCACTGCCGCCAATGCTGATCCTTGATGAGGCAACTTCATCCATCGATACGATGACAGAGATGCGAATCCAGGATGCTTTTGCTAAGATGATGAAGGGCCGTACGACCTTCGTAGTCGCCCACCGCCTCCAGACCATCCGCGACGCCGATACGATCCTGTACATGGAAAACGGTCACGTCCTCGAGCAGGGCAGCCATGCGGAACTGCTCGCCCGCGGCGGATATTATGCGAAATTATATAGAAGTCAGTTCAGTGCAAAGTAGGCAATCAAGGTCACGGCTGCCACGGCAATACTTGACAAAAAAATTTTCCTGTATAAAATGTTATAGGAAGATTTTTCAATAAATCTTACACAAATGTTACAAACAGAGAGGATTCTATGGCACAGTACGTTATGAGAGGCGGTACGCCGCTTCACGGATCTGTAGACATATCAGGAGCAAAGAACGCGGCACTGGCGATCATCGCAGCAGCAATAATGGCAGATGAGCCGGTCACCATCAGCAATCTCCCGGACGTGAATGATGTCCGTGTGATGCTGGAGGCAATCCGCGAAATAGGTGTGGGAGTTGAGAAAATCGACAAGCACACGATGATCATCAATGGATCGACGATCAACGCTCTCACAGTGGACTATGAATATATCAAGAAGATCAGGGCATCATACTATCTGCTCGGATCTCTTTTAGGAAAATACAGGAAGGCCGAGGTCGCAATGCCGGGCGGATGCGCCATAGGAGCACGTCCGATGGATCTGCATGAGAAGGGCTTCCGTGCACTCGGAGCTACAGTAGATGAGGGCTACGGCCTTATTTCCGCGAAGGCAAAGGAGCTGCGCGGAGCGCATATTTACCTCGATAAGGTATCAGTAGGCGCGACCATCAATATAATGATGGCGGCAGTCCTTGCAGAGGGAAAGACAAGTATCGAGAATGCAGCCAAGGAACCGCATGTAGTAGATGTGGCGAATTTCCTGAACAGCATGGGAGCCAATGTCAAGGGAGCAGGAACAGATCTCATCCGGATTACAGGGGTAGAGCATCTGCATGGGACAGAGTATTCCGTTATACCTGACCAGATAGAAGCAGGAACCTTCATGTATGCAGCAGCAGCGACACATGGAGAGGTGACAGTGCGCAATGTGATCCCGAAGCATCTCGAGGCTACGACGGCCAAGCTGCTGGAGGCAGGATGCCGTATAGCAGAGGGAGATGATGCTGTCACGGTATCAGCAAAGGATATAGTGCTCCAGCCGACACAGGTGACGACACTACCGTATCCGGGATTCCCTACGGATATGCAGCCACAGATGACAGTAGTGCTCGGACTGGCAGATGGAGTCAGCACGGTTACAGAGAGTATATTTGACAACAGATTCAAGTACGTAGCAGAGCTTGCGAGGATGGGAGCATCAATCCGCGTGGAGAGCAATATCGCCATTATCACGGGGGTAGATCACTATACCGGAGCACAGGTAGCAGCACCGGATCTCAGGGCCGGAGCAGCACTGGTGATAGCAGGACTCGCAGCAGACGGGATCACCACGGTCGATGATATCCATTTCGTTGAGAGAGGATATGAGGACTTTACAGAGAAGCTGCGCGGGATCGGAGCGCAGATAGAGCGTGTGGATAATGACAGGGATCTGCGTAAGTTCACATTCAGGGTGTCATGATGAAGATTGCATATCTCGAGTGGAAATGTTTCAACGGAGAAGCTACGAAGACGGAGATGAGGAAGCAGGGCTATGAAGTCCTGCCTTTTTTTCATGAAGGATATAATGATCCGAGGTCACAGGAATTCGTTGACTATTTTCTCACTTTCGTAAAAGAAAATAATCCTGACGTAATTTTTTCATATAACTTTTTCCCGCCGGTGGCAGAGGGAGCACACCAGGCCGGGATTCCATATGTGTCGGTGAATTATGACAGCCCCTATGTCTATCTGTATTCATATACGATGATGTACGACACGAACCGCGTGTATCTGTTTGACTCAGACTGGGTCCGTGAACTCAATGCGGGTGGACTCACGAATGTCTTCTATACAGTACTGCCAGGGAATGTGAATACTCCTGCTAAGACTGGTGACTATTCATGTGATCTTTCATTTGTCGGAGCTCTGTATAATGAAGAGCATAACTTCTATTCTCGTATGGAACCGAAGCTGGCTCCATACATGAAGGGATATCTCGAAGGACTCATGAATGCACAGCATCTCGTGTATGGAAGTGATATCATACGGCCTGCGCTCACAGCCGATGTGCTGAATGAGCTGCATCAGGCACTTCCACTTGACCCGGATCAGACATGCGCCGAGCCGCCGTATTATCGCTTTCTCACCTATGTCATAGACAGGAAGCTCACAAGCAATGAGAGGATCAGATATCTGTCGGTTCTCGGGGACAGGTTCGGTAAGGCTTATGATCTGAATCTCTATACGCTGGATGCGAATGCGAGGTTCAGAGGGATAAGAAACCGTGGAATTGCTGAATACAATACAGTCATGCCGCAGGTCTTCAGCCAAAGCCGCATCAACCTGAATATCACTCTGCGCAGCATTACCTCCGGCATTCCGCAGAGGTGCATCGATATCATGGCAAATGGAGGCTTTCTGCTATCGAACTATCAGCAGGACTTTTTCCTTGATACACTGACGGATGATGGCTCGGCGGCATTTGTGCCGGGTGTGGATTATGATTATTTTTCCAGTGAAGGGGAGCTTGTGGACAAGGTCTCATACTATCTGGAGCATGAGGATGAGAGAAGGCAGATAGCACAGAATGGCCATGATAAGGTCATGAAATATTACTCGCTGGAAAAGCTGCTGAAAAGGACTCTGCAATGAAGGTGCTATTCTACAGATACAGGAGCATACTGGAGCCGGATATCATGCACACCTTTGATGAGTTCGGACTCGAGACCGTCGCCTACGAGAGGGAGATGACGGTGAAGGATGACACTCCCGCAGAGTCCGTGAAGCATTTCTCAAGGTTTCTGATGGAGAATCCGTGCGACTTTATTTTTTCGATAAATTTTTTTCCGCATGTGTCGGAGGTGGCACAGATATTCCATCTGAGATATGTGACGTGGGTCGTGGATGCCCCGGTTCTCGAGCTGTATACGAAGATGATCACGAACAGCTGCAACCGGGTATTTATCTTTGACAGGGCACTGTATGATGAGATCCACCCGCTGAATCCTGACTGCGTATTCCATCTGCATCTTGCCGGATCTGTAAGCTCGCGGAGGGAGATAATAGAGCACCCTGGGAAGGGAGCCGACAGATTCGCGCATCCTGTGGCATTTGTCGGAAGCCTGTATTCTGAGAAGGACCCGATGGATCAGGTTCATGATCTCGATGACTACACCAGGGGATATCTCGAGGGTATCATGAGCGCTCAGGAAAAGGTGTATGGATATTATTTCATAGATGAGCTGCTGACGGATGAGGTGGTGGCGAAGCTTAAGAGGTCGCTGCCGGTATATCAGATCCCTGAGGAAAGCTTTCTTACGGATGAAAAGCTGATGTCACTTTTCTATATCGGCAATCACATCACGGCAATGGAAAGAGCAGACACCTTCAGAAGGCTCTCAGACAGTACCGATACCTATATCTACACGGGAAGCGATACCTCTGCGATGCCGGCAATCCACAATATGGGATTTGCGAATACCCTGCTGGAGATGCCGCTTATTTTCAACCGCTCGATGATAAATATAAATACCACATCGAAGGCGATAAGGACAGGTCTGCCGCTCCGCATCTTTGATATATTAAGCTGCGGCGGATTCTGTATTTCAAACTATCAGGAGGAGATTGCGGAGCTCTTTACCCCGGGAGAGGAGATAGTCATGTATTCCTCGATCGAAGAGCTCTGCGACCTGGTGGCGTACTATCTCGGGCATGATGCAAAGAGAAAAGAGATAGCACACGCCGGATATGAGAGGCTTGCCCGCGATTATACCTACGAGGTCACGATGCAGCAGCTGCTATATAAGGCATTTGAGAAATGAAAAAGATACTGATTTACCGATGGAAGGCATACAACTACGATGATGTGATCGCAGCCTTTCAGAAACTGGGCTTTGAGACAGAGATCATACGGCAGAGGCTGGACAGCTACGATGTGAATGAAGAGTTTGCAGAGCTGCTTCGTGGCAAGATAAAAAAGGATACGTATGATTTTGTCTTTACTATCAATTATTTCCCGGTGGTCTCCGATGTCTGTCAGGAGATGGGGCTTTGCTATGTCTCATACAGCTGTGACGCGCCGCTTATCTCGATGTATCATGAATCGGTCTTCAATGATGTGAACAGAATCTTTCTGTTTGACGCAGATTCTGTCGGCAGGTTCCGTGCGCTCGGGGTGAAGAACGTGGAATATCTGCCGCTCGGAGTCGACTACGAGCGCATTGATAAGCAGCTCTCACTGCCGTCACCCTACGATTCTCAGATGACAGAATTACTTCATAATTCTTTAACCTTTGTGGGGAGCCTCTATGAGAAAAATTCCTATGACCGGATTTCCCGTGATCTCCCGGACTATCTGAAGGGCTACTTTGACTGCGCCATGCAGCTTGAAGCATGCAGGCTCGGGACAGAGCATATTTTTGATGATATCATGACGAGCGACATTGCTGAACAGCTGATGGAGATCTTTCCATTCAGCAAGTCAGACCGATCTTTTTCTACGCTTCCATTCGTATTCGAGACTACTTCTCTTGGTTTTAAGACCGCGCAGATCCAGAGAAAAAGAGAACTGATCGAACTGTCAAAGACTCACAGCGTCTGTGCCTTTACAGAGAGTGATACGGAGGATGTTTTTTCAGTGAAAAATATGGGCGGAGTCGATTACCGTGTCATGATGCCGTGGGTTTTCAAAGAGTCAGCGGTAAATCTCAATTTTACGATACCGAATATCCGCACAGGGATTCCGCTCCGTGTCTGGGATGTGCTTGGCGCAGGCGGATTCCTGCTGACGAATCACCAGAGTGAGATGGATTTTATCTTTAAGGAAGGGGAAAATATCGCCTGGTTCGACAGTGAGGACGAGCTTCTGGATAAGGCCTCGTACTACATGAAACATGAGGATGAGAGGCAGGGGATTGCAGAAAAAGGAGCTGCACTCGTACATGGCGGGCACAGCTTTGTGGACAGGATAAATATGCTTCTTGAGAAATTATAGCTGCAGATCGACAAGCATCCCCGAATACGGACTCATCGCATATACTGCCGGGAAGTTCTTCCCTGCATTCGGATTCCTGTATTCAATCGTAAGCTTCTTCACATACCGCATCGGGTTCGTGGATGACTTCTCTGCCTCGCGGTGAAGCGCTGATTTGAACATATTGATATTGTGGCAGGTCTTCTTCATATCGGCACCGGAGACTGCGTCATCGAGTGCCTCACGGTCGACGGAGAGCATACCGAACTCATCTGTTGATATTCCGATCTCAGATAATTCATGGCCCAGGGAATTCCCTATATTCGTGATCTCCTTCAGCAGGCCGCTGTTACTCTCGGTATCCTGGTATTTCTGACCCACGGCCAGGAAGCTGTTGTATGAATCCACGAGATCATTAACCGAGTCGGCAATCATATCAGTATCAGCCTTGAAGCCGATGATGGCAGGCTCTCCCTCCTTCGTCGTATCCTTAAGCGTCAGGGCAAAGCTCTGATTGATAGTAAAGATATTCGACAGGGAATGATGCTCATCGCCATTCAGATAAAAGGTGGAGTCCTCTGCCGGATGGGTGATCCGTCCGATACCAAGGGTCTGTAGTTCATTCCAGCTGGATCCGGAACTGATATTGAACAGATACTTCTCATTGCTGGATAGACCGGTCTGCTTCGAGGTCACTATGAGAGAGGACATCCTGCCGAAGTCCTTTATATCAGCGGTAAGTCCGGTATCAGAGGTATTGATGAGCCTCATGATCTTCTTCTGGATATCGAGATTGGTATCTCCATTATTCACATTGTACTGGAATTCGTATGAGCCGTTTGTCGTGTCGAGGTCGAAGCTGTAGCTGCCCGGATCGATATCATGGGCATCCTTTACCAGAGGGGCACCCTCGTTGATCTGCGGGGTCGCAAGAGACCTCACATCAACGGTAAAGGTCTGGCTCGTATCGGTCTCTGAATCCTGATCACCGACATATTCTACGCCTACGGCATTCTCGTTCGAGGAATAAGCCTTTTTTTCATTTAGTACGGACTCGATTCCCTCGTCACCACCGCCCATACGGAGAACTATATTCTCCATGTCGTGGGCCTTTACCTTGATATCTATCGCGAATTCGGCCACCTGAGGAGTGTAATTGATCTTGTATATCGGGGAATTCTTATTGGACCGGACCATCCGGTTGTAAACATCACGGAGCTCGCTCTTCTTGTGAGCATCGTACTTGCTGGAGGAGTGCGCCTTGTCTCCGCCGTATGTGGACATGAGGTAGCCTAATACTACCGAGCTGTTCATCAGAGCCATGAGCATTTCCTCCTTTCTTCCCTGATATGCCGGACAGGCATCACAAATCCATTCAATGCCCTTACAACCGTCCGTAAGAAATACTTTTGTCTGATAATTATAGTTATACAAATTAATAATAACACAAATCCCTGAAAAAATAAAGATATAAAAATTTTTTATTATCCCTTGACGGAAGAGATGTGTTGTGTTAGAGTATTTCGGGCAAAGACAATTGTTTTTCACAGAGAGACAGTTTCCTTGCAAAATCTGTCAGGAGGAAAAATATGGCAGAGGAAATGTATTATGTCCTGAAGGAAAAGGCAGTGCCGGAGGTGCTCCTGAGGGTCGAGAAGGCAAAGACTCTTCTCGAATCCGGGAAATGCCTGTCAGCTTCGGAGGCAGCAGAGAGAGCGGGAATATCGCGATCAAGCTTTTATAAATACAAGGATGAGATATTCAGGTATCACGAGAACCAGAGAGGTCACTCGGTGACAGTCATCATCAAGACACTTGATGAGCCTGGGATATTGTCGCGGGTTCTTTCGATACTCGCAGAATCAGGCGCGAATATTCTCACAATCCATCAGGCAGTCCCTGTGAACGGAGTGGCGGCGGTCACGCTGTCAATGGATATCCCCAAGGATATGGAGGCATCCGTGCTCACAGAAAGGATAGAAGAAATAGCCGGGATCTCCTATGTGAAGATACTTGCAGAGGAACCTGTGCAGTAACATGAAGAAAGGAAGACAGATGAAAGCAGCGATAATGGGTTATGGAACCATTGGAAGCGGCGTGGCAGAGACGCTTCGCATCAATCATGATGTGATTGCAAGGCGTGTCGGAGAGCCGGTAGAGCTCGCAAAGGTACTTGATGTCCGTGAGTTCGAGGGAGATCCGGTGCAGCCGCTCATAGTTCATGACTACAAGGACATCGTTAATGATCCTGAGATCAGGATAGTGGTTGAGACTATGGGAGGTGTTGAGCCGGCCTATACCTTTGTGAAGGCAATGCTTGAGGCAGGGAAGCACGTCACCACGTCTAATAAGGCTCTTGTGGCAGACAAGGGCGCCGAGCTCATTCAGATAGCGAAGGAGCACAATGTCAATTTCATGTTTGAAGCGTCTGTAGGCGGCGGAATCCCTATCATCAGATCGCTCCAGTCCTGCCTCACAGGTGATGTGATCGAGTATATCGCCGGGATCGTGAACGGCACGACGAACTACATGATGACAGAGATGGCAGACAAGGGCGCTGATTTCGATGATGTGCTGAAGGAGGCACAGGATAAGGGCTTCGCAGAAAAGGACCCGACAGCTGATATCGAGGGATATGATGCCTGCAGAAAGATAGCCATTCTCACTTCGCTCGTTGCAGGGCAGCAGGTCGACTATCAGGATATTCCGACAGAGGGCATTACGAAGATAAGCGCAACGGATATCAGGTACGCAAGGAAGCTTGGTAGAAAGGTAAAGCTTCTCGCCACGAGCAGAGAATCAGGAGATACCTATGCCTGCAGGGTAGCACCATTCCTTCTGCCGCCTGAGAATCCGCTGTACAATGTAGAGAGCGTATTCAATGCCGTATTCGTTCATGGAAATATCCTTGGCGATGGCATGTTCTACGGCTCAGGAGCAGGCAAGCTTCCGACCGCATCAGCAGTAGTCGGTGACGTGGTAGAGATAGCGAAGAACCTGGATAAAAATATCCCGATCGAGTGGAAGGCACAGAAGCTCACACTTGCAGATCCGGGAGAGGATAAGTACCGCTTCTTCGTCCGCACGACAGATGATCAGGGCCCGATAGAGGCATCATTCGGTGAAGTGGATTATGTAGACGCAGACATAGTACCTGGCGAGGTCGGCTTCGTCACGAGGGAAATAAAGCAGTCAGATTTCGACAAGGCACTAAAGACACTGCCGGGCTATGTGAATAGTATAAGGCTTGCTTGATTGGAGGAAACATGTTAATAGTCAAGAAGTTCGGCGGCACCTCAGTCGCCAACAAGGAGAGAATCTTCAATGTCGCAGAGCGCTGCATCGAAGATTACAAAAAAGGAAACAAAGTCGTCGTAGTCCTTTCCGCAATGGGCGACACGACAGACGACCTGATCGCAATGGCCAACGATATCAATCCGGATGCCCCGAAGCGTGAGATGGATGCACTCCTTTCTACAGGAGAGCAGGTATCAGTGGCACTGATGGCAATGGCGATGGCCAAGCTCGGAGTACCGGCGGTATCACTCAATGCCTTCCAGGTAGTAATGCACACGACCCATCATCACATGAATGCCAGATTCAAGAAGGTGGACACCGACAGGATCAATGCAGAGCTCGATCAGGGAAAGATAGTAATAGTCACAGGCTTCCAGGGAGTCAACAGGTATGATGATGTGACGACACTCGGCCGTGGCGGATCGGATACTACGGCAGTAGCGCTCGCAGCTGTGCTCAATGCAGATGCATGTGAGATCTATACAGACGTGGATGGCGTATATACAGCAGATCCGAGAATCGTCCCGAATGCTAAGAAGCTGAAGGAAATCTCGTATGATGAGATGCTCGAGCTGGCAACACTCGGAGCACAGGTACTCCACAACAGATCAGTGGAGATGGCAAAGAAATACAACGTACCTCTCGTGGTGCGTTCAAGTCTGACAAAGGCAGAAGGTACAGTCGTTAAGGAGGTAACAAAAGTGGAAAGCATGCTCGTAAGCGGAGTCGCAGTAGATAAGGACGCAGACCGTATCGCACTCGTAGGTGTAAAGAATGAGCCGGGAATCGCATTCAAGGTATTCGATCTTCTGGCCAAGAAGAATATCAATGTAGATATGATCCTTCAGTCAATCGGACGTGATGATTCCAAGGATATCTCATTCACAGTCGATGATTCGCAGGCAAAGGATGCAGTACAGGTACTCAAGGACAATCAGGAGCGTCTGACCTTCAAGCAGATCGTCGAGGAGGAAAATGTCGCAAAGCTCTCAGTAGTAGGCGCAGGAATGCAGTCAAATGCGGGAGTTGCTGCAAAGATGTTCGAGGCACTCTATGACGTCGGAGTAAATATCCGCATGATTTCAACCTCAGAGATCCGCATAACGGTTCTCATCGATATCGATGATGTCAAGGTAGCCATGAAGGCCGTACATGACAAGTTCATTGACGATGACAATAACTAAGGGCTTGAAATAATAGATCAGATATAGCAGATTACTATTCCTGCCAGAACAGACACAAGAAATGTGACTATCATTTCCATAAATCCACCTCCTTTCGATACTGCTGAACGGAGCGGTAATTTCAGAAGTATATCAAAATTTCGGGTGGATTAAAAGGAAATTTTTATCAAACATTTACTTGTGTCTTTTTTTTTATTCACATTTATTTAATACATTGTTAAAAAATGTAGTAAATTACCCCAATAGCAGGCCTTTATTAGCCATAATGCACAAAATTCATGTATACAATTTGTGCAAAGTTCACAAAAAATTAAGTTGACTTTATTTTTCTTTTGTATTAGAATCCGTACAGTATTGAGAGTATGTGAAAGGAAGTGACAGCTTTTGGATACGCTTGTGACTTCGCTCAAGGAAGACCTGAACGTCAGGACGATATTTAATATACCGATCTTCGGCGGCATTCCAGTCTATGAATCCGTGGTAGTGACCTGGATCATCATAGGGGTGCTGCTTGTGGCGTGTCTTCTGATGACGAGGAACTTAAGCGTGGAACATCCGAGAAAGAGACAGCTGCTGCTGGAGGGCTGCATTACAAAGCTGTATGACTTTTTCGGAGAGACAATCGGAGAAAATGGAAAGCGGTATGTGCCGTATCTCCTGTCGGTTCTTATCTTTATTGGATGTGCGAACCTGATAGGAATCATCGGATTCAAGCCGCCGACCAAGGACATGAATGTGACGATAGCCCTGTCAGTCATGAGTATCGTGCTGATAGAAGCCAGCGGAGTAGTCGCGAAGGGGCCGAAAAAGTTCCTGCACAGTTTCGCGGAACCAATGGCCGTCATCACACCGATCAATATCCTGGAGATATTTATCCGTCCGCTGTCGCTGTGCATGCGACTGTTCGGAAATGTACTTGGTTCATACGTCATCATGGAGCTTCTGAAGCTAGTGATCCCGGCAATAGTACCGGCACTCGCGTCGCTCTATTTCGATATCTTCGACGGTCTGATCCAGGCTTACGTATTCGTATTCCTTACATCACTATTCATTAAAGAGAGTATAGATTAGGATATAGGGGATAGGACACAGGGGTAATGGGTTTCCCCACTTGTTGCGAATGAAGTAAAACCCTGCAAAGTAAATACAGCACGGGCGCGAGGGCAACGTGTGATCGTGAGGAGCGTAAGCGACGACAGCGATCGCGCGGATGCCCGAATCAGCCCGTGCGAGATAAATCTTAGGAGGAATCATCATGAGTTCAGCATTATTTGTAGCAATCGGAGCTGGTATCGCAGTACTTACAGGAATCGGCGCAGGCCTTGGAATCGGTCATGCCACATCAAGCGCAGTAGACGCAATCGCAAGACAGCCAGAAGCAAGCGGCAAGATTCAGAGTTCACTTCTTCTTGGATGCGCACTCGCAGAGGCAACCGCTATTTACGGATTCGTAATCGCCCTTCTTATAATCCTGTTCCTGAAATAAATAATACAGTGATCTGACAGAGAGGCGCTCGGGCACAAAGACATCTGTGTCTGGGCGCCGGGAGAAAAAATATGTTAAGTATTAATTTCTGGAACATCCTGTTCACGATCATCAATGTCCTCGTGATCTACTGGATACTTGACAAGCTTCTTTTCAAAAGAGTCATGAAAGTCGTGACCGAGAGAAAGAACGACATCAAGGAAAAGTACGACGAAGTCAGGCGTCGTGAAGAGGATGCACATAAAGAAAAAATAAAGTATATGAAGAAGCAGGATGCTGCCGAGGAAGAAGCTGCAAAGATCATCAGGAATGCCCGTATCGAGGCAGACAGGATCCACGACAAGCGAATCGCAGATGCAGCTGAAGAGGCTGACAAGATCAGAGCCAAGGCCAGGGTCGATGCAGAGAATACGAAGCAGAGAAATCTGGATGAGAGCCGTGAGGCAATCAGTGCACTGGCAATGATGGCAGCAAAGAAGATCCTTGAAAATGGCGGTGAAGCAGATGCAGCAGGAAAGAATTCATAATAATGCACTTGTCCTGTCACAGCTTCCTGTCGAGCGTGAGGAAGTGCTTGATGTACTTCGTGAGCTTGACGAGACACCAATATACATGGATCTCATGATGAGTCCGGTCGTATACAGCAAAAAAAAGGAAGCCATAGAAAAAAAGCTTTCAGCCAGGGCCGGAGGCTCAAAAATTTTTACAGACTTCCTGCTCGTCATGATCAGGAATCACAATGAGAAGCTGATACCCGATATCCTTCGTGAGTATGTGAAGATCGAGGATGAGAAGGCAGGACTTCTCGTAGCTGATTTCTTTTATGTGAAGGACGATGAGATAGAATCCGGTGAGCAGCAGGCGAAGGTGGCTCTGGATAAGATTTTTCCAGGAAAGAACTTCCGCTTCTGTGTCACCAGGGATGAATCCTTAATTGGCGGCTGGCTCGTAAGATGCAATAACATCGAGATCGACAGGAGCTATAAAGGACAGTTAAAGCAACTAGAAGATAAAATTAACGGGAGGTGAAGATCATGGCAGCAGTAAGCGCTACCGACATTATCTCCATCATTAAAAGTGAAATAGAGAATTTTGATGCCGATTTCGAAGCCAGGGAGACCGGAGAGGTCATAAGCGTCGGAGACGGTATTGCGAGAATATATGGTATAGATCATGCCGAGTATGGCGAGGTCGTTGTGTTTGATAACGGCGTCAAGGCCATGGTGCAGGATATCAAGGAGCATGAGATCGGAGTCATCCTCTTCGGACGTGATACAGGAATCCATGAAGGAAGCCGTGTAGCACGTACAGGCAAGAGAGCAGGTATTCCGACAGGCCATGCATTCCTTGGAAGAGTAATCAATGCACTTGGTGAGCCAATCGATGGCGAAGGTGAGATAAAAGAAGATGAGTATCGTCCTGTAGAGCATGAGGCTCCTGGAATCATAGACAGACAGTCAGTAGATACTCCTCTTGAAACAGGAATTCTCGCCATCGATTCGATGTTCCCTATCGGCCGTGGCCAGCGAGAGCTGATCATCGGAGACAGGCAGACAGGTAAGACATCGATAGCTACAGATACCATCATCAACCAGAAGGGCAAGGATGTCATCTGTATCTATGCGGCAATCGGCCAGAAGGCCTCGACAGTCGCAAGAGTTGTTGAGAACCTGAAGAAGTTCGATGCAATGGATTACAGTATCGTGGTCGCAGCAACAGCTGCCGATCCTGTAGCCTGCCAGTATATAGCTCCATATGCCGCTACATCAATGGCTGAGCATTTCATGGAGCAGGGAAAAGATGTACTGATCGTCTATGATGATCTCTCAAAGCACGCAGTTGCATACCGTGCAATTTCCCTTCTGCTTGGCAGATCGCCAGGACGTGAAGCATACCCAGGAGATGTATTCTATCTTCATTCAAGACTGCTTGAGAGATGTGCACGTCTGTCAGATGAAAAAGGTGGCGGTTCTATCACAGCCCTACCTATCATCGAGACACAGGATGGCGATGTATCGGCATACATTCCGACAAACGTCATTTCAATCACAGATGGTCAGATCTTTCTTGAGACGAATCTGTTCTTCGAAGGTCAGAGGCCTGCAGTCAACGTCGGACTGTCAGTATCCCGTGTAGGTGGTGCAGCCCAGACCAGGGCCATGAAGAGGGCATCAGGAACCATTCGTATCGATCTGGCACAGTACAGAGAGCTCGAGGTATTCACCCAGTTCTCATCAGATCTTGATGATACAACGAAGGCACAGCTTGATCATGGTAATGCCCTGATGGAGCTCTTAAAGCAGCCTCTTAACCATCCTCTGTCAATGGCAGATCAGGTTATCACCCTTGTTCTGGCGCAGGAGAAGTTTTTCGACGATATCGGCAGGGACAAAGTAAAGAAGGCACAGATGGATGTTCTCGGTGCGGTAAAGGATACTGCAGCAGATGCTGTCAATGCTCTCGAGACAAAGAAAGAGCTCACAGATGATATAAAGAAGCGGATAATTGATGCCGCTAATGCATATAAAGCATCGAGGTGATAGCCTATGTCATCTACGAAGGAGATAAAAGACAGGATTTCAAGCGTCAGTGATACGCTTAAGATCACGAATGCCATGTATCTGATTTCTTCATCGAAGCTCAAGAAGGCAAAGAAATCACTTGCAGATACGGAGCCCTTTTTCTATTCGCTCCAGAGTGCGGTGACGCGAATGCTGCGTCATGTGCCTGATATGAAGAGCCCGTATTTTGAAGATGCGGATTCCAATGATGAAGAGAAAAAGGTCGGACTGCTCGTGGTCACAGCCGATAAGGGACTGGCTGGTGCATACAACCACAATGTCCTGAAGATCATGGACGAGCAGCTGCAAAAACACAAGGACGCAAAAGTTTACTGTATGGGACAGATCGGTAAGCACTATCTGGAATCAAAAGGTGTGGAGATTGATACCCAGTTCAATTATGTGGTGCAGGACCCGAACCTGTCGCGTGCGCGCAGGATCACTGAGACTCTGGTACAGGATTTCATCGATCACAAGGTCGATGAGGTCGTGATGATCTACACGCGTATGGAAAATGCAATGACTGAGACAGCCCAGGTCAGACAGCTGCTGCCTCTTGCAAGAGAAAGCTTCGTAAAGGAGACTGCACAGAATCTGCCGGCCGATGTGCCTATGGAGACTATCAAATTTGTGCCGTCACCGGAAGCAGTAATGAGCCGTATCGCACCTGAGTATGTGACAGGCTTCGTATATGGCGCGCTTGTCGAGTCGTTCTGCTGCGAGCAGCATGCACGAATGACAGCCATGCAGTCGGCTACAGATGCCGGTGAGAAGATGCTCAAGAGCCTGAATACAGAGTATAACAGAGCAAGGCAGGCAGCGATCACTCAGGAGATCACTGAGATTGTGGCTGGCGCAAGAGCACAGCAGAGGAGTTGATAGTTAATAGTTAATAGTTTATAGTTCTGAGTTCCTAGTTGTAAGATTAACTCATAACTCACAACTCATAACTCACAACTCTCTACTAAAACAAGGAGAACAAATATGACAGGTAAAATCGTACAGGTCTCAGGGCCGGTCGTGGATGTCGTTTTTGACAGCGACACTTTACCACCGATCCGTGAGGCCCTGTCAGTAGATAATAATGGGAAAAAGTGCATAATGGAAGTCGCTTCCCATCAGGGAAACCACGTGGTCAGATGCATCATGCTGTCTGCTTCTGAGGGTCTCCATCGTGATATGGAGGTCACAGATACAGGAAGCGGCATCAAGACACCGGTCGGTGAGAAGACTCTCGGCAGACTCTTCAATGTACTTGGTGAGACAATTGATGATGGTCCGCAGATCACAGATGCACCTGAATGGGAGACGCATCGCCAGCCGCCTGAGTTCGAGGATCAGAAGCCTGCTACAGAGATGCTTGAGACAGGTATCAAGGTCATCGACCTGCTTGCACCTTATGCTAAAGGTGGTAAGATCGGACTCTTCGGTGGTGCCGGAGTTGGTAAGACAGTCCTGATCCAGGAGCTGATCTCCAACGTCGCTACAGAGCATGGCGGATATTCAATCTTCACTGGTGTCGGAGAGCGTTCCCGTGAAGGTAATGATCTCTGGACAGAGATGAAGGCAAGCGGAGTTCTTGAGAAAACTGCCCTGGTCTTCGGACAGATGAATGAACCACCTGGTGCACGTATGAGAGTCGCAGAGACAGGCCTCACAATGGCAGAGTATTTCCGTGACCATGATAATAAGGACGTGCTCCTTTTCATTGATAATATCTTCCGTTTCACTCAGGCAGGCTCAGAGGTTTCAGCCCTTCTTGGCCGTATGCCATCAGCCGTAGGCTATCAGCCTACACTTGCCAATGAAATGGGTGAGCTTCAGGAGAGAATTGCATCTACAAAGAATGGTTCTGTCACATCGGTTCAGGCCGTTTACGTACCTGCTGATGACCTCACAGACCCGGCTCCTGCTACTACATTCACTCATCTGGATGCTACAACAGTTCTTTCAAGAAAGATCGTAGAGCAGGGTATCTATCCTGCCGTTGATCCTCTTGAGTCAACCTCACGTATCCTCGAGCCGGATGTAGTCGGCGAAGAGCATTACGATACAGCAAGAAGAGTTCAGGCAATACTCCAGAAGTATAACGAACTGCAGGATATCATATCAATCCTTGGTATGGAAGAACTCTCAGACGAGGACAAGACCCTCGTGTACAGAGCCCGTAAGATCCAGCGTTTCCTGTCACAGCCGTTCCATGTAGCAGAACAGTTCACAGGTGTTTCTGGAATCTATGTACCGGTTGAGGATACGATCAGATCATTCAAGGCTATTATTGATGGTGAGATGGATGAGTATCCTGAGAATGCATTCTTCAATGTCGGTACTATCGAGGACGTGAAGAAAAAGGCCGAGAGCCTGAAGTAATCGGGAGGCCGGTTATGTTTTATTTAAAAGTTATTGCCGCCGACCGGACATTCTACGCCGGGTTTGCGGATTCAGTCATATTCCAGTCTCATGACGGACGTGAGCAGATTCTGTCCCATCATGAGAATATGGTCATAGCGCTTGATGAAGGTGAGATCGAGATAAGGCCAGCCGGCCATGCCGGAAATGGAGCAGGTTCAAGGGAAGCTGCCGGTGGTCAGGCAAAGGTCAGGGGCCTTGCAGGCATGGGCTTTGCAGAGGTCGTAAACAACCGAGTGACTATAATCGTTGAGTCCTGCGAGAAGCCGGAGGAAATTGATGTCCGCCGTGCCGAGGAGGCGAAGGAGCGAGCCCAGGAGCAGCTGCGCCAGAAGCAGAGCATCCAGGAGTATTACCACTCCCGTGCATCGCTCGCGAGAGCAATGGCGAGACTTGAAGCCGCAAGAAGAGGCAAGAGATAATTCGATAAGAGTTTTTATAGAAGCATCCACAAAACGGGTGCTTCTTTTTTTGAAGTATGATATAATGTCCTTTATAAATTTTTTATAAAAGGAAAGGAAAGACAATGGAAAAGAAGACTAAAAGAGGCTCGTTCACAGGGCAGCTGGGCTTTGTGCTGGCTGCGGCAGGGAGTGCAGTAGGAGTCGGAAATATATGGAGATTTCCGTATCTGGCTGCGAAGGACGGGGGAGGCCTGTTCCTTATTGTTTATCTGGTCCTGGTGCTCACATTCGGATTCACTCTGCTCACGAGTGATATCACAATAGGACGAAAGACCGGCAAGAGTGCCATAGGCGCATACACGGAGATGAATCCCAAGTGGAAGTTCTTAGGGATCCTCACATTTTTCGTGCCAGTAGTCATCATGACATACTATGCCGTGATCGGAGGCTGGATCACGAAGTATATGGTGAGCTTTGTGACCGGTCAGGGCAGGGCAGCAGCGGCCGATGGATATTTTTCGTCGTTTATTTCCGATCCGGTTCAGTCGGTGATCTATGCAGTCATTTTCATGGTAATCACAGCAGTAATCATCTACAGAGGAGTAGAAAACGGAATCGAAGCCTGCTCGAAGTTCATGATGCCGGTTCTTCTTGTACTCATCGTATTTATCGCAGTATATGCGATGTTTATCCATCATGACGGCAGGACAGGATTACAGGGATTCATGGTGTATATCACACCGAATGTAAAGGGTCTTACTGTGAAAAAGTTCATGGCAGTGCTTCTCGATGCGATGAGCCAGCTGTTCTTCTCGCTGTCAGTATCAATGGGCATCATGATCACCTATGGCTCCTATGTGAAAAAGGATGTAGACCTCAATAAGGCAGTGAGCCAGATAGAAATATTCGATACCGGAGTAGCTCTTCTTGCAGGAATGGCAATCATCCCATCTGTATTTGTATTCTCAGGACTTGACGGAATGAATGCAGGCCCTGGACTCATGTTTATCTCGCTGCCAAAGGTATTTGCCTCGATGGGAGTAATTGGAAATGTGGTCGGAGCAGCCTTCTTTATCATGGCAGTCTTTGCCACACTTACGTCGTGCATCTCGGTGCTTGAAGCAATCACAGCGAACTGCATGGAGGTATTTCATACGCAGCGCCATAGGACGACGCTTGCACTCGGAGTCATTTACACTATAGCATCAGTAGTGATCGCGCTTGGATACAGCGCCTTCTACTGCGAGATCCCGCTACCGAACGGTACGGTGGGACAGCTTCTCGATCTGATGGATTACATCAGCAATTCAGTAATGATGCCGTTTATTTCACTGCTTTCGACAATTCTTATTGGCTGGATAGTCCGTCCGAAGTGGATCATAGATGAGGTAGAATCAAGCGGTGTCCGCTTCCACAGGAAGCAGCTGTATATAGTGATGGTGAAGTTCGTATGCCCGGTGATCATGGTGATGCTCTTCCTTCAGTCGACAGGTCTGCTTGCAAAATTGTAAAAAGTACCAGAAACAGTTATAATAATCTCCTGAAAGCATTAGCAGCGAAAGGAGGTTACTATGGCAGAAGAGGTTTTTGATAATAGCCCGTGGTGGGAGAGTGCAGTTTTCTATCAGATATATCCACTGGGTATGTGCGGCGCGCCGTTCGAGAATGACGGAGTCCTGGAGCACAGGCTTCTGAAGGTTCTTGACTGGATACCACACCTGCAGAAACTGAATATAAATGCAGTTTATTTTTCACCGCTTTTTGAAAGTGATACCCATGGATACAATACGAGAGACTATCGCAAGGTAGATGTGAGACTCGGTACGAATGATGACCTGAAGACCGTAGTCAGTGCTCTTCATGATGCCGGTATCAGAGTCATACTCGATGGAGTGTTCAATCATGTAGGCAGGGGATTCTTCGGCTTTAAGGATGTTCAGGAGAAAAAGTGGGATTCACCGTATAAGGACTGGTTCCATCTCAGCTTTGATGGGAACAGTGATTATAATGACGGTTTCTGGTATGAAGGCTGGGAAGGTGCCAATGACCTTGTGAAGCTGAATCTGCAGAACCCTGCAGTCACCGACTACCTTATGGATTCCGTAAAGTACTGGATTGATGAGTTCGGTATCGACGGACTCAGACTCGATGTCGCATACATGGTAGACCGGGAGTTCCTGAAGCGCCTGCGCAGAGAGACATCACAGTGGAAAAAAGACTTCTTCCTTGCAGGCGAGATGATAGGCGGAGACTACAATCAGATCATGAATGATGAGATGTGCCATTCCGTGACCAACTATGAATGCAGAAAGGGCATATACTCAGCAATCAATTCACTCAACCTGTTTGAAATATGTCATTCCCTTCTGAGACAGTTCGGACCGGAGCAGTGGTGTCCGTATCGTGGAAAGCATCTGCTCTCATTCGTGGACAATCACGATGTGGCCAGGATCGCGACAGAGCTGAATGACGAGAGAAATCTCCCGATAGCATACGCCTTTGTCTTCGGACAGCCAGGAATACCGGTAGTTTACTATGGCTCTGAATGGGGTATCAGGGGCGAGAAGAAGCCAGGAGATAAGGAACTGCGTCCTGCAATAGATAAGCCTGAGTGGAATGACCTCACTACCACGATAGCAGCCATGGCTAAGGCTCACAGGGAGTCTCCGGCACTCTGTTTCGGGGATGTTTCGATGAGGCTTCTTGAGAATAAGCACTGCATCTTCGAGAGAAATTATAATGGTGACCGGGTGATGGTAGCGGTCAATCTCGAGGATAATGAATACCATGCGCACTTTGACGCACAGGCTGGCAGGGCAAGGGATCTGATCACTGGTGAGTGGCATGATTTCGGTGGAGGACTCGTGATGGAGCCGCACTGTGCATACTTCCTTCATGTAGAAGACTGATTTTTTAATAAAAAGGCTTTGGGCGGTACTGCTTTTATTATGCAGAAATGAAGGCAGCACCGTCTTTTTCTGATAAATTGCGCAACCGATTGAGCAAAGTGCACAAAAATGACTACCGATTTTTGTCAAATATGTCGATTGACTACAATAGACAAAGTGAGTATATTATTAAACAGGACAACCGATTGCACAAGGTTACGTGAATGATACAGGCAATCGATACCGGGAAATTTTTTTTTTGTAATCGGGTCAGGGAACCCGGAAGGAGGAACTACAATGAAGAAGAAATTAGCAGCACTTACTCTCTGTGCAGCAATGGCTGTGACAGCTCTTGCAGGATGCGGATCATCATCAGGCACATCCAGGAGCTCAGGGTCAGCAAAGAAAGCTTCAGGCAGTGGCGAGACAGTTGCACTGAAGCTCTGGGCATCAGAAGAGGATCAGGACCTTATGAAGGATCTGACAGACAAGTTCAAGGAAGCAAATCCTGATACGAAGTTTGACATCACGATCGGTAAGGTTTCTGAGGCTGACACGAAGGATACAGTCCTTAAGGATCCTACCGCAGCAGCAGATGTTTTCTCATTCGCATCAGACCAGATCTATGATCTCGTAGACGCAGGCGTGCTTCAGCCGGTACAGGATGAGGACAAGGCAACCATCGAGAAGGAAGAGGTTGAGAGCTCAGTTACAGCAGCTACAGTAGATGATACTCTCTATGCATATCCAGCAACAGCTGATAACGGATACTTCCTCTACTATGACAAGAACGTCATCTCAGATGATGATGCAAAGACCTGGGATACCATCCTTGCAGACAGCCAGAAGGCAGGTAAGAAGGCCGGCATGGTCCTTAACTCAGGATACTATGTAGCAGGCTTCTTCTATGGAGCTGACTTCACCACAGTAAGGAATGATGACGGTTCTACAACACTTGACTGGAACGGTACTTCATCATCAGGAGTCAAGGGCGTAGATGTAGCACAGGGAATGGTTGACATTGCAAAGAACCCAGCATTCATGTCCATAAAGGATGGCGATACAGCCAACCAGATCGCAAGTGGCAAGCTTGCAGCCATCATCTCAGGAACCTGGGATTCACAGGCAGTACAGAAGGCATTCGGCGACGGATACGCAGCAACCACACTTCCTACATACACAGCAGGCGGCAAGCAGGTAGATATGGCATCAGCATCAGGCTTCAAGTTCTGGGGTGTCAATAAGAACTCCAAGAACGTAGGTTGGGCAATGAAGCTTGCAATGTTCCTTTCAAATAAGGACAGCCAGATGGAGAGATTTACCCAGAGAGCAGCAGGCCCTGCAAATAAGGAAGATATGGCAAGCGATGCTGTAAAGAAGGATATCGCAATCAGCGCAATCCTCGAGCAGAACTCAAAGAAGGGTGTAGTACAGACTGTAACACAGACATTCTGGGACAACACCAAGACCTTCGGTGAGACAATAGCACAGGGCAATCCTAAGAATGAGGATCTCCAGACACTCCTTGACAATCTCGTTAAGGCATGTGCCCAGAAGTCAGAGTAATTCAGGCATAAAGAATTCTCCTAAATAATATATCCGCCAGATGGCGTGAAAAAGCCCACGCCCAGATCAGGGTGTGGGCTCTTTCTCTCTCTTGAAGTGATCTGAAATGGTCGCCTGAAGAGGGAACGCCAGGCGGGATAGTAAGTAGAAAGGGAAATAATGGCAGACATGACAATGGTGCCTGAGAAGAAAGAAAATAAGGCAGCAGCTTTCTTCGGGGCAATAGGAAATTTCTTCAGAAGCTTCGGTCTTGCCGTGGCAGACGGTGACTGGGCAGTAAAGCTGTCACTCGTGCTCTGCGGAGCAGGATACTTCAGAAGAAAACAGATAGTAAGAGGAATACTCGTAATGCTCCTTGAGATCGGAGCCATAGCATATACGGTGTTCATCGGAGCAGGCTATATCGCCAAGCTTCCTACACTTGGAACTGTACAGCAGGAAATGGTCTACAATCCTGATACAATGCAAAACGAGATGAATAATTATGATAATTCACTTCTCATCCTGCTGTTCGGAGCTATTTCAATAGTTACGGTAATAGTGTCGATCATCCTGTGGATGGCAAATGAGATCACGGTATATCATATCCAGAAGGATGCAGAGGCCGGAAGACACGTCAATACCTTCAGGGATGATCTCCATGACCTGATCAATAAGAAGTTCCATATCACACTTCTTTTCTTCCCGATCCTCGGAATCATCATCTTCAATATCTTCCCACTGATCGTAATGGTTGCAGTTGGATTTACGAACTACGACAGGAAGCATATGCCGCCGGCATATCTTTTCAACTGGATAGGGCTTGCGAATTTCAAGGCACTCCTCGGAAATTCACTTACGATGAGCTTTGGCTACAGCTTCAGGAAGATCCTGGTATGGACTCTGATCTGGGCAGTGCTTGCTACATTTACCACATATTTCGGAGGAATCCTCCTTTCACTGCTCATCAATTCGAAGTACACTCATTTCAAGAAGATGTGGCGTACACTTTTCGTGGTAACCATCGCTATTCCGCAGTTCGTTACCCTGCTTATGATGAGAAGCTTCTACGGCGATACCGGAATCGTAAATACCTTCCTTGAGAAGATAGGATTCGTCGGGTTCTTAAAGGATATAGGCCTGATATCGACGAACTACATACCGTTTCTGACATCTCCCGGATGGGCAAAGGTAACTATCGTAATTATAAATATCTGGGTCGGAGTTCCATATCTGATGCTTATCACTACAGGAGTGCTCATGAATATCCCCAAGGATCTGGTAGAATCAGCAGAGATCGACGGAGCAAATAAGAGGCAGATCTTCCGTCATATCACAATGCCCTACATGCTCTTTATCACCGGACCATATCTCGTGACACAGTTTACGGCCAATATCAACAACTTCAATGTCATCTATCTGCTGACGAATAACGTCTACACGACGACAGACCAGAAGCTTGCAGCATCCAGCGGACAGGAGGTCGACCTGCTTGTTACCTGGCTGTTCAGACTCACTTCAGACAAGTACAATTACAAGATGGCATCGGTAATCGGTATCATGGTATTCCTGATCTGTGCAGTATTTACGCTGATTGCGTTCAACTTCCTCATAAAGGATGACAGAGAGGAGCATTCTGGTAATATGTCAAGAGGTGATTTGAAGAAATTTTGATATAGATTGTTTAAAAATGGGTACACTAAATAGACGTTAAGCTGATTTTAAAGCAAAACGAAATTATGTTCGATTATTCAGTTCGGCGTCCAGTTTTTCGCCGGTGTACAGTTGGTTTCTGGCCAGCAATCCAAAAACGAGTCGTACGAATTTACGTGATGTGAGCGCGAGTGCTCTTTTGTGCTGATGCTTGGTAACCTCAGCAAATTTTTTGGCATAGTATTCTCCGTATTCCGGGACATGCCTTCTTACAGAGTTGGCAGCTTCCACAAGGAAGTAGCGAAGATATATGTTGCCTGCTTTTGTGACATATGTGTCGTCAGATCTGAAGTCTCCTGAATCGTGGTGTCTCCATGTCAGACCGGCATATTTGGCAAGGGCATCAGCTGATTTAAAGGCACTGATATCACCTATTTCAGCTATTATACCAGCTGCATACACAGGACCTATTCCAGGAATGGATTCAAGTATGGTGACAGCTTCAGGAATGACTCCGTTGAGAGCTTTCTCTATTGCTTTGTCAATCGCCTTGATCTGCTTCTTATAGGTCTCAATGCAGTTGAAGGAGCAGGCCAGAGAAATGTTGAGAGGCTCATACATGCACTTGTCCAGGCGGTATGAGTCACGTGCAGCCTTTTTAAGAAGTCTGGAAGCTTCTGACGGGTCAGCTATACGATTGCGGCTCTTCTCCGCGAGAAACTTAAGTAGATCTTCCTCAGGGGCATCTATGATGTCCTGGGGAGAATAGTACTCAGTGAGGACTGCAGAGGATGTTGCGCCGTATACGTCGCAGAATGGAGCATTGTCTCCGTCAAGGAGCTGAAGTTCACTGAACTTCAGGTACATGTTGGAAACCATGTAAGTCTTTTCTCGGGTCATACATTCGACCAGATGAAGCCGTTGACGTGTAAGAC
>Ga0256404_1001771_pt1 | contig 50408 bp, 50 predicted proteins | sample RumenRJG_01DNA_FD_185990 | JGI IMG/M metagenome (GOLD analysis project Ga0256404, IMG submission 185990) | Bovine rumen microbial communities from Lethbridge, Alberta, Canada - RJG_01 | ecosystem: Host-associated > Mammals > Digestive system > Stomach > Rumen | place: Canada: Alberta | collected...
CCCACTTGACACGGTCGATCTCGGAGAGCATCTTGTCCTTAACTTTGGGGACATCGATGAACCACTGGCGGGTGTTCCTGTAGATGATGGGGGTCTTGCACCTCCAGCAGTGTCCGTACCTGTGCTTGATCTTGGATGTGTTGTAGAGCAGACCCTTCTCTTTGAGGTAGGCGATGACATCATCGTTGGTGGTCCTGACCTTCTTGCCCTCCATCATGGGGAAGGCGTCGGTGAACCTTCCGGCCTCGTTAACAGGGCAGAAAGGGATGAGGCCGTACCTTTTTCCGGTGTCGTAGTCGTCGGGTCCGAATCCGGGGGCGGTGTGGACGCATCCGGTGTTGTCCTTCTCGACGTATTCCGCATCGAGGACTCTGTAGGTGTACTCGGTCCTCTGGAGTGCGTCGCCGATCTCGAAGGGGGGCAGGTAGTGGGTGCCGATGAGGTCCTTTCCGTTCATCTCGGAGAGGATCTCGAAGGAGGTGTATCCTCCCGCTTTCATGACATACTCTGCCTGGGATTTCATGATGATGACGGTCTCGGAACCTGAGTCGCCGGACATCTTCACCTTGGCATAGGTCTCGGCGGGGTGGACTGCCACGGCCATGTTGGACGGGAGGGTCCAGGGGGTGGTGGTCCAGATGAGGATGGAGACATCCTTCTCGTCCCTCAGGGGGAACCTGACCATGACGGAGGGGTCGGTCTCGTCGGAGTAGTCGATCTCCGCCTCGGCGAGTGCGGTCTCGCAGCGGGGACACCAGGTGACGACCCTGCTGGAATCCTTGAGGAGTCCCTTGTTGTAGGCCTGCTGAACGGCCCACCAGCCGGACTCCATGTAATCTAATTTGAGGGTCTGATAGGGCTTCTCCCAGTCCATCCATACACCGAGCTGTTTGAATGCCTCGGTCATGGTGCCGTGGAGGCCGTAAGCGAATTCCTGGCAGGTCTCGACGAACTTGTCGATTCCGATCTCCTCGATGATCTGTTTCTTGGAGTGCACCCCGATCTTCTTCTCGACCTGGACCTCGATGGGGAGTCCGTGCATGTCGAAACCGGGCTGGTCGCGGACGTTGTATCCGTTCATCCTCCAGTACCTGATGAGGATATCCTTGACGGTCTTGTTCATGGCCGTTCCGAGGTGGATGGAACCGGTGGTGTAGGGCGGTCCGTCGACGAAGTAGAAGTTCTCTCCGTCCTTCCTCATCTCTTTGGTCTTCTCATAAGCGTGCTCGGATTTCCAGAATTCCTGGATCTCCTTCTCCAACTTGGGAGCGGAATAACTGCCTTGGATCTGCTTTATCATCGCAATTCCTCAAATCCGGGGTTATCTTAACCGGATGTGAACCAGCGCATTGGGTCCGATTATATATAGACGCGCCCGCGGGAACTTATTTCGGAGCGCCTGGGATATGCCTGCCGGTCCTGCTCTCGAAGAGCTCCATGCCTATCGCTCCCGCCAGTATCAGCAGGGCGCCGAGCCATTGTTCGGAGTACAGGGATTCTCCCAGGAGCAGCACTCCCGCCAGCAGGGCGGACAGCGGTTCCAGGTATCCCCAGACCGAGATCGTTTGCGTGTGGAGCTTCGGTATGGTGGAGAAATACAGCAGGCATCCGAAGGCGGTATTGGCAAGACCCAGCACCAGTATGGGGAACCAATCTTCTGACTGCACGGAAATTGTTGCACCGGATGTCGCCAGAGAATAGACGAGGACGGTGGCGAAGGCCGCCAGCAGCTGAATGGAGGAGTTCTCCAGACCGTCCACGCCGGTGACCTTCTTCCCGAACACCAGCATCGCGGCGTGCGCCAGTGCGGAACCGATACCGAGGAGATATCCCAGAGGGTCGACGTCTGAGCTTACGGATCTGATGCACATCAGGATGGCGCCGATAAGCACTGCGGTGAACCCTATGAGTCCGGGTGCGGTGAGTTTCTCCTTGAAGATCACGGGAGAAAGGATCAGCACCACGGCGGGTCCGCAGTAGTAGAGCATGGATGAGATCCCTACACCTGCCAGGATGTATGCCTCGTAGAGGAAGATCCAGCTTATCCCCAGGGTGATCCCGGAACCGAGGACGTACAGCATCTGCCTCCTGTCCTCGGGCATGGTGAATCTTCTCCCGAGGATCACCGCAGTAATAGTAAGGGCAGAACCTCCGATGAGCGTCCTCAGCAGCACTATCTGGTTGCTGGGGAGGTCGATCTGGTCCGCTACCGCTCCGTTCGTACCGAACAGGACGAGGGAGAATAGGAACAGTGCGAAGGTTCTGTCAGTGTTGTTCACAATTCGATGAATAAATCAGATGTATATGAATTAATTTATATCAAAAACAGATATATGTATTCGATAAACGGATGATATCATGGAAACAAACCTCCTGAAATACCGCGCATTCACCGAGATCGGGGAAGGGAAGAGTTTCACTGAAGCATCCGAGATCCTCGGTGTATCCCAATCCGGAATCAGCAGGATGATCTCCGATCTGGAGACCGATTGGGGGTTCAGGCTTTTCGAGAGGGACCGCAACGGGGTCCAGCTCACCCGCGAGGGAAGCGCCCTCCTCCCCTATGCCAAGGCACTGTGTTCCGATTTCAAATCGCTGGAGAGTGCGGTCTCCGGTCTGAAGGACCCTTCCCGCGGACACCTGAGGATAGGGGTGTTCTCCAGTGTAGCCACATACTGGATTCCGAAGATAGTGTCCCGTTTCAAGGAGGATTACCCGGATGTCACCTACGATCTTCTCATGGGGGATTATGCCGAACTGGAGGAATGGGTAGCCGAAGGGTCGGCCGATTTCGCATTCTCGCACAAACCCTCCTCCCCGAATTTGGATTGGGAACTGCTCGATATGGACGAGTATCTCGCGGTAATGAGAGACGATGACCCAATGGCCATGGAGGATTACTGTCCCGCCCATTGTCTGGAGGGGGTACCGTTCATGCTGCTGGAACGCGGAGGCAGGTCGGAGGTCGGGAACTATCTGGAGGAGAACCGCGTGCATCCCGATATCAGGTTCAGGACCTGGGACGATTATTCGGTAATGTCGATGGTCTCTTCGGGACTGGGTACCGGGGTGCTGCCCTCCCTGATTCTGAAGAACCTCCCTGACAGGGTGGTCACGCGTCCCCTGAAACCCCCTCTTTTCAGAGAAATCGGTATCATAAGCAGAAAAGGACGTCCGCTTACGCCGGTGGCGGACAGATTCATGGATTATCTGAAGTACCGCTGATCAGCAGCCGGTTATGCGGCGGATGACGAGCGACGCCAACGTCATTCCGAAAATGGCCGGAACCGTCGGCAGGGATCCGAGGACACCCTTTCCGTGTTCGTCCCTCTTCTCCGTCTTCACCGTCACAGGCTCTGTGGAGTAGACGCAGGTCATATCGGAAGTGTCGACATCCCTCATCTGCTTCCTCAGCTGTGAAGCGAGGGGGCAGGTATTGGTCTTCTTCAGGGTGGCGATGCGTACGGCCGAAGGATCGAAGTGCATGGCGGCACCCATCGAGGCGTAAACAGGAAGTCCTCTGTCCAATGCGGCCTTGTCGATCACCGCTTTGTTCCCGATGGTATCGATGGCATCCACGAGGATGTCCCAGTCGCCTTCGAGGATCATGTCGACGCTGTCGGCGGAGATGTACTCGTCGATGCCTTCGATGTCTATGTCGGGGTTGATGAGGCGGGCCCTTTCGCATGCAACTTCCGATTTTATCCTGCCGACGGTTTCCGTGGTGCAGAGTACCTGACGGTTGAGATTGCTCTCGGAGAATACGTCCTTGTCTATTACGCGGAGTTTGCCGATACCCGCTCTCACGAGACCCTCGATCACGTATCCTCCGACGGCACCGCAGCCGCAAACGATAACTCTGGCTCTTCTGATTTTTTCGATGCCGTCGTCTCCGACGAGGATGCGGGTGCGGTCATACATGGACTCCGTCATTGGATTGCTCTCCTTGCGTTCTCGAGCGTGATTCCGGCCAGTTCGCCGGGCTCGATCGACATGATATTTGCAAGCTCCGTGATAAATCCCTCCATGGTCGTGAACCCGCAGGGTGCGAACGGATAGTCAGTCTCCAGAAGCAATCTGTTACGGGGAATCTTTGCGACGAGTTCCTTCATATGCTCCTTCGATTTGGTGAGTATGCGGGGATTGACGCTGAAATAGCAGTTCAGGCCCGAGAATGGCGATATATCGGACTTGAACGAGTGTAGGATGATGCTTCTGCAGCCCCTCCCATGCTGTTTCAGGAGGCGCACGATCTCTCCGTCGCATCCGATGTTGTGGTTGTTCACCGAACGCCCGAAATCCGAGGCGAGGTCAACCTGTTCTGCGAATGCTTCAATCTGTTTTTCCATGTCGGGATGTTTGCTGTCGAGACCTATCTCCCCCACCTGTATTCCGGTGTCCGATTCGAGCAGGGAAACCAGTTCCTGCCTTGACGAATCATTCCATTCTCCGATGTGCCAGGGGTGGACTCCGCAGAACCTCACGACCTCTCCTTTGAGCCCCGGCAGAGTAGAATGCCATTCGGAAGGAACGGCAGAACAGGTGAAGAACAGATTGCCTTCGGAGATATCGGGATAACCCTGTCCGAACGCCCCATCCGCCAAATGGATGTGAGCGTCCGCGAACATCATCAGAACCACGAATCCAGGGATCTCTGGCGTCTCTTTGCTTCGGCTTCCTTGCGGGCCTTCTCGATTCTGTCGAGGGCGGAATTGACCCTGCCCGCATCGAAATCGTAGGAGACCAGCATGTCGACCACGGCCTGTCTGTCCACGGGTTTGTACTTGGTGTCGTACTCGGTGGAACCCTCGTAGTTCAGGAAGATGTCCCTGATCTGCTCGTAATCCGGAATCCTCTCGCCGATCTTGGTCATCACGGTCTCGAGGTCTCCGTTGTCCTTGATGAGTTTCAGGGCCTTCTTGGGTCCGATGCCCTTGATTCCCTGGTTGAAGTCGGTGCCGATGAGCATGCACATGTCGACCAGCTGCTCGCGGGTGATGCCCAGGGATGAAAGGAACTCGGAGGAGTCGATGCATTCGGTCTTGATTTCCCTATAGATGTCCTTGCCAGGGACCTTCCTCCTTCCGGTGAGGGTCAGATTCCTCACGAGTATGGGAGTCCCGAACAGCAGCGAGTCGAAATCCTGGGAGGCGGCCGCCCAGACATCGTTGCGTCTGCACATGAATGCCGCTTCCTGCTCTCCGTCGGAAGGGGCCATTACCATGGGGAATCCCATGTATCCGATGAGTTCCTTGGCGGATTCCCTGACCTCAGGGGTCATGCGGGAGGTCTGCTGTGCCTTGGTGAAAGCGGTCTTCATGTCCCCTCTCTCCACGGCCTTCTTCCATTCCTCCTCGGCCTTGTCCCTGCGCTGTTTCCTCTCTTCGAGAGTGGCCGCTTTCAGAGGATGCGGTTTCCCGTCGAAGACGAAGATGGGTTCGATCCCGGACTCCACCAGGTTGGCCGTCCTGTACAGGAAACCCGAGAGGTGGGATGTGGTGCGGCCCTGTTTGTCGCACAGCGGGAATCCGTCGGGCTGACGGATGGCCGACATGAACTGATATGCTATGTTGTATGTGTCGACGGCGACCTTCTTTCCTCTGAGTTCCTCAAGTTCCAGGACCTTCGGTTCCACGATGTCTGAAAGGTTTACTCCCATGGGGATCACTCCGTGTCGGGACCGTATTTCTTCCAGAGGGAGATCTCGTCGGTCATGTCGTCGAGTTTGAAGAGAGAACTTCCCGCCACCAAGACGGAGGCACCTGCATCAACGACCCTCTTGCCGGTCTCGCGGTTGATTCCTCCGTCCACTGAGATCTCGAGGTGGGGGTTGTGGGCGTTGGCCCATTCCCTGACGAAGGAGATCTTGGGGATGCAGTTCTCGTTGAACTTCTGTCCGCCGAATCCCGCTTTTACAGACATGATGAGCACCAGGTCCACCCTGTCAAGGTAGGGTTCGATGGCGGATACCGGGGTGTCGGGGTTGATGGTGATGCCTGCCTTCACTCCCGCATCCTTGATAAGTTTCAGTGCCTCGTCGGTGCTTCCGGAAGCCTCCTCGTGAACAGTGATGAGGTCCGCTCCGGCTTTGACGAAATCGCCGATGTACCTGGCCGGATCCTCGATCATCAGGTGGACGTCGAAGGGGAGTTCCGTACAGGGCCTCAGACATTTGATGACCGGTGCACCGAAGGTAAGGTTGGGGACGAACATCCCGTCCATGACATCGAGGTGCACCCAGTCGGCTCCGTACCTCTCGATACGGGAGATCTCCTCCCCTACCTTCGAAAAGTCGCATGAGAGCATCGACGGAGCTATTTTGGTCATGTGGGTGTATATGCGTACGTACGTTAAAATCTTTCACGGGACTAAGGATGATACATTTCAAATACTTTTGAAATATACCCTTTCGCAGGTGAAATGGACACCATGCAGACAGGAACCAAATCCGGGGAACTCTATTCGCTGAAGCCCACCGAGGGCGTTCTGAATCTTCCTCCCGAGATGCAGGCCATCGTCAAGAGCAAAGGCGGCCTGAACATCCTTATCGAGCAGGTTCCTCCCGCAGAACTTTTCGAAGACGAAGCCGAGAGATTCAAGGCGCTGTCTTCTCCCGTCCGCATTCAGATCCTGCATGCCCTGGTGACCGCAGACCTCTGTCCCAGCATCCTGAAGAACATCACCGGGATGTCCGATTCGAAGCTGTCCTACCACCTCGAGATCCTGGAGCGCGCAGGATTCATCGCCCACGAGCAGCGTCAGAAGTGGCGCATATACGTCATAACGGTCGAGGGAAGGAAGACGATTGGTCACGAAAGGCAGCCTTCCGACATTCCGATTCTGTGATTCTGGGTCATTTCCGGAATGCCCGACATTATTATATGTCCGCTTGCCCATCAAGGTGGTATGTCCAGTACAGCAGGCCACGGTGCCAAAGTATCGATTTGCGACGTGAAGGGCTGCGAATGCGAGGCCGAGAGGTCCCTTAACCTCAAGCAGCTCCAGAAATGCAGTCTCGTCTTCAAGGGAGAGATCTCCCACAACGCTCACCTCTGCAAAGAGCACTACAAACAGTACAAGAAAGAGACGAAGACCTCCAGGGCCATCGACGCCGTTTACTGACGGTATCCAGATGTTCGATTACCTCTTCCTCGGAACCGGCGCGAGTGTCCCCTCGAGGGACCGTGCCCTGCCGTGCGTGGCCGTGAGGAAGGGCGGCGACATCATCCTTTTCGACTGCGGGGAAGGATCTCAGCGTCAGCTGATGATCTCCCGCTTCTCTTTCATGAAGATCCGCGGAATCTTCATAACTCATCTGCACGGGGACCATTTCTACGGGCTTCCCGGGCTTCTTCAGACCATGGGCATGTCCGGAAGGACCGATCCCCTGGTCGTCTGCGGTCCCGAGGGCTTCTCCGAGGCACTTTCGGTATGCATGGATGTCTGCGAGGGAGAGATCGGATATCCTTTGGAGATGCACGATCTCCGTCCGGGGGATTCGATCTCGGTCGCAGGGATGACTGTGGAGGTGTTCGCCACCGAACACGGTATCAATTCCCAGGGATACGTCCTCAGGGACGGGCCCGTCAGGAAGATCGACACCGCCAAAGCTGAAGCGCTAGGTATCAAAGGCGAGGACTTCCGCAGGCTCGAGAACGGGGAGACGGTCAACGGAGTCCGTATGGCCGATATCTGCCTGCCTTCGGCCCCCGGCAATTCGGTCGCCTATACCGGCGACACCCGGAAGTGCCAGACAGTCATAGATGCGGTCAGGGGAGTGGATGTACTCATCCACGAGAGTACCTATCTCAGCCCTGAGGAATCCAATGCGGAGGAGCATTTTCATTCCACCGCGAAGCAGGCTGCCGAGGTGGCCAAAGAGGCCGGCGTCGGGACCCTCATGCTCGTGCACGTGAGCAACCGCTACAAGGAACTGGGGCCTGTGATGGAAGAGGCTTCTGCCGTATTCCCCAACACCGTGGTGCCCAGGGACCTGGATTATTATATCTCCGTCAAGGACGGCGTCAGATTAGCTTGAGCAGGTCAGCCTTGGTGATTATACCGACAGGCTTACCTTTCCTCAGCACGAGGACGGCGTTGCAGTCGCTCATCATGGCGGTGACTGACGACATGGGCGTGTTCTCGTTGACCGACGGGAAATTGTCATCCATGATGGTGTGGATGGGCATATCCTTCAGTTCGTCCATGGTCTTGCCGCTGCGCATCTTGTCGAAGATGATCTTCTCGGAGATGCTGCCCACCGGGGTGTCTCCCTTGAGAACAGGTAACTGGGACACTCCGCTGCTCCTCATAATCTCGGTAGCAGCACGGACCTTCTCGCTGCTTTGGATGGTGATAATCTCTTTAGTCGCCACTTCTGCCGCCGTGAGGTCGTGCTTGGAGTTCTTCGACATCTCTTCCAGGGTCTCGAAGAGCTTCACCACGGTCTCGTAACTGGCGGAGATGCGGTCCTTTTCAATTTTGGCGATGGTGCTCTGGCTGACCCCTGATTCCTTGGCAAGTTCGGTCTGCGTGATGTCCAATGCCTTCCTCATTCTGCGTATGTCGCTGGCGGGAGGGAATTTCATGCTCTAGGAATATTAAAATTCATATTTGAATATTTTTAACAGTCGCATTTATTAATGCGTATGACTAACAGGATAGTATCAGTCTTATCTTTATAAAGACCAAGAAGGGAAAACAATGGCAACAAAGAAGAAGAACATCTACGTGAACGGAATCAACCAGGTTCCCGTGCCCATGAGGCAGATCGAGATTGTCGAGAGGAAAGGAATCGGACACCCTGATTCCGTCGCCGACGGTGTCGCCGAGACTGTTTCCGAAGCGCTCTGTGCCATGTACAAGAGGGAGGTCGGGCACGTCCTCCACCACAACACCGATCAGACCGAGGTCGTCGCAGGTATCTCCGCCCCCAAGTTCGGCGGAGGTAAGATCATCAAACCCGTCTACATCCTGATGGACGGACGTGCAACCACCTACATCGAGAACGGAAAGGAGAAGAAGTCCCTTCCTGTCGAGCCTACCGCACTCGAGGGCGTCAGGAAGTACCTGAAGAAGACCTATCCTAACCTCAACGTCGACACCGACGTCATTCTCGACACCAAGCTCGGAATGGGATCCGACGATCTCACCGGAGTTTACAAAGCATCCAACTACCTTTCCAACGACACCTCCTTCGGTGTCGGATTCGCGCCTTTCTCCATCACCGATACCCTTACCAAGGAGACCGAGGAGTACATCAACGGCGCTATGAAGAAGAAAATCCCCGCCGCCGGACAGGACGTCAAGGTCATGTGCAGCCGTGTCGGAAAGAACATCACCATGACCGTCTGCTGTGCAATGGTCGACAAGTACATCGAGGACAAGGAAGCATACAAATCCATCATGGAGGAGATGAACAAGCTCGTCACCGAGAACGGCAACAAGATCATCGACAGGGCGAACGCAGACGTCAAGCTCAAGCTCGACCTTAACACAGGAGACGACTACAAGAGGGGAGTCTACTACCTCACCGTCACCGGACTGTCCCAGGAGATGGGAGACGACGGTTCCGTCGGCCGTGGAAATAGGTGCAACGGACTCATCACCCCCTTCAGGCCCATGTCCATGGAGGCTACCTCCGGTAAGAACCCTATCACCCACGTCGGAAAGATCTACAACGTCCTCTCCAACATCATCGCCCAGGACGTCGCCAAGAAGGTCAAAGCCGACGCCGAGATCCACGTGAGGCTCCTGTCCCAGATCGGACACACCATCTCTGATCCTCTGAACGCCAACATCGACATCATCACCCCGAACGCAGCCGACGACCCCAGGCTTCCCAAGTGGAAGGACGAGGCCTACTCCATCGCTGCCGACTGGCTCGACAACATCGACAAGGTGTCCGAGAAAATCATCGCCGGAAAGATCAAGACCTTCTGAGTCTGTCCGTTTCGGCGAAAATATAAAAACATATTAACCCGATTAAAACTCATCCAACTGCGGCTGGGAAACCGGCCGCAACCTTCCGAGGTACGATCATGAAAATCATGGATATCCCCGCATTTGGCCCTATGTTCCGTTTCAGCGATGCTAATGTCTACTATGCTCTCTACCTTCTTGCCGACGGCAAGAGACTTGGACGTAAGAGGCTCGCTGAACTCGTCGGCGTGGGCGAGGGAAGCATGCGCCGCATCCTCGAGAAATTCCGCGACTGGAACTTCATCACCATCAAACAGACCGGTATCTCCATCACCAAAGCGGGATTGGTATTCCTTGATCAGATTCCTGTCAGGCTCATCGAGATTAAACTCAGCGAGGGCTCCACCGTGGGCGAGTTCTCCCAGGGCGTCATCGTATACGGTGTCGGCAACAAGATTGTGAACGGAATGGAGCAGCGTGACGCAGGAATCAAAGCGGGAGCCTTCGGATGCACCACTGTGGTCCTCCGCGAAGGCAAACTCTTGATCCCCCCGGACTGGAACCTCGACGAGCAGAGTCCCGAACTGGCACTGAAGATTCGCAAGGAGAGCGGAATCACCTCCGACGATGCGATCATCGTGGGCAGCGGGGCCACCAAGGTCGTAGCCATCGAGGCCGCCCTCAACGCAGCCTTCGAACTGCTCTGAACCGGGCCGTAAGATTCTCGGAAATTATCCGTCAGCGTGAGCTATGGAGCGGTATCCGCCGGATGTTCCAGACATCCGATTCTGTAATAGTGATAGAATCCCATCCGTCTCCAGCGGGATCTTCTTCTGGGGTCGTATTGTGCGACCTTAACCCTTTTATAATAGCGGCCTATTGTTCGGGCGAGGAATAAGAAATGGCCCGTTTTAAAGAGGCTGAGCACAGGCTCCTTGAGAAGTCCGTCTGCATGAACTGCTATGCAACGAACCCCGCCAAGGCGTCCAAGTGCCGCAAATGCGGATACAGCAACCTTAGGCCCAAGGCAAAAGAGAGCAGGAAGCAGTAAGCTTACCTGTGCAGCTCTGCTGCGCCGAGGTTGCGGCGGGTATGTCCGATCATCGGACTCCCGCCCTACTTTTTTCAACACTTTTAGTTTGTACAGGATTTCTGTCTTTTCTTCCGAATGAAACGCGTGCGCGAGCTTTCGCGCGTACGTTTTTAGTAACAGAAATGAATGAACCCGACGAGTGATTCTCCGTGAAAGCACTAGTCATCGAGGACAGAACGGCAATGTCGCAGATGTTCTGCGGTATCATCGAGAGATTGGGTGTCGAGACCAAGGTGTCCCCCACCATCTCAGGAGCCCTCGAGGACCTGGAGCTCTTCCAGCCCCAGATTGTGATCCTAGATACCTCTGTTCAGGAAGGTACCGGGATGTCCTTCCTCACCATGGTCACTCCTGTGGAGGAGGAGAAGGAAAGCAGGAAGGAGCGCAGGAAGAAGCTCGAGGGCGGACCCAGTATATTGGTAATCCGCACTGTTTACGAACTCGTCCCGACCGACTGTCCGTTCGTCAAGGCGAGTCTGGTCAGGCCGTTCACTGCCGAGCAGCTCACCGAGGCCATCAAACAGCTGATCCCCAAGGACCGTAAGAAAGACGTTCCCAAGCTGTTCGAGGAGGCGGAATCCACCAATCCCGAGGTCGAGCTGGCCCGCAGGGGAGTATCCTACGGCGAATCATACATTTTCTTCGAGGAGAGGCCCATCGTCATCCAGCAGACCGTACAGGTGTTCGCCAATGCGGGATACGACATGATGCTGGTTACTTCGGTGAGGCCCAAGGTGGCCAGGGAGAGGTTCGGACTCGACAAAGGTGCCGAGGTATTCACCCTCACCGGTTACAACTTCCCGCTCGGCAAGATGATCCAAGCCGTGCAGGATTTCATCAATTCCAAGAAGGCTCCGCTGGTATCCATCGGCGATCTCGACAACATCATCGAGCACTGCGGAGTAGACATGACCCTCAGAGCGGTCCAGCAGATCGTCTCCATGAGGAAGAAGAAGACTTTTACATTACTCATATCCGTGGACGGCGGCCTGCTGACGCAGAATGTCAGGGACCTGCTGACCGGGATGATGACCGAATACAAGATAGAATGAGGCATTGATATGGCAACAATCGAGAAAGTATGGGCAAGGGAAGTTCTGGACTCCAGGGGAAACCCCACCGTCGAGGCGGTCGTCACCGTGAACGGACATGAGATCTCCGCCATCGCACCCTCCGGTGCATCCACCGGAATGTGGGAGGCCCACGAGCTCCGCGACGGAGGCAAGAGGTACTCCGGCAAAGGAGTGCAGCAGGCAGTCGAGAACGTCCGCACCGAGATCGCCAAGGCCATCACCGGCATGGACCCCACCGACCAGAAGGGCATCGACGACCTTCTCAACAAGATCGACGGCACCGACAACAAGAAGAAGCTCGGAGGCAACGCCACCACCGCAGTCTCCTTCGCAGTGGCCAGGGCCGGAGCCATGGTCAGCAACCAGCAGATCTACGAGTATGTAGGAAAGGACCACGTGACCCTCCCCGTACCCATGTTCAACATCATCAACGGTGGAAAGCACGCCGGAGGCGACCTGAAGATCCAGGAATGCATGATCCTCCCCGTGGGAGCATCCAGTTTCTCCGAGTGCCTCAGGATGGCCGCCGAGACCTACGCGTCCCTCAAATCCATTCTCAAGAAGAAATACGGAGTCAACGCCATCAACGTCGGAGACGAAGGAGGATTCGCACCCCCTGTCAACACCGTCGCAGAGGCATTCGATACCATCATGGCCGCCATCTCCGATGCGGGATACGCACCCGGCAAGGACATCTACCTCGGAATGGACTGTGCTTCATCCGAGTTCTATGACGACGAGAAGGGAACCTACGACGTGGACGGCATGACCCTCACCGGCGGAGAGCTCCTCGACCACTATAAGGGACTCATTAAGGATTATCCTCTCATCAGTATCGAGGATCCCTTCCAGGAGAACGACTTCAAGACCACCGCCGAATTCACCAAGGCCGTCGGAGCCCACTGCCAGATTGTGGGAGACGACCTTTTCGTCACCAACAGCAAGCGTCTCGCCATCGGAATCGAGGCGGGAGCCGCCAACGCCCTCCTTCTCAAGGTCAACCAGATCGGTACCCTCACCGAGGCCCAGGACGCACAGGAGATGAGCTACAAGAACGGCTACAAGGTCGTCGTCTCCCACAGGTCCGGAGAGTCCGAGGACACCACCATTGCCGATCTCTCCGTCGGATGGGGAACCGGACAGATCAAGACCGGTGCACCCTGCCGCGGCGAGAGGACCGCCAAGTACAACCGTCTCCTCAGGATCGAGGACAGGCTCGGCAGCAAGGCCGTCTTCCCCGGGAAGAAGGCACTCAGGTTCTGATCCGGATGTCAGAGAAGCTGTTTGTCGCGGATGAGAACGAGATCCGTCACGGGACCGTGATGGATGTCTACTTCGACCGTACCAAGAAGATCCTCGAGGCCAAAGGACTGTCCAAAGTGCAGGCCGTGGCCGAGGTCACCTGCGGCAGCATCCCCAACAAATGGCCGTGGGCGGTGTTCTGCGGTCTGGAGGAGGTCGTCCGTCTCATGGAGGGTCTCCCCATCGATCTCTACGCGGTGCCCGAGGGAACCATCTTCAAGGCCAGGGACAGCGCCAGCGTGCGTGTGCCTCTCATCAACATCTCCGGAGCATATTGCGATTACGGGGTATACGAGACCGCCATGCTCGGTATGATCTGTCAGCCCTCTGGTGTGGCGACCTCTTCCGCAAGGGTCAAGTGCGCCGCCAAGGGCAAGACCGTGTTCGCCTTCGGAAACCGCAGGATGCACCCGGGAATCGCCGGGGTCTTGGACAGGTCCTGCTTCATCGGCGGATGCGACGGAGTCTCCTCCGAGTTCGGGGCCGCGCTCTGCGGTACCGAGGCGGTCGGAACCGTCCCACACGCCCTTATGCTCACCATGGGCAGCAACGAGGCCGCTTTCAAGGCCTTCGACGAGATCATTGACCCCAAGGTTGCACGCATCATGCTCATCGACACCTTTGAGGACGAGAGAGCCGCAGCCGTAGCTGCCTGTAAGGCGGTGAAGGACCTCAAAGGCGTCAGACTCGACACGCCCTCCTCCCGCAGGGGTAATTTCAAGGAGCTCATCAACGAGGTCCGCTGGGAACTCGACATCAACGGCTACAAGGACGTCAAGATCATCGCCTCCGGAGGACTTAACGAGGATTCCATCAAGGATATCGTGGATTCCGCCGTGGCGGGATTCGGTGTCGGTACCTCCATCGCCAACGCGCCTACCCTCGACTTCTCCATGGATTTGGTCGAGAAGGAGGGTAAGCCTATCTCCAAGAGAGGTAAGTTCTCCGGCAGGAAATTCGCCTACAGGTGTCCCTGCTGCTTCGAGATGGGAGTCGCCCTCTCGCCCGATGCGGAAGTCAAATGCGAGAAGTGCGGATGTGCAATGGAGATGATTGAGAAGCCCGTCCTCAAAGCGGGAAAACGCGTCGACAAAGAGCGCACTCCGAAAGAGATCCGCGAGAGTGTTTTGGAGCAGCTCCGCACCCTCAAGGAACTGGCTTGAAACTCATTTTCCGGGCGGATTTCGCCCGGATTTTCCCTATCCAATAATATATAAAGATTTCTCCTCAAAAACCTTGATTAAGTATGCGTTATTCGCGGGTATTTATAGGGTTCCTATGTCGTTCTGCATAAGCCTTATATCCTATCTTCAGGATGAGGTGAACTAGTCTCTGTGAGGGAATGGGGAATGGATGGATGCCTCTCGCAGACAAACAAGATTGGGGGAATCTCTAGGACATTTGCGTATCCAATTGATCCATTCATTCCGCAGGAATCGATGCAATATGCTATGCTTTTCGACGATAATGCGTCGAATTTCACTAAAATCTACTGTTCCTGTGGCAGAATCGTCAATATCGACCGTAAGTCCTGTTCTATCAAGAAGAAGCTCCACAAGACCATCGAATGTGCCGTCTGCAGGAACATCCGCATCGGCCGCGAACTCGATCTTCTCGACGAACATTTCTGCGTTCCCGAGCAGTCCGTTTACGACTGATTTTTAAACCATTTTTCCAACTCTAATTTTTTGATGATTTTGCTACGCAGAATCGGTTTCGTAATACCAATTATAATGGGTTAAATACCCCTTTCCATCAATGATTTCCTGAAATCATGTACTTTTGCCTGACCTCGCCGCAGCTAGTTCAGCGGCCGTACGTCTTTTCCTCTGTCTGGTGTCCTTGGACCCTGGCGGGCGTCCGCGTCTGCGCGGACCCTCCTGCGGGATGATGTTCTTCACTCCGTACCTCTCCACCATATCCGGTTCGGTGACGGCTCCGACCCTCACATAGAGCTTCATATCCTTTCCTGCGGTGGTGCGGTATTCCCATTCTCCGTCCCCGTCCCTTATCTTGACACAGTCACAGAGGTCCGAAAGAACATCCTTGAACGACCTGTTCCTGCAGAAATCATATTTGGCCAGATGGTTCCTCAGCCTTGCGGACATCAGCGTTGCCAGATAGTTGACGAATTCGCTCCCTATCGCCGTCTCATCGGATTTCTCCCTGGTGTCGTCGATCTCCAATCCCGTCTTGTGCAGTTTGAAGAGGGGTTCTATACCCCATCTGTCATCGTAACAGTCGTATGCGAACTCGGGATCCAGTTTCTGATCCGATTGTAATATGAGTACTCCGAACCATCTCCGTTCTGCTTCGAGCAGAACGGGATCCAGCTTCCCTGCGTTCTGTTCAAGATACTCGTTTTCCATCTCCGCCGCTATCTTCGGACTTTTGAAAGAATACAGCCAATAGCCCAGGTCCTCTCCGTTCTTGCCTTTTGCCTCGGATCTCTTGCAGCTTACCGGACCGTCATCCCTCATCATCACCGTATCGAAAGAGAAACATCCCGACCTCTCGGCCACCAGACGCCCCTTCATCAGAGGAACAAGATAGTGGAGACCCTCATGTTCCTCCGCCACCCTTTTCATCACCTCGGGTCTGAAACCCCTGTCTGCGACCATGATCCCTTCGCGTATCTTGAGACGTTTCACGAAATCCTCCACAGCCACTGCATCGGTGACATTCCCGGGATATACCTTGGAGCAGAGAGGTTCCCCTTCCAGAGGGCTGTATGCATACATCATTAAATGGTGGCACACCTTGGTTGCGGAAGTCTTCCGTGAGGCCTTGGATATGGAGAGATTATCACCGTTATCCTGCTTCAGACATCCGTCTATGACCACCAGATCATCCTCGGATATCTTTCCCAAACGGGAGATCATGAACTTCTCGGTGGTCACGAACTGTTCACCCAGAAGGGTGAACATCTCCGTGACGTGATCCTTGTTCATTGTCACACCGGGATAGAATTCGGAAACGAACGAGTGTATGTATCTCGCTCTGAGTTTGCAGTCAGGGATTCCTGGGTAGGAGGCTCTCAGCAGTGCTGTGCAGTATATCCATTCAGCATCCCTGTAGTGGTAGAACTCCTCCAGATCGGTGAGGATATTCTTGCACAGGATATTCAGGAGATTGATTGCACCGAACTGTTTCGATTCTATCCTTCCGATGGATTTCAGTTCCACTTCCTGTCTGATCGGATGATATGAATCGGTGATGTATCCTATCACCTGGTTCTTCCTGAACCTGATGTTCCCTTTGCCGTCGATGATATCGACCCGCGTTCTGACTGCGTATTTGCCGGATTGATACGGTTCTACGACTGTACGTGCAGGCCTCTCTATCTCCCTGATCTCCTTCGGCACCCTCATATCCTTCGATTATATAATATGGTACATTAATATAAAAATATTTCTTATAATGTACTTTTGGACATATGAAAAACACCCTTTTAGGCATAAATCCCGGGAATTATAGCGAGAAAACTGCCGCCAAATGGTCAAATTGGCGAATTATAAAGTTTGGACTCGATACTAATCAGCATCAAACAGGGTGGCCAGATCAAAAAGTCTGAGCCTCGGAAAAAGTACATGATTTCAGGAAATCATTGTTCCATAGGCTTATAAACCAGTGGAAAACGGCGGGAAACAAAGGCTTAAAAAGGGGCCCGCGAACCGTCCGGTCCGCGGGAGGAAAGGATAGGGTTTCAGTCGAAATGCATGACCTTTCTGTAGAGGTCGTGGACACGGTCGAGGAGCATGTCGCAGTCGATTGCACCCGCGCTCGTGAGGACGGCGGCGACCGAGGATCCTCCGCATCCCACACCCTCCTTGATGAATCCCCACTCGTAGGCCTGCAGGCCTTCGTAGGGGCTCTTGGAGTAGTCCATGTTGATGTACACCATGGGGATGTCCGCGGAGATGTTCTCCATGATCTTCACCATGTTGGAGTTGGGGTCGGCGAGGAGCCACCTGGTGGTTCCCTGCATGATGTTGCCGATGATGGAAGGGTCCATCTTCACGGCGGCGGCCATGATGGGCGCCATCTGCGTTCCGCCTCCGAAGATCACGGGTACCCTCTTGGCGGCGCCGAGGGCTATTCCGAGGTTCACGGGCATCATGGGGTCTCCGAAGCACTCAATCGCTTTGAGGGGATCATCGGCGAGGTCGCCGATCTGTATGCCGGCAGCCTTGAATCCCTCCATGACGAGGTCCCACTTGAGCTGCTTGGGGTTCTTGGGGGAACTGCTGCTGACGAGGTTCTCCTTGATGGTGCCCATCGCCAGAAGGACGGCGAGGGCGGTGGTGGTGCCTCCGGCGCAGCTCTCGCTCACCACTACGTAGTCGTAAGCGTCGGCGAGCTGGTTGCCGAGGATCTTCCCGTATTCGAAGGCCTGCTGCACGTTGGAGAGGGTGTGGCCGGTGTTGACGGGCTGTCCGCATTCCCCACCTACCTCTATACAGGGGATGTTGGGGATGATCTTGGAACCGCCGTTGATGATGAAGTACGGCATTTTCGAGAGCTCGAGGGCCGCCTTGGTGAGGGTGGCGGGAGTGGGGATTCCTCCCGGGTTGATGGGGATGCCCTTCATGCAGGTCACCTTTCCCATCACCAGGTATTCCGCATCAGCGGGTCCGGTGTAGAGGGTGAGTTCGGGGGTGTCCCCTGCCTCGGATACTCCGGGGATGGTCGAGGTCAGTGTGTTGGCGATGGTACAGGTGAAAACACCTTTCTTTCCCCACATGCGGGACATCATGTCCACGGCGATCTTCTCGTTGCCGCGGATGCCAAGGGAGGGAGGTATCTCGAATGTCATTTCATCTTCTCCATAACGGTGGGGACCAGACGGGACAGTTCCACGTGCTCCCCCTCTTCGAAAACGTGTTTGGTTGTTCTGAACGGGACGTCTATGAGGATATGGGTGCCGGTGACGCAGGAGGTTCCGTGGTCTACGAAGAACACGATGTTCTCGGTGTCGCTGAAGTATTCCTCCATCAGGCTGTCGATATGCTCCAGGACGCGGATCTTCTTGTGTGGATCCATCTCGTGGCTGTACTCATCCACCTCATCCATGTGGAGGAACACGTTCCCTGTCTTCAGCGCCTCGCGGGCGATGGGGAACCTGTCGTTCAGGTCGGGGACCAGATGAATCTTGTGGCCGAGGGTGGCAGCTATGCCGAGTGCGGTGGGGCTGTCCGAGATGGCGGTCATCTTACCGATTCCGGGGAACGGCGGGTGGATGGTTCCGACATCGCCCACGCCCCACGGGTAGATGGTGAGGCCCTCGCATTCCGAGGCTACCCTCATTATGAGCTCTCCCAATGCACCGGGCATCGGCACGTAGGGGCCGTCTACGGGTGCCTGGGGCCCCTGGGGGACCTCCTGGTCGAACTCCATGGTGATCACGGACCTTCCGTGAACGAAGAATTTGATCTGCGGGTTGTGGTCGCTGAGCAGATACATGTTCTCCTCCACGCACTCTGTCAGCTCATCGGCCTGTTCGTCGGTGAGTCCGTAGGCCCAGTGGACGGTCTTGCCGTCTATGAAAGCGGGACTCATGCGGAATGCGGTTCTCCCTTTCGACATGTCCATGCCGAGACCGTATGCCTCGATGGATGCGCGGGAGAGGTCGGGCGGGTGGCCGGTCCAGAATTCGTTGAGGAACAGCTGTGTGTAACCTCTGCCTGTGGTCCACCCGAGGTGGGGAGCCTTCTTTCTGATGAAGGGCATCTTTGCTACCTCGTAGGGTTTCTTTCCCCCGAGTTCGGGATTAGGGTCGTCCTCCATCCCGTCAAGCAGAACGAACAGCACGTTGCTCATTTCGAACACTCACATGAGGATGCACTATGCATCCATCCTACCCGTGATATGCACTCGCACGATTTAATTCTGAGCGTATCTTGGGATATACATCCATAACATAAGTATGCACATCGGGGCTGCTGGATATGCAGGAATCAGAGGCGGTGCAGGGCGATGGCCGCCTGCCCGGTGGAGATGCCCCCGTCGCCGTTGGGGACGCGGTTGTGGCACAATACCTTCTTGCCGTATTTGTCGGCGATCTTCTCGGTCATGGAGACGATGGGGGCGTCGTAGGAAACGCCTCCCGTGATGCCGATGTAATCCTCCCCGTTGGCGTCAGCATCAGCGGCCGCCTGATCCACCATCTCGCAGAGGATGTTGTACACCACGGAATAGGCGGCATCTGCGGGATCGGGGCATTTCTTCAGGTTGCGGAAGAGGTGTACGGTCCTGATGACACCGTTCACGGTCTCCGTCTCGAATCCTTCGACGAGTCTTCCTCTGGCGAGGAGGGGTTCCAGTTTCATGGCAGGCTCCCCGTCGTAGGTCCTCACGTCGCAGATACCCAGATAGAACGAAAGCGCATCGAGTATCCTGCCGAACGAGGAGGTCTGAACACTCTTCGGAATGAGTTTCCTGAGGACTTCTGCCTCGGACTCGGAGAATGAGGTCTTGTTGCTGTCGCCGTTCATCTCATCAATGGCAAAGCGCAGTCTGCGAAGGTCTGTGAGGGCTTTCTGACCTCCCAGCAGGGGGATGTATTCCAGATGAGCCAGACGCTTGTATGAACGGTAATCGCAAGACAGGACCTCGCCTCCCCATGCTTTGCCGTCATCCCCATGGCCGGTACCGTCGAGGGCGAGTGCGGTCATACGGGAGAGACCGTCGCAGTCGGCCATGAGTGAAGCTACGTGGGCCCAGTGATGCTGCACGTCGATGAGGTCCGCAGAGTATTCCTCCGCAAGCTCCGAGGCGAATCTCCTGTTGAGGTATGCGGGGTGCAGGTCCTCGGCCACGACCTGCGGTTCGCAGCCTACGAGGGACATCTGGAAACGGATTGCCTGTTCGAGGTATTCCGGGACTCCGATCCCCTCTCCGTTCCCGATATGCTGCGTGGGATAGATCCTGCCGTCGGAGGCCACCGCTCCCGCCAGGTTCTCCTGTGCTCCGACTGCCACTGCATTGCCGTGCACCGGGAAGCTGATGTATGAGGGCACCGCACCTCTGGACTTCCTGATGAAGAAGGTCCTGTCCCCGTGAAGACGTATGACGCTGTCATCGGCACGGTTGATGATCTCCTGGTTATGGAGTAAGTACATGTCTGCGCCGAGGGTCATGATATCCTTGTCGTTGAGGATCATGGGCTCTCCCGGGACGTTGGCGGAGGTCATGATGAGTGCATCCTCCCCCAGCTTGTCGAAGAGCATCACCTGCATGCCCGTATAGGGCAGGAAAACTCCGATGTTGTCGAGTCCGGGGGAGATGATGTCGTTGACCGGGAGGTTCCTCTTCTCGGCCAGGACGATGGGACGGAAGGGGGAGGTCAGCTGTTCCTCCTCTTCGGGAGTAGGGTCGCAGTATTTCCTTGCGGAATCCAGATCCTTCACCATGATGGCGAAGGGTTTCTGTTTCCTGCCGTACCATTCCCTCAGGCGGGCGGTGTTGGCAAGAGTGCAGCAGATGTGCATCCCGCCCCAGCTTTTGGCGATACCGATCTTCCCTTCGCGGAGCATCTTTGCGAATTCCGTTATGGGGTCTCCTTCGATGGTTTCTCCGTTCTTTCCCACCAGGCGGTACTGCGGACCGCAGGACGGGCAGCAGACTGTCTGATGGTGGAATCTTCTGTCGGAGGGTGTCGAATACTCCCTTCCGCAGGACGGGCATACGGGGAATTCACCCATGGCCGTGCCGGCCCTGTCGTAGGGCAGGGAACGGAGGAGGGTGAATCTGGGGCCGCAGTCCGTACAGCTGGTGAACGGATACCCTTTTCTTCTTCCCTCGTGCAGGTCCTCGAGACATCTGGCACATATGGCCGTGTCGGTAGGGATGGAGAATCCTTCCCCTTTCCCTGCCTCGGATTCCCTGATAGTGAATCCGTCTACTTCCGGAGGGATTTCATAGGGAATCTTCTCGATGGATTCGATCTTGGCGAGAGGAGGGAGATCCGCGAGGAATCTCGACATGAAAAGATCACCGTCATCGACATCTATCGTTACATGGGATCCTTCGTTGCAGACGGAACCCCTAAGACCCAGCGCGACGGCTGTACGGTAGACCGCGGGACGGAATCCCACACCCTGCACAGTTCCTTTCACGATGAGCCGCATTATGACGTGATGTGTTTACGCCATCATATACCTTAGCGGACCGACATAATGTAGGTTGGGAACCCGTCAATATGTTGGAGGTATATTCCGTCTGTTAGAAAATGGGTTTATACTTCCTAAGGGATTTGTCACTCATGAAGGAAATTACCGAGGACGAGGTTCTTTCCGCAATCAGGGAGAACCCCATGATATGCACCCGTGCGTTGGTGAAGAAGCTCCGTCCCGAGGAGTTTAGGGATCAGGAAGCGTACAAGGAGTACCTGTGTGCCCTGTAGCCTATGCTGACCAAGCTCTGGAAGGACGGAACGATAATCTCCTCGAAGGTCCAGTGCTGCACTTTTAATTTGAAGCAGTGGCAGATCGCATAATCCGAACAAACTAAATCGGATACCGATTATACCTGTTCAGAAGGTGTGCATCTTATGGAAGACGCAAGACAAGCACTCAAGAAACTGAACATGCTGATGTACGTCATGTTCGCCCTCATCGCTGTGGGCGCAATCATGATCGTCATTGGAGTCATGAAAGGCATCCTGGCACTTTGGATCATCGGTATCGTAGTTATGTTCCTGTTCCTCGTTTTCGGAGTCCCTCTCGTATGGGTCAGGAATTCCGAGAGAAGGACCAATCTCAGGATAGCCGTGTTCATCCTCGGCTATGACGACTGTACCATCGAAATGATCTCCGGAAGCTGCGGAATCTCCGTCGAGGAAGCATGGGGAAAGGTAAAGTGGGCCCTCAACGCCGGCTACCTGCCCGGATACGTCATCAACGGAACTCACGTCTGTCTCGCCAAGCTGCTCGACCCCAACCTCCAGGAGCACGCTGTGGAGTGCCCCAACTGCGGTGCGAGCTTCACTTACGTCGGCAAGATCGGACAGTGCCCCTACTGCGGCGACTATTATCCTCCTCAAAACAGGAAGAACTGATCAAACCCCGAGGGCGGGTCTCCCGCCCTCGATTACTTCAAATTGTGTTTTCAAGGGATTTAAACCCTGATTTTGTGATATTATCACAAAAATCGATTATTAATCGTTAAAAAGGGAGGATTCCCGTTTCCGGGAATCCGTGAATAGTTTACTGGATGGCGTCCAGGGATCCGCATCCCTTGGCGCCTTCGATGCAGGAACATCCGGAGTCTTCGGAGATCTTGGGGAGTCCGAGCTCCAGGAGCCTGAGGACCTTGTCGAGGCACTCCGCCATGGTCTTCATGACCATGTCGATGGTAACATCCTCATCCTTCCAGCAGTCGTAGTCGGTGACGGTGGCGAGGGAGCAGTAGCACATTCCCAGTTCCCTTGCGAGCTGACACTCGGGGACCATGGTCATGCCGATGATGTCTCCGAACTGCCTGAACATGTTGGACTCGGCCCTGGTGGAGAACCTGGGTCCCTCGATGCACACGTAGGTTCCCTTGGTGTGGTAGGCGATGCCCATCTGTTTGGCGGTGTCTGCGAAGACCCCGTTGAGGAAGGGGCAGCAGGGGTCGGGCATGGAGATGTGGACGGTCTTGTCCATGAAGAAGGTGTAGTCCCTCTTCTTGGTCATGTCGATGAACTGGTCGGCGATGACCAGGTCTCCGGGCTTGAATTCCTCCCTGAGGGATCCGACCGCGCAGGCGGAGATGACGTATTTCACTCCGAGTTTCCAGAGGGCGTACATGTTGGCCCTGTAGGGGACGGAGGACGGGGGGAACTCGTGGGACTTGCCGTGCCTGAACAGGAAGGCGACCTCGACTCCGTTGATCTTCCCGATCATGATGGGTGCGGAGGGCTTTCCGTAAGGGGTGTCAGGGAATTCTTCCCTGATGGTCTCGAAGGTGTCCGGGTTGTAGATACCGGTTCCACCGATGATTGCAATCATAGGCATGTCTGCGGTATCCCAACGATTCTTTATGTATTGTTTGGTCGATGACCACCCATGGCAGAGCCCGTTAAGAAAAAGGATACCGACATGCTCTCGGAGGATGAGCTCATGAAGCTTCTTCTTTACGAGGATGAGGAGTTCAAGGACGAGGGCCGCGATTTATACATGGACGAGGTCCTGAAGAAGATGAGGAAGGACCTGGGCACCGAAGAGGACAAAGACCCAGACACTCAGTGAGGGATTGTTTTGGATTTCAGTTTCTATGTTCCCGCCAATATCAAATTCGGGAGGGGAAAGGCAGATCTCATAGGATCGGAGGTCGCCAGGTACGGGAAGAAGGCCTTCATTGTTACCGGCAAGAGTTCGGCTAAGACCGGCCTTCTTGAAAGGGCTCTGAAGCAGCTGGAGAACGAGGGTGTGGAGTACGAGGTCTTCGATAAGGTCGCAGAAAACCCCCTGACAACCACAGTGGAGGAGGGTGCCGCACTCATCAAGGAAACAGGATGCGACTGCATCCTGTCCATAGGAGGCGGAAGCCCGTTGGATGCCGCCAAAGGGATGTCGTTGCTGGCGAAGAACGGCGGGGACATCGACGATTACATTTTCAAGAGAGCCAAAGGGGAGTTCACCTCCTACCCAATCGTGGCCGTCCCGACCACCTGCGGCACAGGCAGCGAAAGCAACGGCACTGCCGTTCTTACCAATCCCGCGACCAAGGCTAAGAAGGGCCTTGCCTACCCGTGTCTCATCGCGAAGAGTTCCATCGTAGACCCAGAACTCATGGAGACCATGCCCAAATCCGTTCTGGGCCCGGTGACCTTCGATGCCTTGTGCCATTCGATGGAATCCTATCTCAGTCCTCAGGCCAATCCGTTCACCGAGCCTTACTCCGTGGATGCCATGCTCTATCTTGCGAAGTACATGGTCAGGGCCAACGACGACATCCATGATCAGGAAGCCATCGACGGAGTGACCCTTGCCTCCACCATGGTGGGGGCGGCCTTCTTCGTGGCAGGACTCATCGCTCCCCACGGCATGGAGCACCCTCTCTCCGGACTGAGGAACATCAAGCACGGAAGGGGACTCGCAGCCCTCACCCCGGTGATCTACGAGCACTCGATCTCCGGGAACCCGGAGAAGTATGCGTTCGTCTCCCGTATCCTCGGCGGGAAGGACGAGAATGACTGCGGCATGACCATCAGGAGGCTGCTCTCACGCATCGACCTCGAGGTGTACCTCTCGGACGAGGGATTCACTGAGGACGATGTGGAGTGGCTGACAGACAGCTGCATGACGCTGTCCAAAGCGAGGCTCGAACTCAACCCCAAGCCCCTGGGCAGGGAAGAGGTCGCTGAGATCTATATGGAATCAATGTGAATTTCATGTTTCTCCAATGATAACTATATAAAACTGAAGAGAATTGAATTTAGTATGGCTGGGAAACCTAAGGAGAGTTCCGCCCCGAAGGAGATTTCCTCATATGGGGGGTTGGAAGACCTCACCGATGAACAGATCGAGAAGAATATCAGAGATTACCCTTACGTGATGGGCAAACTCAAAGAATGCTGAGATGAGTGTTACACTTCAGCCAGTCCTCTATCTCTTTCCTGTTGTACTTACCTGATGCGACATCTTTGATAAAGACAAAGGTTGATTCATCATCGTTCAGTTCGTAACCACCATTCCTCAATAATGCTAGTGCTAATTGGAACGCAGTTCTCTTGTTACCTTCGACAAAGGGGTGAAAGTTGGTGATGTAGTCTATCGCTAGGGCCGCTTTAGAGAAACAATCAGGGGCAAGCACAATCCAATCACAGAAACTTTCGAAGGCCATCGGGTTGATGACTGCATCTTCGAGACCTTTCTCTCTTTCTTCTCCCGATCTAACAACCGCTAAGTGATGTATGCGGAGAATGCGCTGAACGCACCTGTTGTGAGCATCCTGAAAGTCGTGTTTCGAACCCGGTTTTTCTTGCATTTCAGCGGTTTTCCGATTTCAGAGTTTCTTGGTGAGCTCGAAGGGAGTCACGTGGAGGGCGATGTCCGCCTCCTTCTCGGTGAGTCCCGCACCCAGGGCGACGACCTTGGCGGCCGCATCATTCATGAGGTTCTCGGGCTGGTGGGTGTCGGAATCGACGACCATCATGGCCCCGACCTCGTGCGCCATCTGATAGACGTGGCCGTTGGTGATATTATGTCCCGCACGGCCGGTGATCTCCAATGCGACACCGTTGTCCTTGGCAATCTGTGCTTCTTCCAAGGTGATGAATCCGGGATGTGCCAGCACATCGATGTCAGGGTTCTCGACAGAGGCCCTGTTGGTTCCGGGAGCCACCGGTTCGGTGACGGTCTCTCCGTGCACTACGATCCATTTGGCACCGTATTGACGGGCCTTCTTGGCCACTTCTGCGATCTTCCTCGGAGGCACGTGGGTGATCTCCACCCCGGGGATGACCTTGCAGTAGTCCTCGCTGAGCTCGCATGCCTTGACGACGTTGGTCACCACCCACTCGACATTGCTCATGTCGACGTGGTCGGTGATAGCAATCACTTCATGTCCGAGGACCTGGGCCCTCCTGACGAGTTCTGCGGGGATGAGTTCTCCGTCGCTGTAGATGGAGTGAGTGTGAAGGTCTGCTCTGGGGATCATGTCAGTGCCTCTCGCTGAGTTCCGAATACACCTTTCCGAGGTCCAGGTCCTCTTTCACAATCGCCACGAGGGTGTGATAGAGGAGATCGGCGACCTCTCCGGCGAGGTCTGTCTGGTCGGGGTCGTTCTCGCGGTCTTTGATGGCGAGCACCACTTCCGCGGCTTCCTCGACGATCTTCTTGCACATCTTGGTCTCGTTGTTGAAGAGTTTGCAGGTGTAGCTTTCGTCGCAGGGGTTCTCCTTCCTGTCCTTGATGGTCCTGATCAGTTCGGGGATGATGGCGGCGGTGTCGTCGGTGCTTCCGTAGACCAGTTTGTTGAAGCAGGAGGGGGTGCCGGTGTGGCAGGCGATGCCTCCCGCCTGGTCGACGCGGACCAGCAGGGTGTCGCTGTCGCAGTCGGCCTGGATGGATTTGATCTTCTGGACGTGGCCGGATTCCTCTCCTTTCTTCCACATCTTCTGTCTGCTGCGGCTCCAGAAGTGGGTGTAGCCGGTCTCGTACATGAGTCTCACGGCCTCCTCGTTGGAGTAGGCCATCATGAGGACCTCGTTGGTCCTGTAATCCTGGACGATGACTGGGATGAGTCCGTCCTTGTTGTAGGTTAGTTCCGGGATATCGGTCATCTTACTTCGATCCCCCTTTCTCTGAGGTAATCGTGCACCTGCTGTACGGTGCACTCGTTGTAATGGAAAATGGATGCCGCGAGGGCGGCGGAGCAGTTTGTCTTCTCGAACACCTGGTAGATGTCCTCCATGTTCCCGCAGCCGCCGGAGGCGACCACCGGGATGTTGGTGGCATCCACAACCGCTTTGGTGAGCGGGATATCGTATCCTTTCTTAGTGCCGTCCGCATCGATGGAAGTGAGCAGGATCTCTCCCGCACCCAGGTCCTCGGCCTTGCCGGCCCATTCGAGGGCGTCGATGCCGGTGGGTTCCTTGCCTCCTTTGACGTAGACCTCCCAGCCTTTCTCGGTGCGTTTGGCGTCGATGGCGACCACTACGCACTGTCTTCCGTATCTTCTGGCGGATTCGGAGATGAGCTCGGGGTGGTAGACCGCGGCGGAGTTCATGGAGACCTTGTCCGCTCCCGCAAGCAGAGCGGCGTGCACGTCGTCGGCGGTCCTGATACCTCCTCCGACGGTGAGGGGTACGAAGACCCTCTCGGCAGTCTCCTTGACCAGATCAAGGGTGGTGCCTCTGGATTCCTGCGAGGCCGCGATGTCCAGGAAGGTGACCTCGTCGGCCCCTTCCATGCTGTACTTCTCGGCCAGGGCGGGGGGATAGCCCACATCCCTAAGATTGACGAATTCGGTTCCCTTGACGACCTTCCCGTCCTTGACGTCGAGGCAGGGGATGACCCTCTTGGCTAGTACCAACTCAGTTCACCTTGACAGCGTCTTTGGTGCTGAGGAGTGCCTTCCTGGGTCTGGTGGCCGCATTGAGTGCCTTGCCGAGTGCCTTGAAGGATGCCTCGATGATGTGGTGGTCATCGAATCCGCGGATCTCCACGATGTGGAGGGTGATGCCGGCGGACATGGCGAAGCTCCTGAAGAAGTGAGCGTAGTTGGGGTCGGGACAGTCAGCCTCGCAGTAGGGGCGGTCCACCAGGTCGATGGCGACCATGACGAGTGCGTCGTCCATGGGGAGGATGCAGGATGCGGTCCTCTCCACGGGGGCATCGCCGAGGGCCTGCTTGAGTGCGGTCCCGATCGCGATGGCGGCATCCTCGATGATGTGGTGGTCGTTGTCTCCGCTGGCCTCCAGCTTCAGGTCGAAGTCCGCGTATCTGGCCAGGGTCTCGCACATGTGTTTGAGGAACTGGAGATCGCTCTTGACCTCGAACTTTCCGCTGCCGTCGATGTTCAGGTCGACCTTGATCTTGGTCTCGCGGGTGCTGCGTTCGAGTTTAGCTTTTCTTGCGGTCATGGTAATGTCCCTTAATGGGCGCACGAATAGTTATACTAATCGCAGGAACCCTCGCGCGGGAAGGTCGGCGGATCATCTTATGATGACGCTTGCGACACCGGGACATCCGCGTATCTGGGTCATTATATCCCCGGGGATGGAACCGTCCGCTACGATGATGAGGTGGGAATCTGACAGATCCTGCGGATCGCTTACCACGGCCTGCCTCACGTTGATCCCGGCATCGGAAAGGACGACCAGGATCCTGGCCATGAGTCCTGGCACCTGGGCGTCGACTGGGATGATCTCGATAGCCGAGCACCCGATTTCGCTGGCGGCGTTGGCGAGCAGGAGCATGGACTCTACTCTGGAGAAAAGGTTCAGGAGTTCGGGTATTTCCATGATGTGGTTGATGGTGGAGCGCACCACGCGTCTGTCCACACCGATGGCACGTGCGACAGCGGTATCGCTCTGAAGCACGGGGCCGCAGTACGCACCGCCGTCATGGACACTAAGACCCAGTTTCAGCATGAGGGTGGCGACCTGTTCCTGGGAGGGCAGGTTTTTGAAATGACGTTTTATGCGGTCCATAGTATAAAAATGTACATTGAGTATAAATAACATACTCTCCGTCGGCACGGATTTTCAATCCTCTAATCGTTACGGATAAATATGAACGCGGATATGGGCGCGCGACTATTATGGAATCTGCATCCACCAAGGAACTTAGGGATGAAATCGCCGAGATCGATGCTCAGATCATCGATCTCCTCGCGACCCGCATGGACATCACCGACGAGCTCGCCAGGGCCAAGAAGGCATCCGGACAGAGCGCATGGGATGACGATGTAGAGAAACGTATCGTCAGCCGTTATCACGAGCTGTGCCAGGAGGTCAGTCTCACCAAGGACGAGGCCGACCAGATCGCCAAGCTCATCCTCTCCATCTCCAAGGAGAGGCAGATGAAGATATACAATGAATGAACCCGCAGGTTCCCAATATTCACGCTGACAGAGGAATTCACATGAGTGGAAAGATTAACGTAGCCGTTCTCGGTGCGACCGGGATGATCGGCCAGAGGTTCGTCCAGATGCTGGAGGACCACCCTTACTTCAATATCGAGGGGCTGTATGCCTCAGAGAGATCCGACGGAAAGAAGTTCGGAGACACATTAAAGGTCAGGGACTACCCCTACAAGCAGGAGACCCTCGACATGAAGATCTCCAAGATGGATCTCAATCATATCGCCAAGAACTGCAGGATCGCCTTCTCCGGAATACCTTCCGACCTGGCAGGTCCCACCGAGACCGAACTGGCCCAGAAGGGAGTCGCCGTGTTCACCAACGCCGGTTCCCACAGGATGGACAAGCACGTCCCCATCATCGTACCCGAGGTCAATGTCGCGCAGTTCGACGCAGTCAAGGATCAGGACACCTACGCCAACGGAGGATATATCGTCACCAACGCCAACTGCTCCTCCACCGGAATCGTCGTCCCCCTGAAGCCCATCATGGACACCTTCGGACTCAAGCAGGTGTTCGTATCCACCTACCAGGCCATCTCCGGCGCAGGATATCCCGGAGTGCCCTCGCTCGACATCCTCGGCAACGTCATCCCCTACATCTCCCACGAGGAGGAGAAGATGGAGACCGAGATCTGTAAGATGCTCGGAACCTACGGAAACGGTGACTTCAAGTATGCTGACTTCAAGGTCATGGCTAACTGTGCCAGGGTGCCTGTCGTTGACGGTCACACCGAGTCCCTGGTGCTCGATCTCGAGCAGCAGCCCACCGTAGAGGAACTGGCAAAGTGCCTCGCAGGATTCCGTGCGGAGCCCCAGAAGATGGGTCTTCCCTCGGCACCCGAGCAGCCTGTCATCGTCAGGGAGGAGGTCAACCGTCCCCAGCCCATCTACGACGTATTCGCCGGAAGCCCCGCCAGGGCCAGGGGAATGGCGTCCACCGTGGGAAGGATTGGACAGTCCAACGGATACTACAAGATGTGGGTCGTCTCCCACAACACCCTCCGCGGCGGTGCCGGCGGTTCCATGCTGAACGCTGAGTACGCTTACAAGAAGGGCATTCTCTGAAACTCCAAACTGCAGGCGCAAGCCTGCAGTACTCTTCATTCCAACTTTCTGAGTTTTCTGAATAAGGTGGCTCTGCTGATTCCCAGCGCGTCGGCCGCTTGCTGAGACGTCATGAGTCCGTTTTCCATGCGTCTTCTCATCTCACGGAGGTCCTTATCGGGGATTTCCTTCTCCTTTCTTCCCAATCTGGGAAGCTCGCCTGCATCCCTCATCGTCTTCAGTGCCTTGCGGTTTCCCAGGTACAGTTCCTTCAGCAGGAAGTAAGTCTGGGTCCTGTTGTTCTCATCGATTCTCAGGTCCTTCAGAATCACCGTGTTTCCGGCACAGATGTTCTTCATGATCCTCATCGCGGCATCGGGGAATCTGAGGGACAGATCGCTCATGTCGATGGTCTCCGGTTCCGTGTATCTGATGGCATAGAACGAATCCCCGAAGTACCGCAGATCCGTGCGGATAAGCCATTCCAATCTGTTCAGATGATCCATCCCCGCGCTTTCCAGCAACTCGGATACATCAATGCGGTTCTCTCCCGGGGTCCTCTCGGATATGAAACACGGGACCATGTCCTTTCTGATGTATTCCTCCTTGCGGAGGTCCAAATCCAATCCGGGGATACCCTGAAAGAGCGGAGGGGAGAGCATATCGATAACGGAGTAGTCGGGTCTGAATATGTAGGCGTAATGGCCGTCATCCGACGAGATGTAGTCGAGTCTGCAGAGTCTGTACTCTATACCCAGATCATCTTTCAGGCATATGTATGCAGACGTGGTGTTCTCCTTCATGAACCCTCCTCCAGTCTGTTAAAGGAGTCCAAGAGAATCTTCTCGAACCTGTTCCTTATCATGTGCTTGTAGAACCGTCTGTGGATGTCTGTGATGAAGCAGGTGTCATCGATCAGTTCCGAGATCCTGTCAAGGTCGACCCGGGGGACGATTCTTTTCAAAGCTTCATTGCATTCCGGGAACCGCAGGCTGCCTATGACCTCGTGGTACGAGCTCTTCTTCCCGCCCATCTTGATCTGTGAGGTGGGGAAGCGGTATACTTGGTCATCAATCATTTCAGGTGATTCGATGATCCCGGACATTTCCTCATCGGGGTTCATCTGCGGGAACAGACACGAACCGTTATCGAATACGGGTGAAAGACGGTATTGGTTGTCCGTCTTGATGAATCCCCAGTTTCCCCCGTGGCGGTCGAAGTTTCCGAGCAGGGCATCGACCACGAAGATGTCCCAGAATCTCTCTCTGGTACCTTCTACATCGGTGAGTTTCTTGTTGATATCGATCAGGTGAACTATCTCTTCGTAGGTGTACGTATGATGTTCGGACTCGGTGTCGAGCGAACTCTCCCCCACATCGTTGAATGGGACGAACAGCTCGTTCTTCTCCAGGAAGTTCTTGCAAAGGACGACTTCTTCTCCTCTGTACGTGCCGAGCTCTGTCTGCTGTGATGGTATCCCCAGCAGAGTGAATATCTCGGAGCCTAGGTGTTCGGAGACGTGGTTGAATCTGGGCCCGAATTCGGATTTTGTTTGAAACTTCATGATGAATCTCTGACCGTCTATGACGACACCGGTCTTTCTTTCAGACCCTCCGTAGAAAACCGGATCGATTGAAGCAGAGGTGAAATCCATCGGGACCATGCTATCGGATGGTATTGATATTATATAATTATGATACTGTATTAAAATAGTATCATATTACGATGCCCAAAGCATTTCCAATCAGCACAGTTATTTCAAAAAAAGTTGTCTGGGTATTTTATTTCGGGTGGTTTCAGATAGCATGTGATAATTTTCGTGGAACACCAAATGCCGAGTTGGAAACCCGTGCGCGTGCGCCCCTGCCCATGCACGCGAACCTATTTAATAAGGTCGCACATAGGCGCATACGATAAAATGACGGTAAAAATGGCCATTCCCAACAAGGGCAGGCTCAACGAAAGGGCAATCGAACTCCTCACCAAGGCAGGTATCAGTCTCGGTCCCGCCTGGGGCAGGAGCCTCAACATCAAGATCCCCGACCTTGACCTGGAAGTCGTGTTCGTACGTGCGCAGGACATCCCCGTGTTCATTGACTCCGGAGCAGTCGACTTCGGAATCACCGGACAGGATGTAGCAGCCGAGGCAGGTTCCGACCTGGTTCTTGTGCAGAACCTGCACTTCGGACACTGCCGTTTCAGCGTCATCGTCCCCGAGGAGAGCAGCATCAAGGATGTCTCCGACCTCAAGGACGGTGTCCGCGTGGCCACCACCTTCACCAACATCACCGGGAAGTACTTCGAGCAGCAGGGCATCAAAGCCAGGATTGTCCCCGTGCAGGGAGCTGCAGAGATTATGCCCTACCTGGGAGTGGCCGACATCATCACCGATCTCGTCGAGACCGGAGGTACCCTGAGGACCAACCACCTTCGCGAAATCGCCACCGTCATGGTTTCCGATGCGTGCCTGTTCTCCTCCGAGAAGGCCCTCGCCGACCCCGTCAAGAAGTCCAAGATTGAGGAGATCAGCGACGCGATCAGGTCCGTTCTCGACGCCGACCAGAAGAAATACGTCATGGCAGACGTTCCTAAGGACCGTCTCTCTGAGGTCGAGTCCATCATCCCCGGCATCGGAGGACCCACCGTCCTCAACATCGCCGGAAACGACAAGATCGTCGCGGTACACGCCGTGGTCTCCGCCAAGGATACATATCAGGTCGTAAGGGACCTGAAGAAGATCGGGGCCACTGGCATCCTCACCATGCCCATCGAGAGGATGGTGGAGTAAGATGGACCGCAGCTCGATGAGGAAGAGCGTACAGAAACTCACCATGTATTACAACCCCAAGGTGGGGGACGCCCTCAGGATGGACACCAACACCAATGTCCTGGGCTCCAATCCCGCCGCGGCGGAATACCTGAAACACCTGAACCTCGACCTGAACGGATATCCCAACACCTACTCCGACGGTCTGAGGACCGAACTCGCCAATCTCTATGGTCTGAAGATGGAGAACTTCGTCGCCGGCAACGGATCCGACGAGATACTCAACACCATCTACACAACATTCACCGAGCCCGGGCAGGTGTGCACCATCCCCGTGCCCTCCTACAGTCTGTACTCCTACTTCGTGGACCTCGCCTCCGGAACCCTGAGGGAGGTCGAGCTGGACGAGGAGTTCCAGCTGGATGTCGACGAGATGGCTGGTAAAGGTGCCGCCAACAAGGGAATCCTGATCATGCCTTCCCCCAACAACCCCACCGGTAACTGCTTCAGGCAGAAGGACATCGAATCCATCCTGGCCAAGCACGAGGGAATCGTCATCCTCGACGAGGCTTATTCCGAATATGCCAGGCAGACCATGGTGGACAAGGTCGACGAGTTCGACAACCTGATCGTATGCAAGACTTTCTCCAAGGCCTACGCCATGGCCAACCTCAGGGTGGGTTACTGCGCAACCAACCTCAAGGTGGCAGACATGCTCAATTCCGTGAAGGTCCCCTATTCCCTCAACTCCGTCTCCGAAGGAGCGGCGATTGCCGCCCTGAAGGACCAGGACTTCGTGAAGAGGAGCGTTGACATGGTCTCCGAGCAGAGGCCCAAGCTCTTTGCCAAGCTGAAGGAGCTTGGTTTCGAGCCCTATCCCTCGGATTCCAACTTCATCCTCGCCAAATCCCCCATCGACCACGTGAAGATGATCGAGGGGCTGAAGAAGAGGAACGTCCTCATCCGCGACTTCGGAAGCAAGAGGAGGACCGAGAACTGCGTGAGGATGACCATCGGTACCGAGGAACTCAACAAGATTATGACCGACGCCATCGAGGACGTCCTGGCGGAGGAGAAGAGATGAAGATGCTTATGGCCGACTACAGGGTCGGCAATCTTCATTCCATCAAGAAGGCGCTCGAACTCGCCGGTGCTGAGGTCGAGGTCGTCACCGATATGGATAGGCTGCTCGATGCCAAGTGCATCGTGTTCCCCGGAGTCGGTGCGTTCGACTGTACCGTATCTCCCATCGCCTCTATCACCGGAAAACTGAAAGAACGTCTCGATGCGGGAGTCCCTTGCCTCGGAGTATGCATCGGAACGCACATCCTCTTCCCCGGCAGCGACGAGGGAGAGCTCAGCGGTATCGGCTTCTTCGAGGGCAGGGTCCGCAAGCTGAAATCCCGCACCGTCCCCCACATGGGATGGAACACCGTCGAAGGGAAGGATCCCCTGATGGAGGATGTGCCAGACAATCACTTCTACTTCGCACACTCCTACTACTGCGACCCCGTTTCCAGGGATGTCGTGAAGGGTTCCACCACCTACGAGGGATTCGAGTTCGCCACCCTCATGAGGAGGAACAACGTCGTTGCGACCCAGTTCCACCCCGAGAAGAGCTCGGAATCCGGGCTGAAATTCCTGAAGAACTTCGTCTCCTTCGCGGAGGATAAGGCATGATAGTCATCCCCGCAGTCGATGTACTCGACCACAAGGTCGTCCAGCTGGTGGGCGGAATGCCCGGCAGCCAGCAGGTGGTCCTCGAAGATCCCTTCGAAGTTGCCATGGACTGGGTCTCCAAGGGAGCACCCTACCTTCACCTGGTGGACCTGGATGCCGCTTTCGGCAAGGAGGACAACTCCGATGTATTCTGCAAAATCATCCGCGAGGCCGGAGTGCCCGTGGAGGTCGGAGGAGGCATCCGCACCGAGGAGCAGATTGAGAAGTACGTCAAGGCCGGAGCCGAGAGGATTGTCGTAGGTACCAAAGCAGTAACCGATACCGAATGGCTGAAGGAGATGGCCAACAAGTTCCCCAACAAACTGATGCTGGGACTTGACATGAAGGACGGCAAGATTGCCATCAAGGGATGGCAGGAATCCGCCCCCATCGCCGTCGAGCAGATGTTCAGGATTCTTGAGACCATCCCCGTGGTAGCCGTGCTTCACACCGATATCAATGTAGAGGGACAGCAGGGCGGCATCAACAGGGAGAGGGTCGACAGGTTCTGCAAGGACTGTCCCGTCACGGTCATCATCTCCGGAGGAGTCACCACCGAGGATGATGCCAAGGCCGCTGCCAAATCCGGAGCCGGAGGAGTCGTCGTGGGAATGGCGCTCTACAAAGGTACCATGAAGCCCTGGACCTTCGGCCGCCCCTGGGTTGCCGAGTGAAGCGTCCTCTTCCAGGCTCATGCCAGGGTTAACGTAAGATAATCCGTTTTTCATCAATCGATTACAATTTAACTGGAACAGTTTCACCATCAATCATGATAAATGGTGATATGCCAGACACACTTTCGAAAAGAAAAATTGGGGGGAGTGGCCCCCTGAGTTTTCAGCGCTTCTCGAGAGGGACGTACTCCCTCTCCTTGGCGATGCTCACGTAGGCGGGACGGATGATCTTGCCGGAGCTGACCAGTTCCTCGATCCTGTGAGCGCTCCATCCGCTCGCCCTAGCGATGGCGAAGAGCGGGGTGTAGAGCTCTTCGGGGATGCCGAGCATCCTGTAGAGGAATCCGCTGTAGTAATCCACGTTGACGCAGACCTTGATGGGGGACTTCCTTTTGGTGGCAATCACGTCGGGCGCGATCCTGGCGACCCTCTCGTAGAGGTCGAGTTCTGCGTCGCATCCTTTCTCCCTGGCCATCTTGTAGACGAACTGCTTGAGCTGCTGGGCCCTGGGGTCGGAGATGGAGTAGACCGCGTGACCCATTCCGTAGATGAGTCCCTGGCGGTCGAATGCCTCCTTGTTGAGGATCTTGGAGAGGTAGTTGCTGAGCTCCCCGTCGTCGGTGGGGTCGATGACGTTGGCCTTGATGTCGTCCATCATCTGCACCACTTTGATGTTGGCTCCTCCGTGCTTGGGGCCCTTCAGCGAAAGGAGTGCTCCGGCAATCACTGAGTAGGTGTCGGAACCGGCGGAGGTGATGACACGGGTGGTGAAGGCGGAGTTGTTCCCTCCTCCGTGCTCCATGTGGATGATGAGGGCGTTGTCCAAGGCCTCCGCCTCGGTGGCGGTAAACTTGCCGTCGGGACGGAGCATCATGAGGATGTTCTCGGCCATAGAGAGGTTGTGATCGGGACGGTGGATGATGAGGCTCTTGTTGCAGTCATAGTGGTTGTATGCGTGGTATCCGTACACTGCGAACAGCGGGAGGGTGGCGATGATCTTCATGCACTGCTTGAGGACGTGGGGTGTGGAGACATCCGTGGGGTCCTCGTCGTAAGCTGCCATCTCGAGGACGCTGCGGGCCATGGTGTTCATGATGTCCTTGCAGTTCTGCCTGAGGATGACGTTCTTCACGAAGTTGTTGGGAAGCTCCATGTTGGAGCGCAGGGCCTGCTAGTACTGGGGCAGGTCGGCGCAATCAGGGAGTTCTCCGAACAGGAGGAGATAGGAGGACTCTTCGAAACCGCACCTGGGGGTGTGCTTCCCGACAAGGTCTTCGATGGCGTATCCGCGGTAGGCGAGGACACCCTCCATGGGGACCCTCTGTCCGTCGACGGTCTTGTAGCCGTCGAGCCTGGAGATTCTGGTAATCCCGGTGACGACTCCTTTACCGTTCTTGTCGCGCAGTCCCTTCTTCACGTCGTACTCGGTGTAGAGTTCGGCGGGGATCTGCCCGTTCTCCTCACAGATTTTCGCCTTATCGATGTAGTATTGGTCATAATCGGCCATGACGAGCCTCCTCCTTGCAGACCAGTAAGCGGCCTACTTATTCGCGCACTATAAAGAACGAGATAAAAAAGTGTTGCCCGCGGATGCTGTCCGCAGGCTGGGTTTTATCCAATGACGTTCAGACGAGGCCGTGGAAGTCCTGCATGGATTTCACGCCGATCTCATGCTCCTTGGCGACCCTGATGGCACCTGCCGCGATCTTGGCACCGTTGATGGTGGTGACGTATGGAATCTCCAATTCAACGGCGAGCCTTCTCATCCTGTGTCCGTCCCTGACCGCACCGGAGTGGTTGGTGGGGGTGTTGATGACCAGGTTGATGGCACCGTCCCTCATCAGGGAGGTGGCGTTGGGCTTGAGCTGTTCGTCGTGTTTGAACACGGCCATACATCCCACTCCATGCTCTTTGAAGTAGGTCGCTGTTCCCTTGGTGGCGTAGATGTTGAATCCCATGTCACGGAGGGCCTTGGCGATCTTGCAAGCTTCCTCCTTGTCCTGGTCGTTGACTGTGAAATACACTCCGCCTTCCAGGGGGAGCTGGGATCCGGCAGCCTCGAATGCCTTGTAGCAGGCGGTGTCGAAGTCAGCATCGATACCCATGACTTCTCCGGTGGATTTCATCTCAGGAGTGAGGATGGAGTCGACTCCGGGCAGTTTGAGGAAGGGGAACACAGATTCCTTCACGGCGAAGTGGTCGATTGCCCTGTAACCCTTGAGTCCGAAGTCCTTCAGCTTCTTGCCGAGCATGACTTTGACACCGATCTTGGCAAGGGGGATTCCGGTGGCCTTGGAGATGAAGGGAACGGTTCTCGACGCACGGGGATTGGCCTCGATCATCCATATCTCGCCGTTCTTGTAGGCAAGCTGAAGATTCATCAGTCCGACGGTCTTGAGCGCTAGTGCCAGACGTGTGTTTAGATCAACGATTTCATCGATGGTCTTCTGCGGGAGCGAGAATGGCGGGAGGACCATGGTGGCGTCTCCGGAGTGGCATCCTGCATACTCCACATGTTCCATGATTCCGCCGATGTAGACGTCTTCGCCATCGCAGATGGAGTCGACATCAATTTCGATTGCATTGGTTAGGTATTTGTCAATCAGGACAGGGTGGTTCCTGGAGACTTTCACGGCGGTCTCCATGTAGGTCTTGAGTTCCTCTTCGGAATAGACGATTTCCATTCCGCGTCCGCCGAGGACGTAGGAGGGCCTGACGAGTACCGGGTATTCGATCTCAGCTGCGATGGAATGGGCTTCCTCGTAGGAGTATGCGGTGCCGGAAGGGGGCTGTTTGATTCCGAGCTGCCTCATGAGGTCGGTGAACCTTCTCCTGTCTTCTGCGACATCCATCTGATCGGGAGTGGTTCCGAGTATCTGGGTCTTCGTTCCCTTGAGACCTTTCTCGAGGTCTATCGCAAGGTTGACCGAGGTCTGTCCGCCGTATTGGCAGATGACTCCGTCGGCATCTTCCGCTTTGATTACGTTCAATACGTCTTCCAAATCGAGGGGCTCGAAGTACAGTCTGTCGGAGATGTCGTAGTCGGTGGACACCGTCTCCGGGTTATTGTTGATCATGATGGCTTCGCAGCCCTCCTCCTGGAGAGCTATGACTCCGTGGACGCAGCAGTAATCGAACTCGATTCCCTGTCCGATCCTGATGGGTCCGCCTCCGATGATGACCACGCGTTTCTTCTTCTTGGGGTAGGTAGCTTCGGAGGACACTCCCTTGTATGTCGAATAGAAATAGGGGGTCTCGGCCGCGAACTCGGCGGCGCAGGTGTCGACCATCTTGTAGCGGGGAACGATTCCTGCTTTCTCCCTCCTGTCGAGGATCTCCCACTGGTCGGTGTTGGTGAGCCTGGAGATGGTTTCGTCACCGAATCCCATGCATTTGGCTTCCTTGAGGAGTTCGTCGGTGAGCTTCTCGAGTCTGAGCCTCTTCTCCATCTCGACAATGTTCCTGAGTTTCCTGACGAAGAAGACGTCCCACTGGGTCTCCTTGGCGATGTCCTCGGGGGTCCAGCCCATCCTGAGGGCCTGTCCGATGGCGAAGATACGCCTGTCGGTGGCGTGCTTGAATTCCTCATGGATTTCGGCTTCTGTCATCTCGACGGGGTCGAGTCCGTCCACACCGATTTCCAGGGACCTGAGTCCTTTGAGGAGAGCCTCTTCGAACGACCTGCCTATGGACATCATCTCTCCGGTGGATTTCATCTGGGTTCCGAGGTGTCTGTCGACTGTTCTGAACTTGTCAAATGGCCATCTGGGTATTTTGACGACGACATAATCCAAGGTGGGTTCGAAGGCGGCATAGGTGTTGCCGGTTATCTTGTTGGGGATCTCGTCGAGGGAGTATCCCACGGCGATCTTGGTGGCCACCCTCGCGATGGGATATCCGGTGGCCTTGGAGGCCAATGCGGAGGACCTGGAGACACGGGGGTTGACCTCGATGACGCGGTACTCCTTGGTGACAGGGTTCAATGCGAACTGAACGTTGCATCCTCCCTCGATTCCGAGGGCGCGGATGATTTTCAGGGAAGCGGTCCTGAACATCTGGTGCTCCCTGTCGGATAATGTGAGGCAGGGCGCACACACGATGGATTCTCCGGTGTGGATTCCCATTGCATCAAGATTCTCCATGTTGCAGACGATGATGCAGTTGTCCTTACCGTCCCTCATCACTTCGTACTCGAACTCCTTCCAACCGAGGATGGACTCCTCGATCAGGACCTGGTGGATACGGCTGTAGGCGAGACCTCTGGCACATATCTCGCGGAGTTCCTTCTCATCATAGGCGATACCTCCTCCGGTACCACCGAGGGTGAAGGCGGGTCTTACGAGTACGGGATATTTCCCGATGTATTCCACGGCCTTGAAAGCCTCCTCGAGGGAGTTGGCGGGCATTGACTTGGGGCAGGGTTCGCCGATGGCCTCCATGGCCTCTTTGAACAGCTCTCTGTCCTCGGATTTCTCGATGGCTTCGGGCTGGGTACCGACCAGAACTGCACCGAGTTTCTCGAGGTATCCTTTCTCCGCGAGTTCTGAGCAGATGTTGAGTGCGGTCTGACCTCCCATTCCGGAGATGATGCCGTCCACGCCTTCCTTTTCGATGATCTTGGCGACGATGTCGGCGGTCATGGGTTCGATGTAAACCTTGTCCGCAGTGTCGGGGTCGGTCTGGATGGTGGCGGGATTGGAGTTCACCAGGACGGTCTTGTAACCTTCTTCACGAAGCGATCTGCATGCTTGTGAACCGGAGAAATCGAATTCCGCCGCCTGTCCGATCACAATCGGGCCGGAACCGATGACCATGAGCTTCTTGTAATCCTTTCTCACAGGCGTCCCTCCCTGATGACCTTGCCGAATTTGTCGAACAGGAACGTGGTGTCCTGCGGACCTGGTGAGGCCTCCGGATGGTATTGTGCGGTGTAAATCGGAAGATCCTTGTGCCTCATGCCCTCCACGGTGCCGTCGTTGACATTGAATTGGTCTGCGATGAGTCCGGTTCCTGCGAGGGAGTCCTCGTCCACGGCGAACCCGTGGTTCTGAGATGTGAGGTACACTCTTCCATCGTACATCACGGGCTGGTTGCACCCGCGGTGTCCGAACTTCATCTTGTATGTTTTTCCGCCCATGGCGATGGCGGTGAGCTGGTTCCCGAAGCAGATTCCGAACAGGGGGAGCTGCTGGGCGAGATTCTTAATCGTGACCACGGTGGTCTTCTGGATGACGGGATGGGAAGGGTCTCCGGGCCCGTTCGATAACTGGACACCCTGAATCTTCTTTCCGTTGAGCCTGTACTCGGTGATGACATCGGCTGGGGTGTCATAGGGGAACATGACAACGTTGTATCTGTTGCGGAGCTCCTTCAGGATGCCGTCCTTCTCTCCGCAGTCGAGGAGTCCTACGGTTATCTCCTTGTTGGAATCGAATTCCAATATCTCATTGCAGCTGACCTCTCCGACCAGATTGCCCTCGGACGGTGCGGAGCTTGCTTTGATCTTCTCTATGAGGTCGGGGATGGAATCCTTGTCCTCGGTGATGGCTCCTTTGAGGGTTCCTCCGTTCCTTATCTTGATGACTAAGTCCCTGGTGTCGACACCGGAGATCCCGGGCACCTTGTGGTCCTTCAGGAACTCGTCGATGGTCTTGCCGGCGTACATGTCGGAGGGTTCCCTGCAGTATTCACTGCAGACGAGGGCCCTTGCGTGGACGCTTGCCGATTGATGGAAATCGTCGATGGTCCCGTAGTTTCCTATCAGCGGGAAAGTCATGACAAGAATCTGACCTTTGTACGAAGGGTCGGTGAGACTCTCCTGATAACCGCACATGCCGGTTGCGAAAACGACTTCTCCGAAAGCTTCCGAGCGGTATCCGAAGGGTTCTCCTTCGTAGACCGTCCCGTCCTCGAGGACCAAGTAACTTTTTGCCATCGGGGAATTAACCATCAAAAAACAGTATTTAATACGTGACCGTCCCGAAAAACAGTGTTAGATATAGGTTGTCATAAATCCGACAACGGTTGTTTTGTGCTGTACAAATGTTCACAACGGTGATTAGGACGGTCGCTAAGTCAGGTCAGAGGAGTTCCTCGTAAATGTCGTCCTCAGGATTGTCCCACTCCTTGGGGAGAACGTACAAACCGGTCTTGGGATCGATATGTCCCGCCTCCGGAAGTGCGGAGACAATGAGGGCAATGAAAAGGTATTCATCAATATGGTGAAAAGGGAACCCTCCGGCATGTGCCAGAGGGCAGGAATTTGTTTAGCGGACCAGGGTGTGGAAGTCCTGCATGGACTTGACACCCATCTGGTTCTTCCTGGCGACGCCGATTGCTCCGACGGCGATCTTGGCACCGTTGATGGTGGTCAGGAAGGGAATCTCCAGTTCGACTGCAAGCCTCCTCATCCTGTGTCCGTCCCTGACCGCACCGGAGTGGTTGGTGGGGGTGTTGATGACCAGGTTGATGGCGCCGTCTCTCATGAGGGAGGTGGCGTTGGGCTTGAGCTGCTCGTCGTTCTTGAAGACCGCGGTGGTGTCGACCCCGTGCTCCTTGAAGTAGGTCGCGGTTCCCTTGGTGGCGTAGATGGTGAATCCCATGTCCTTCAGGGATTTTGCAATCTTCACTGCCTCGGGCTTGTCGTGGTCGTTCACCGTGAAGTAGACTCCGCCCTTGGTGGGAAGGTTCTGACCTGCTGCGGTGAATGCCTTGTAGCAGGCAGTGTCGAAGTCGGCATCGATACCCATGACCTCTCCGGTGGATTTCATCTCAGGGGTGAGGATGGAGTCGACTCCGGGCAGTTTGAGGAAGGGGAAGACGGATGCTTTGATGGCGTAGTGGTCGATGGACCTGTAGCCCTTGAGTCCGAAGTCCTTCAGCTTCTTGCCTAGCATGACCTTGACACCGATCTTGGCGAGGGGGATGCCGGTTGCCTTGGAGATGAAGGGAACGGTCCTGGAAGCCCTGGGGTTCGCCTCGATCATCCAAATCTCTCCGTCCTTGTATGCGAGCTGTAGGTTCATGAGACCGATGGTCTTGAGTGCAAGTGCCAGACGAGTGTTGAGGTCAACGATCTCGTCGATGGTCTTCTGGGGCAGGGAGAAGGGAGGCAGCACCATGGTGGCGTCTCCGGAGTGGCATCCTGCGTACTCCACGTGCTCCATGATTCCGCCGATGTAGACGTCCTCTCCATCGCAGATGGAGTCGACATCGATCTCGATGGCCTCGGTGAGGTATTTGTCGATGAGGACGGGGTGGTTCCTGGATACCTTGACTGCGGTCTCCATGTAGGTCTTGAGCTCCTCCTCGGAGTAGACAATCTCCATTCCGCGTCCGCCGAGAACGTAGGAAGGCCTGACGAGGACGGGATATCCGATGTCGCCGGCGATCTTGGCCGCCTCCTTGAAGGAGTAGGCGGTTCCGGACGGGGGCTGCTTGATTCCGAGCTGCCTCATGAGGTCGGTGAATCTCTTCCTGTCCTCTGCCACGTCCATCTGGTCGGGGGTGGTTCCGAGGATCTTGGTCTTGGTTCCCTTAAGTCCCTTCTCGACGTCGATGGCGAGGTTGACCGAGGTCTGTCCTCCGTACTGGCAGATGACTCCGTCGGCATCCTCTGCCTTGATGACGTTCAATACATCCTCCAAGTCAAGAGGCTCGAAGTACAGCCTGTCGGAGATGTCGAAGTCGGTGGAGACGGTCTCGGGGTTGTTGTTGATCATGATTGCCTCATATCCCTCTTCCTTCAGGGACATGACACCGTGGACGCAGCAGTAGTCGAACTCGATTCCCTGTCCGATCCTGATGGGTCCACCTCCGATGATGACTACGCGTTTCTTCTTCTTGGGGGCGTTGGCCTCGGTGGTCTTTCCGTTGTAAGTGGAATAGTAGTAGGGGACCTGTGCCTCGTACTCTCCGGCGCAGGTGTCGACCTTGTTGTAGATGGGGACGATGCCTGCCTTGTCCCTCTGGTCGAATATGTCCCAGAGGTCCTTGTTGGTGAGCCTGGAGATGGTCTCGTCGCCGAAGCCCATGTACTTGGCCTCCTTCAGGAGGTCGTCGGTGAGCTTCTCGGTCTGGAGCCTCTTCTCCATGTCGACGATGTTCTTGAGCTTCTGTACGAAGAATGCGTCCCAGGAGGTCTCCTTGGCGATCTGCTCCACGGACCAGCCCTGCCTGAGGGCCTGTCCCATGGCGAAGATACGCCTGTCGGTGGCGTGCTTGAACTCATCGTGGAGCTCGTCGTCGGTCATCTCGACGGGGTCGAGTCCGTCGACTCCGATCTCGAGGGACCTTAGTCCTTTCAGGATGGTCTCCTCGAAGGTCCTGCCGATGGCCATGACCTCTCCGGTGGATTTCATCTGGGTTCCTAGGTGCCTGTCGACGGTCCTGAACTTATCGAAGGGCCACCTGGGTATTTTGACTACGACATAGTCGATGACAGGCTCGAAGGCTGCGAAGGTGTTGCCGGTGATCTTGTTGGGGATCTCGTCGAGGGTGTATCCGACGGAGATTTTGGTGGTGACTCTGGCGATGGGGTATCCGGTGGCTTTGGAGGCCAATGCGGAAGACCTGGAGACACGGGGGTTGACCTCGATGACACGGTAGTCGTGGGAGACGGGGTCGAGTGCGAACTGCACGTTGCATCCTCCCTCGATTCCGAGGGCGCGGATGATCTTGATGGAGGCCATCTTGAACCTCTGGAGATCCTCCTCGGGGAGGGTCATGCAGGGTGCGCAGACGATGGACTCTCCGGTGTGGATACCCATGGCGTCGAGGTTCTCCATGTTGCAGATCACGATGCAGTTGTCTTTGCTGTCCCTCATGACCTCGTACTCGATCTCCTTCCATCCGAGGATGGACTCCTCGATGAGGACCTGGTGGATACGGCTGTAGGCGAGACCTCTGGCACATATGTCCCTGAGCTCTTCCTCGTTGTATGCGATACCTCCACCGGTACCTCCGAGGGTGAAGGCGGGCCTGATGAGGACAGGGTACCTTCCGATGTATTCGACAGCCTCGAGTGCCTCCTCCACGGAGTTGGCGGGCTTGGACTTGGGGCAGGGTTCGCCGATGGCTTCCATGGCCTCTTTGAACAGCTCCCTGTCCTCGGATTTCTCGATCGCATCGGGCTGAGTACCGACGAGCTCGCAGTGGAGCTTCTCGAGGTATCCCTTCTCGGCGAGCTCGGAGCAGATGTTGAGTCCGGTCTGGCCTCCCATTCCGGAGAGGACTCCGTCGACTCCCTCCTTCTCGATGATCTTGGCGACGGTCTCCGCGTTCATGGGCTCGATGTACACCTTGTCCGCGGTCTCGGAGTCGGTCTGAATGGTGGCGGGGTTGGAGTTCACCAGGACGGTCTTGTAGCCTTCCTCGCGGAGGGACCTGCATGCCTGGGAACCCGAGAAGTCGAATTCGGCTGCCTGTCCGATGACGATCGGACCGGAACCGATGACCATGAGTTTCTTGTAATCTTTCCTCATAAGCGTCCCTCCTTCACTGCTTTGGCGAACTTGTCGAAGAGTATCGAGGTCTCCCAGGTCTCGGCAGTGGTCTCGGGCTGGTACTGGGCGGCGAAGACGGGCAGTTTGGTGTGCCTCACGCCCTCGACGCTCTTGTCGTTGACATTGAACTGGTCGGCGACGAGTCCGGTTCCTTCGAGGGACTTCTCGTCGACGGCATAGTTGTGGTTCTGCCAGGTGATGTAGGTCCTGTTCTCGTACAGCACGGGTTCGTTGGCACCGTGGTGTCCGAATTTCATCTTGTAAGTCTTACCGCCGAATGCGAGGGCGATGAGCTGGCAGCCGAGTCCGATTCCGAACACGGGGAGTTTCTCGGCAAGCTTCCTGACGTTGGGGATGACCTTCTCCGTGATGGCAGGGTGGGCGGGGTTTCCGGGCCCGTTGGAGAGGTGCACTCCCTTGATGTTCTTGCCGTTGAGCTTGTAATTGATGATGGTGTCCGCATCGGTGTCGTAGGGGAAGGCCACGACGTTGAATCTCATGCGGAGCGCCCTGACGGTGGCTTCGGTCTCTCCGAAGTCGAGCAGGGCGACAGTATCTTCCTTGCCCTCGTCGAATTCTTTGACGGATTTGCGACTGACCTCTGCCACGAGGTTGCTCTCGTCGGGACGGGGCATCTTCTTGAGCTTCTTGACTATCTCCGGGATAGCCTTCTCGTCCTGGGTGACGGCACCCATCATGACTCCGTTGTCCCTGATCCTCAGGGTGATGTCCCTGGTGTCCACGCCGGTGATGCCGGGGATCTTGTGGTCCTTCAGGAACTGGTCGAAGGTCTTGCCGGGGTACATGGTGGAAGGTGAGGTGCAGTATTCCTTGCAGATAACAGCGGATGCTTGCACTTTGTCGGATTGGAACCATTCGTCGTGGATGAGGTAGTTCCCTATGAGGGGGAAGGTCATTACCACGATGTTCCCTTTGTACGAAGGGTCGGTGAGACTCTTCTGATAACCGCATTCTTCAGTCGTGAAAACGACCTCGCCGAAAGCTTCGGTCTCGTATCCGAAGGATTCTCCTTCATATACGGTCCCGTCGTCAAGGACCAAGTAACTTTTTGCCATCAAAGTTCAAACGATTCTTAGAACCTATTTAATGCGCGCGGACGGCAAAAAACACCCATAAATATACGGTGTCTGAAATCCGACAAGTGCTCATTAAGTGTGGTTGATTTTTTCCGGTGCTCCCGGGCAATCTCGCTTGACGCCGATGCGGACTGCGGCTTAGCAACCGAATCACAGTTACAGGAGCGAGGCCATGTAGATTGGGAGATAAGTGATCCTTCCGTCCGTTTGGATATCATTAGAGTGGATCACATAGACTTTTCCCAGTCTGGCACTGTACTTTTCCATGAATCTGTCAAGGGATTTGTGCTTGGTGGATCTGGCAGATTTCACTTCCACGGGTATAATCCTTTTCTTCTTTACGAGGATGAAGTCGACTTCGCATAGATTCTTGCGATCATGCTCAAGATAGAATTCATGAAAGTACAGGCGATGTCCTGCGGATACGAGTTCCTGTGCTACCATATTTTCGAACAGCATGCCTTCGTTGATGGAGAGGTCGGACTTCGCTAGATTAACGAACACGGATTCATCCACGATGCCTGTATCGAACGCCAATGTGATCAGGAGCCCGGTGTCAAGGAGATAGGTCTTGAATCTTCTGAAATTGTTGTTCAGGTTCATGGCGGGGTTGGGGTCCGTGTTGGACAGACACAGGTTGACGATCTTGGCCTCGTTCAGCCAGTCGAATTGATACTGTAGATTCTCGGTGAGTTCGCCCTTTTCCGCGTCACCCGGCCTGAACACCTTCGTGCGTGCAGACAGTCTGCTGGGTATACTCTCGAAGATCCTTTCTGTCAGGATCCCGTTTTCAAGATTCTTGTGCATATCCGCCTTGTAAAGCGAAATGATCTGCCGTTTTACTTTTTCGCAATCTCTGATATCGTGCCTTTCAAGATATGCCGCAACGGATGCAGGCATTCCTCCCGTGATCATATACAGTCTGTATTTCTCCAGAATAATACTGTGAACAACATCATTGAACGGTTCGAGAGTCTGGAAGTGTTCGCGTATCAGATCCATGGTATTCTCATTTCCATTGGCCCAGAGCCATTCTTCGAAATCCATGGGGTACATTTGCACCGGTTCTTCCTCAGAAGGGATAGTTATGTCCTTTACATTCTCCTTGAGGGAGATGAGGGAACCCGTCTCGATATAGTCATATCTCCCGTCCGCTACAAGGTATTTGATAAGTGCTCTGGCTTTGGGATAGTTTTGGATTTCATCGAAAATAACCAGAGATTTACGCTGTCTGAGTTCAACGTCATAAAGGATGGACAGATTGGATGTCAGTAAACCGATATCATGACCGTATCTTTCGAAGAGTTCGACGGTGCCCTGCCGGGGCTGGTTGAAGTCAATGAGTAGGTACGAATCATATTCGTTCTTTGCAAATTCCTCGACTATGGTGGATTTACCCACACGTCTAGCACCTTCGATAAGCAAGGCACTTTTACCGTCGTTTTCAGCCTTCCATTGGAGAAGCCTTTGGTAGATCTTGCGTTTGAATATCCTGGCACTCATAACAAATCAACAATCAGATTGCACCATAAAAAAGTTTCCTGTATTAGAAATTAGGCAAAAATAGAAGTTTCCTGTATTAGAAAATCGTCAATATTTGGACTTTCCTGTATTTCAATTTCCGTAGGAACCGTCATAAACCTGCACCAGATACGCAGTATTATGCGCATTCTCGGAAAAGATGCGGGACGCGGGGAGATCAAGGTTCTCCCCGAGACCGACGACGATATCTGGCACCTCTACAACGTTATTTGTGTAGGGGACCTGGTCACGGCCTCCACCACCCGCAGGGACGAGAAGGCGGACGATAAGCTCCGTGCTGAGAGGGCTGAGAAGAAGCGCATGACCCTCGGAATCCGCATCGAGAAGATCGAGTTCGAGCAGGACAGCATGCGCATGCGCCTGCTGGGCACTATCGAGGAAGGTCCCCAGGACATCGGGCAGCATCATACCCTGATCATCGAGGTCGGGGAGCAGCTCCGCATCGGTAAAACCCACTGGAAGAGCACTCAAGTCGAGAGACTGGAGTCTGCTGTCAAGGACACGGTAAAACCGAGGATTGTCTTCGTGTCATTGGATCAGGACGAGGCCATGGTCGCCGTACTGAGGGCATACGGGCTCAAGGAGATCGTGACCGTCAGGTCAATGCGCTCCGGCAAGCAGTATGACGAGAAGGGCAAACCCTTCGATTATCACGGAGAGATCATCTCCAAACTGAAATCCGTCGCCACCCCTGAGATGCCCCTGGTCCTGCTTGGCCCCGGTTTCGAGAAGGAGGAACTGGCGGAGGACATCGCGCACCTGCCGAAAGGAACCTTCGGACAGGTCTTCGTACAGCAGACCGGTCAGTCGGGCATGGCGGGAGTGAACGAGCTCATCAAGAGCGGTCTCGGCTCCAGGATTCTCAGGGAATCCACCGTCGGGGCGGAGATGGAACTGGTCAACAGGCTCATGGAGGAGATCGGCAAGAACGGTCTCGCCACCTACGGTCCCGCCGAGGTGGAATCCGCGGCGGATTCCGGTGCGGTGGAGAACCTCATGATCCTCGACACCCTGCTGAGGGAGAAGGACCTCGACAGGATCGTGCATTCGGTGGAGCAGCAGAACGGTTCCTTCACGGTGATCTCCAGCGAGCATGATGCAGGGAAACAGCTGGCGGCACTGGGCGGAATCGCAGCAATCCTGAGATACAAACTGGCCTAATTTTTTTTCTGAAAACTCAGCTTCTCCTGAGGTATGCCCATATCTCCATGAAGGCGATGATGGCGATTCCCGCCACCGCCACAAGGATATGACCCAGGATGTCGATCTTGTTGGGTGTGAAGAACAGGATCGTGAAGTCGAACAGGACGATGAAGAACCAGTTGTTCACCGTCATGATGAAGCGCAGGAACCTGTCGAGGGTGGGGCGGGGTTTGCCGGTTCCCGCCGCTATGGCCTTCCTCTCGGAATCGAGGAAGACACGAAGCAGATACATCATGTTGAGGACGGTCAGGCGCAGGATGGGCACCAGCACCATGAAGTTGATCAGCAGTACCAGCGAGGTGGTGACGTAGAGACTGATGCTCTCCGGGGTGTGGGCGTTGATGAAGTCCGCGAAACCGGGCGTAATCAACACGAATACAATCTGTATGATGACGACCAGCACCAAGGTGACGTACAGAGATGCCAGTCTGGACCTGAAGTTCGCCATGGTCTCTTTGGTTGCCAGAGCCAGCTTGGAGTAGAAGTTGGACCTTGTCTGGGCGATCTTCATGAAGCCGTTGACGATAGGCTGGGGGGTGTGCACCTGGAAGGCGTCCGCTATTGCCTCTACCTTCCTGTTGAACAGGGGCAGGGCGATCATGGAGACCAGAGCGGCTCCGATGACGGCCGCGTAGAAGTTCGCGTCGATGATATTGTGTACGAAGGCTTCCTTGGAGATGATGAAGGCGAACTCTCCCATCGCGATCAGGGAAATGGAGCAGTAGAACGAGAGACGTAGCGGTTTGTTGCCCACGAAGTAGGCGATAAGCACAGATCCTCCCTTCAGTACGAAGTAGATGGCGTAGATGATGAGGATGAGTCCGATGTTGTTGATGATGTCGGAAGGTTTGATGAGCAGACCGATGGAGACGAAGAACATCATCATGAAGACATCCTTCATCGGTTCGATATCATGCTCTATGCGTTTGTGCTGTTTGGACTGGGATACTATGACTCCCATGAGGAAGGCACCGATTGCCATGGACATGCCGATGTAAACGGAGATGTAGGCCAATCCGAAACAGAGTCCCAGGGAGAGGATCAGCAGAGCCTCGGTGGAGAATCTGTCGCTGATGTAGTCCAGGAAACGGGGAATGAACATGAGTCCCAGACCGATCGCCATCACCATGAATATGATGACGGTGATGAGCATCCAGATGATCCCGGTGATATCCATGTCGGTACCGGTCATCAGTGGAGAGACGGCGGACATGATGAGGACCTGCGCAACATCCTCGATGACGGTGATGAAGATCAGGGTCTCCACGTCTGCGTGGCTGATACGCTCCTGTTCGGCCAGGACGATGGTAACGACCGCTGTGGAAGAACCGGAGATGATGGCACCGAAGATGATTGACTGAAGGGCATCGAGACCCAGCAGCGAACCGCCTATGAATCCGCCTGTCAGCATGATAGGCACCTGGATCATGACGACCATCATGGCGAAGGTACCCATCTTACGGAGTTTCTTCAGGTTGAGTTCCATTCCGATGCAGAACATCATGAGGACCAGACCGAGATCGGCCAGGAACCCGACGATCATCTCTGTGTCGGCGCTCTCGCCGGACCAGTAGTTGCTGAGGATGATACCGCTTACGATGTAGCCGATGGCGGCAGGCATCTTCAATCTCTTGAAGACTACCGCACACGCCCCTCCGATCAGGAGGAGCATCGCCATGTTGATAAGAAGAATCGACTCCTCCGTAATGCATCCCCAGTTTTCGTTATAGTGACCTCCTTAAAATAGATATTGTAGTTTTTTGTAGGTTGTTTTAGAAAGAGGATTTGTTTCCAGAAGAAGTGATTCAGTTGGAAATATAAAACAGAATCATAGAAAGACCGTGTTTACGAACGAGCTGACGGAGTCGCGAGTGAGTAAACACGGTCTTTCTACG
>Ga0256404_1001772_pt1 | contig 50407 bp, 45 predicted proteins | sample RumenRJG_01DNA_FD_185990 | JGI IMG/M metagenome (GOLD analysis project Ga0256404, IMG submission 185990) | Bovine rumen microbial communities from Lethbridge, Alberta, Canada - RJG_01 | ecosystem: Host-associated > Mammals > Digestive system > Stomach > Rumen | place: Canada: Alberta | collected...
TAATAGGCATACCATGAGAGACGCAGGGCAGCCGCGCTGCTGGCAATACGATAGCGGAAGACACGCAAGCACAGATACAGGATCATCAGAAGCATGATCCAGATCATATAAGATCTCTCCCGTGATGAAAGAAACCTGATGCGGACGGACTGGATCCAAAATATCAGAAGTGCGGTATAGATCATAAATATGACCAGAAATAATATGGTTACCGCGGAATAGTCCGGAGAAGGCAAATTATGACAGTGGTTTTCTACAACGTGCAGTATACCAGCAAGCAAAAAGAAGCCAACAAACAAAAGAGTATTCCTGTTCTGTCTTTTGGCTTCCATAATGCAGTCTCCTTAACACCTAATATCATATAAAAATCCGCAGCTAAATATATTGTATTGTCTTTTTGTACCATTTGTCAAAGTAATCCTGTGCCACCTTCATATCTGCAGGATGGTGAATATCTCCTGAATTCCTCAAACTCATATTCCATCATTTTTTATTTTTCCTTTCTTTTGCAGCGCATTCATACATGTTTCCAGGCAAACAAAAAAGCAGGATCTATCCGAACCTTTCATAGTTCAGACAGACCCTGCTCTTGTTATTTCTTCTGATTTGTTGCCGGCTGCTTGCGGGAAAAACCCGCAAGCCATCAGGTAATTCAGGATAAAAGCAGAATTTCAAATGTTATCATTTTGTTATCAAATCTACCCTTGAGACCCCGGGAAGCCTTATTTTAAGCCATTTCCCAAGTGCTCTTAATCATTCCCACTCGACCGTTGCGGGGGGCTTGGATGTGATGTCATAGACCACGCGGCTGATGCCCTTCACTTCATTGGTGATGCGGCTGCTGGCCTTTGCCAGAAGCTCAAAGGGAAGGCGGGTCCAGTCTGCCGTCATGAAATCATCGGTGCTCACGGCACGCAGTGCCAGCGTGTATCCGTAGGTCCTGGCATCTCCCATGACACCCACGCTGCGGCCGTTCGTAAGGACTGCAAAATACTGGTTTGTCTCCTTCTCCAGCTTTGCCGTCACGATCTCCTCACGGAAGATCGCGTCCGCTTCACGTAAGATCGCAAGCTTTTCCTCCGTGATCTCCCCCATCACACGGATCGCAAGACCCGGTCCCGGGAAAGGCTGACGCCATACAAGATCGTACGGAATGCCGAGCTCGATACCGGCAGCTCTGACCTCATCCTTAAAAAGATCCCTTAAGGGTTCGACGATCGCGTCAAAATCCACGACATCAGGAAGTCCGCCGACATTGTGATGACTTTTGATCACAGAGGCATCTCCCGCGCCTGATTCGATCACATCCGGATAGATCGTTCCCTGCACAAGGTAGTTGACCTTGCCGAGCTTCCGGGACTCTTCCTCAAAAACACGGATGAATTCCTCGCCGATGATCTTCCTTTTTTTCTCCGGCTCTGTTACCCCGGCGAGCTTTCCTAAGAAACGCTCCCCGGCATTTACCCGGATGATGTTCATATGGAATTTCTCCCGGAAGGTCTTTTCGACCATGTCCCCCTCATCCTTTCGAAGAAGACCGTGATCGACAAATACGCAGGTCAGTCTGTCTCCGATCGCCCGATGCATCAGTACCGCGGCAACAGAAGAGTCCACACCACCGGAAAGCGCGCAAAGAGCTGTTTTTCCTTCCATTTCCTTCCGGTATTTCTCCACTGTCCTCGCGACAAAATCATCCATGCTCCAGTCGCCGGTACATCCACAGATATCATAGAGGAAGTTGTGAAGGAGCTGCTTTCCGTACTCGGTATGCGTCACCTCCGGGTGGAACTGTACTGCATAGATCCTTCTTTTCTCATCTCTCATGGAAGCACAAGGGCAGTGTTCCGTGACAGCATCCGTCACGAATCCTTCCGGAACTTTTCTGACATAATCTGTATGGCTCATCCAGACTGTACTTTTTTCAGGCATACCCTTAAAAAGCAGGCTGTCCTTTGAAGTCTCCGCTTCTACAGATCCGGCATTATCATCTTTCTGCAGGGATGCGGCATTTACCCGCACCTCTACCTTTCCGTACTCGCTGATGCTGCCGGCAGAACAGATCTCGCCCCCTGCCATCCATGCGATCAGCTGATGTCCGTAACAGATGCCGAGGACCGGGATCTTAAGATCCAGCACCGCCGGATCATAATGCGGGGAAGCCGGATCGTAAACGCTGTTGGGTCCTCCGGTAAAAATGATGCCGGTATAGCCGGCAGTCCGGATATCCTCCGGGGTAACTTTATTGTACGGACGGATCTCCGCATATACATGCTGTTCACGCACACGGCGCGCGATCAGCTGATTATACTGACCTCCGAAATCAAGTACCAGGATCTTATCTGACATAACTTTCCTCCTGCGTCTTAGTCAGGTTTTCTGCCCCCATAAAAAAGGACAGCGATAGCAGGCAAAAAACCGAAACCACGCTGTTCCAATGCTGAAACTATAAATCAAAAGCCTGCTCCTGTCAATCGTCACTGCTCTTAAGATACCACCAGATGCCGAAGATGATCACGATGCTGCCGCAGACTGCCTGCAAGGTCGGGATCTCCCGGAAAAAGGCGGCTGCAAGGATCGCGGAAAAAACAGCCGAAAACGAAATGCCTATCGTTCCGGAAAGCACGATCAGTTTTCTCAGAAAATTTTGATCCATAAAACACCTGCCAAACGACATCATAACAGTGCGGATTCTGCCTGAAAAGTTTTTCTTATGTACAAATGTCACAAGCAAATGTAAAGGTCTTTGTATACTTTGACAAAGCTTGCCGGGGCTTGAAAACCAAAATCAACTCAGATATAATGATGTCATAAACATAAGGAAAACGTGTCTCACGGGCATTGCCCGTTTCACCACGTATACATGAAACTAACGCATCCCCTTCGCCCAGCAGGGCTCGGCTCGCTAAGTTTCATAGTAACAGCATCGCAGCCGCTGTCACAGCGACAGAATGGAGATAAACTACGATGAGCTATAAAATCATTACGATCAGCAGACAGTTCGGAAGCGGCGGACGTACCATCGGCCGCAGGCTTGCAGATGAACTCGGGATCAAATGCTATGACCGCCAGATCATTGACCAGGTGGCTGAAGAAAGCGGTTTTGACAGAGAGTATATCAAAGAAAAGGGCGAATATGTCCCGCACGGCAGGATCGGCAATCTGATGAACCGTTGGTCCTATTACGGTCCCACCAATGAGGAACGTATCTGGCAGATCCAAAGCGACATCATCCTCGACCTCGCGGACAAGGAATCCTGTGTCATTGTCGGACGCTGCGCAGATTATCTCTTAAAGGACCGTGATGATGTTCTGAAGGTATTTCTGCATGCGGATATGGCATACCGTGCCGAGCGTATTGTGCGCCTCTACGGGGAAACTGACCAGAAGCCGGAAAAGCGTCTCACGGATAAGGATAAGCAGAGAAGGGCTTACTACCAGATCTATACCGATATGGAATACGGCGATGCCCGCAATTATCACATCTGCCTCAACACCGGCGCCTTTGGCGAGGAATACTGCATCAAACTCCTGAAGGATGCTTTTCTGAAGCAGTAAAACGGCTTTTATGTGATAATATCACGCGCAAAGAATAAGCTGTCGCATTAATATGCCAGCGTACACAAATCCCCTTCTACGGTTCCCGTCTCCGCTGCGGGCCGACGACGTCCGTAGAAGGGGATTTTGTACGCATACATTATTTTTATGTGATATGCTCCCTTATCCTCTTTGATCGTATTCTCTCCGGATCTCAGCTCAGTACTCTACCGATCCAGCGGTCTATATATCTGTAAACCTTTCTGCGGTCTGTTTCCTGCAGGATCTCATGACGGTCGCCCTTAAAGAAATGCATGGTGACCCGGCGCATTCCTGCACGGCGAAGATGTCTGTACAAAGTCTTTACGCCCTCTCCCATATCTCCTACAGGATCATTTTCACCTGAAACCAGAAGGACTGGCAGATCTTTCGGAAGCTTCCGGCAGCTTTTCCTCCTGCAGCTTAGGAGCACTGCCTCCAGAAGCCCCTCGTATCCGTTCAGCGTATAGAGGATATTGCTTTTCGGGTTGCTGTAGAAATCTATGACACTGGCTTTGTTTTTGGAAAGCCAGCTTTTTTCCGGCTCCTTTCCGGTAGAATCAAACTGCTTATAGGGGCCGCTTCCGGTAGCGATTTTCTGGATCAGCCGGCTTCGGAAATGCCATCCTCGTAAAAACACGAGGGTCCGAAGCAGCATAAGTCCTCCGACTGTAACTCTCGGACTTACAAACCCGGTTCCCATGATGACAGCGCCTGTAAGTTCAGGTGCATCCTTTGCACGATGCTTCCATTCTTTCCTGTTTTCATACCGGATCAGGTAAGATCGAAGAAAATACGAACCCATGCTGTGTCCGAGCATGAAATACGGAAGCTTCGGATACTTTTCCCGTGTTCTGTTCTTAAGCTCCCGGATATCTTCAAGCACCGGATCAAGCACGCTGCCGCCTCCGCGGCTTATATCCGTAAAGTATCCTCTTTCCTCCGGACTCACTGCTGTATCACCGTGTCCGAGCTGATCGTGCATTACCACGATAAACCCATGCCGGCAAAGATAGGCCGCAAACTCCGCGTAGCGCTCCTTATACTCTCCCATCCCGTGAATGATCTGCAGAACTGCTTTCGGACCTGTTTTTTTATCCGGAGCCTCAGCTTTCGAAGATGCAGGCTCATCCTCCGGTCTCCACTCCACTGCATGGATCTCATGTATTTTGTCATTTGACAGATATGTAAATTCTTCTGTGATCATTTTGTTTACCCGTAATCAACGCTATTCGTGCTGTCCCTGCAAACGCTTTACTGTCCAAGGAGATTCATCGCAGCGTACGAAGGCCATCCTTCCGCACTCCAGAGTCCGTTTCCTGCTTCCGCAGCCTTCTGCATTGCACTCCGGAAGAGCTCCTCATACGGTTCATCCTTTTCCATGAAATAAGTGACCGCGAAGCCTTCCTCCAGCATTTTATAGTTCAGGCTCTCCGAAAGGCAGTCCTTTGTAAGCCCATTGGACAGATCCGGTTCCGTTGTCCATACGATGCGGAGGAGTCTTCCGTAATTATCCGTATCCCTTGCCAAAGCACCCGCACTTTCCGGATCGGATCCAGTATTCATTTCGCCGTATCCGGGTTTTGTTCCTGTATAAGCTGACATGCCGGGACGAAGAACCCAGATCCGGTCTCCGCCTTTTACGAGACTTCGCATATATTCCGATGCCATGTCCCCATAGGCCGAATTGCGGCTTTTATCACGATGTACGCTTTCCGGTGCGTCAATGCCGAGCAGCCTGACTTTCTCATCATTTACAAGGATCAGAGTATCCCCGTCCACAGCTGCTTTTACTGTCATCTGCTGCAGCCGGCTTTTCTGCGCGTCTTCAAGTGCAGTCCTCTCGTCCTCTGCTGCCTGCCATGCATTGACATAACGACCGGCGGCCACCACGACGATGATCGCGATGGCCGCTGTAATAATGATTTTCACGAATTTGATCAGAATCTTCACTTTGTCTTCTGCTGAATAAACGATCAGCCAGCGAACATTATACCGTCAAAGCATTCGGAAATTCCGCGGCCGTTGATCTCCGGCGGCCAGTCTTCCTTTTCATCCATCTTTACGCGCCAGACATTGCCGTCTTTATCCTTCAGATCGGTATAGGTCTCACAGTCGCTTCTAAAGAATTTCAGCTTTGTTCCTTTCGGAACGGTCACCGCTTCTTCGGCCACCTCATCAGACTCTTCATCGATCCGGTCAAGCTCCATATCGATCAGTGTGGTCAGCTCGAAATAGTCATTGCTGATATCATAGTAAGCTGTTTCCGGAATCAGTACATCCTGCGCGCCGATCGAATACCAGCGGGAGGCTGATAAAGTGCTGAGAAGGTCATACCGTGTCCAGAGGCGGAAATGAGAGGTATCCGCAGGCGGGAAACGAAGGGAGCCGATATCCTCATCCTCCTTGAAACGCTCAGGGATCTCTCCTCCGAAGGCTGAATTCTCACTTCCAAAATAGACTGCGCCGTTCTCTCTTAAGTCAAAGGTGTACATCACATGATAATCATTGTCCGTGATCGTATCCACAAGAAGGATATCATGTTCATAGGCACGGATATAAACGGGGCTGAACCGATAGAAGTAAGCATCCTCCGCTGTGCAGTCCTTACCGTTCACCTGTACATGAAGACTCTGATACTCTCCGTACTCGGACATGTCGCCGTATACCAGGATCTCATCCGTGGTCCCGTTTTGCTCAACATCCGCCTTGAGCGGCACATAGTCCTCCATCTCAATGCTGTAATTCTCCTCTGCGCCTTCGGTACAGATGGGCTTAAAAAGCTCCGGAGCTTCCTCAAAGCGGATATGAACCGTCTGCATTCCGGAAGCATAGGCCGCCAGAAGGTAAGGTTCGAACCAGAAGCTGATGCCGTCCGGTTCTACCGTAAAGGCAATATCCGGATCATCCTGCGTCTTTTTTTCATCAAAGCCCGCACGGATCGTATCCTGATAGCTTTCAAAGAAGATGCGTTCATCGTAATCCAGTTTAAGCTTTTCAATCACCATCTCACCGAGAGCCGGAATATCCTTTACGAGGTCCTCCAGCTTCAGCGCCTTGCCGGTCTTCGTATCAAAGGTATAGCCGCCGTAGCCGTAGTCACCGTGAGCACCGCCAAGATAGCTGTCCGCGCATGCCAGATAGCTGAACAGTGTACCGTCCGCGCGGTGTACATGGATGTAGCTGTTGGCGGTGAGCGGCGCATACAGCGGATATCCCTCTTCGATCATGCTTCTGCATTCACCCGTAAGGAGATTGAATTCCTCTTCAAAACGCCTGGTCCTGCTCTCTGCTTCTTCGATCAGCGCCTTATCCAGTGCAGGATATGCCTTTGCGGCCTCATCGGTAAGGTAGGCACAGTCAAAGGTAGAACCGGAAAGCTGTTTGTACTCGCCTTCAAACTGATCATACTCATACAGCATGCGCTGGCTGATGACATATACGGGGATGCTGTCAGCCTCATCGGAAGCTTCCTTATTCAGACCCTTTTCAGCAGCTTCAGCGGATTTGCTTTCCTTTTCCTGAGCAGTTTCAGCCTCTGCCTGCGCTGCAGTTGTTTCTGCAGCTGTTTCCTGCTCCTTGGTTTCCTCTTCCTTGGCTTCCTCTTCCTTTACTTCTGTTTCGGAAGCAGCCGTTTCTTCCGACAGCTCACGTGCCTGTCCTCCGGACTGAGCACTCGTTTCCGCAGCTGATTCTAAAGGCGCTGCCGGCGCTTTTTCTGCAGATGATTTACTGCCGCAGCCTGCAAGAGATGCAGCAAGGATCAGCGCGGCTGCGGAAAATCCATACAATTTCCTCATCGTTCGCTTTTTCATTTTATCCTCCCGGTTTGTTCCATCGCAAAAACAGATAAATGTCATACAGGTTTTCGGTCACTATATATGTATTATAATCTGATTTTACTCCTTCAGACACCCCTTTCCTGCAAAAGGTCTGTCAGGTGCCTGACTTTTTCTTCAGCAGCCCTGTCAGCATCGCAGCCAGAGCAAAATTCAGTGCTACGGCGATGATCGGAGGGATCGCAACCGCCGGTGCCGTCTGGGCAAAACCTGCAGCGATGCCAACCGCAAGAGCATTGTTCTGCTCACAGGAAACCAGGATCGCCGCACTTGCCCGGGGCTGATCCATCCGAAGAAGACGTGTCACCAATGTGACGCCTGCAGCTGCAATGATGAAGTTCAGGGTCAGCGCCAGGATCACGATCAGCGCGTCTGTGCTTAAGATCACGTCTTTGTTAGGAGCTGTGCTGTTGCAGATGATGAGCAGAACGGACGCAAGGGAAAAGCTGGTAAGGACCCTCCGGAAGTTCTGCAGCTTATCCTGCAGAGTGCTCCTTAGGATGATCCCTGTCACGATGGGGATCAGCACCACGATCGTAATGTTGATCACCATGCTGACGAAATCCACATCAATCCGTGCTCCCCCAAAGAGCATGGTCAAAAGAGGGGAAGCCACAGGAGCCAGCAATGTGCAGAACACGCAGAGCGCGACACCGAAGGAGATTTCTCCTCCTGCCAGTGTGACGAGCACAGCCGCACCTGTTCCGGAGGGCATGGCGCCCAGCAGGATCAGTCCGAAAGCCAGCTGATCATTCAGCTTAAGGATATGCGCTGTGATCCAGGCGCCCGCCGCCATCATGAAATACTTTGCAAAAATGCTGACAACAAGATCCTGCGGACGGTGAAAGGCACCTATGATCTCTTTTGCGCTGATCGAGCATCCCGCTCCCAGCATAATGATCATCAGCATTACGCTCGTCAGTGAAAGCGTGAAGGAATGGCTTCCGAAGAAAAGCGTTCCGAAATTCATGCGCCCCATGGACGCAAAGGGTGCCGGAAGGATCAGGCTTATGACTACGGATACCAGCACAAAGACTGTCAGGTAATGATTGACGAATTGGTTGATCGAATCGAGCTTTTTCAATATAGTATTTCCTTTATCAGCAGATCAGAATCCAAAAATCTCCGCAGCCTGTTTCATGTTCTCTATAATAGATACCGAGAAAGGACAGCGTGTTTCGCAGCTTCCGCATGCAACACATTCTCCTGCATGATGCGGGAGGACCTTATAATGCTCCCGTACCGTCTCCGGTATCGCATTGTGGTCTTCTTCCGCTCCCTGCGCTTTAGCAAGATGCAGGAACCTGGTCACGTCCGCCACACTTATCCCCATCGGGCAGGGTGCGCAGTGACTGCAGTACATGCAGTGTCCGCTCCAGCTGATTTTCGGCATGGCGGCAAAGGCAGGCGCATAGTCCTTTTCTTCATCCGAGGCTTCCTCATAGGCAGCAGCCCGGCGGATATCCTCCGCAGTTCTTCCGCCTGCCATTACAGAAACGACACCGGGACGGGTCAGGGCATAATGCAGGCACTGGTTGGCCGTCAATGCAACAGCCGCCGGAGACATTTCCGCACTTAAGAGGTCTCCTCCGCCGAAGGCCTTCATTACGGTGATGCCGACGCCCTGCTGCTGACAGAGCTCATACAGTTCCTGACGCTCCGGATCCATGTTGAGGAGTTCATTCTCATAGTTCTTCTCGTTCCAGAGCTCTTCAACGTCTTCGCTGGCCGGCAGCAGGTCATAGCAGGGATTGATGCTGAACATCAGCACCTCTATGGAGCCTTCCTGTACGGCACGGAGTCCGACCTGCGGATTGTGGCTGGATAGGCCGACAGCATGGATAACGCCCTGCTTTTTCAGTTCCCGGGCATAATCCAGGATCCCGTTCTTTTTGATCTCCTCCCAGTCAGAAAGCGAATCACAGTAATGGATCATTCCGATATCAAGAGAATCGGTCTGGAGTCTCTCAAGCTGATCCCGGAACGCGGCCTTTGTTTCCGCAAGGTCGCGGCTTCTTAGATACTGTCCGTCCTTCCAGCAGGAGCAGAGATGTCCCTGCAGAATAAAATGCTCACGGCGTCCCTTTAAAGCATTCCCGAGATTTGTGCGGAATGCGGGATCCGGTGTATACATGTCAATGCAGTTGATCCCCAGCTCCTCAAGAAGATCAACATACTCCATATAACCTTCGGGTGACTGCGTCAGAAATCCCTCGCAGCCCATACCGATCTCGCTGACCATAATGCCGGTAGATCCGAGTTCTCTGTATTTCATACAGGATAAGTCTCCTTCCATATTTATCCGGGATATTATAGCATAGTTTAAGAGGACTCACACCGTCAAAATCAAAAAGGACAGCCGGTCCCAAGCAAGCTTGGTCTGACTGTCCTTTCTGATTTTTCTATTCGCTAAACGCTTACATCATTCCCATCGGCTGCTGGGGCATGGGCGGTTCCGGAGCGGGGATGTCCGCTACGGCTGCCTCGGTGGTCAGCAGGGTGGATGCTACGGAGACTGCATTCTGCAGTGCAGACTTGGTGACCTTTGCGGGATCGATGATGCCTGCCTGTACCATGTCTACGTACTCCTCGTTCATGGCGTTGAAGCCGATGCCCTTCTTTGCTTCCTTGACCTTGTTTACGATCACGGAGCCGTCAAGGCCTGCGTTTTCTGCAATTCTGTACAGCGGTGCTTCAAGGGCCTTCAGTACGATCATGCCGCCGGTCTTCTCATCGCCGTCCATATCCTTGACGACCTTTGCGACCTTCTCGCATGCGTTGATGTATGCAGTGCCGCCGCCGGCTACGATGCCTTCCTCGACTGCTGCTCTGGTAGCGTTCAGAGCATCTTCCATACGAAGCTTTGCTTCCTTCATCTCGGTCTCGGTTGCAGCGCCGACACGGATAACTGCTACGCCGCCGCTCAGCTTTGCAAGTCTCTCCTGCAGCTTTTCCTTATCGAAGTCAGAAGTGGTTGTCTCGATCTGAGCCTTGATCTGTGCAGCTCTGTCTGCGATGTCCTTCTTCTTGCCTGCACCGTCTACGATGATGGTGTTGTCCTTGTTGGTACGTACGGACTTAGCGCGTCCGAGCATATCCATGGTGGTATCCTTGAGATCCAGGCCCAGCTCCTCGGATACAACAGTACCGCCGGTAAGGATCGCGATATCCTTCAGCATTTCCTTACGTCTGTCGCCGTAACCCGGAGCCTTGACTGCTACTACAGAGAAGGTACCGCGAAGCTTGTTGACGATCAGAGTGGTCAGTGCCTCGCCTTCGATATCCTCAGCGATGATCATGAGCTTAGCGCCTATCTTGACGATGTTCTCAAGGATCGGAAGGATGTCCTGGATGTTGGAGATCTTCTTGTCGGTGATCAGGATGTACGGATCATCGAGAACTGCCTCCATCTTCTCCATATCGGTGCACATATATGCGGACAGATATCCTCTGTCAAACTGCATGCCTTCGACCAGATCCAACTCTGTTCTCATGGTCTTGGACTCCTCGATGGTGATGACGCCGTCCTTGGAGACCTTCTCCATAGCGTCTGCTACCATCTCGCCGACCTCATCATCAGATGCGGAGATCGCTGCGACTCTGGAGATCTGCGCACGGCCGGTAACGCTCTTGGACATCTTTCCGATGGCATCGATCGCGGTGTCGGCAGCCTTCTTCATACCCTTACGCATAACGATCGGGTTTGCGCCTGCAGCAAGGTTCTTCATGCCTTCGTTGATCATCGCCTGAGCAAGAACGGTTGCGGTGGTGGTACCATCACCGGCTGCCTCGTTGGTCTTGGTGGCAACTTCCTTCAGGATCTGTGCACCCATGTTCTCGAATGCATCCTCAAGCTCGATCTCCTTTGCAATGGTCACACCATCGTTGGTGATCAGCGGCACACCGAACTTCTTATCCAGAACAACGTTTCTGCCCTTGGGGCCTAAAGTAACTCTGACAGTGTCTGCAAGCTTGTTGACGCCGGTCTCCATAGCCTTGCGGACGTCTACGCCATATTTAATATCTTTTGCCATTTTAATCTACCTTCCTGTCTGTTTAGATGACCGGACCTGCGAGGCCTTACCCGCCAGCATGATCCGTTGTATGCTTCAATAAATATCAGATCCGATTACTTGATGATCGCAAGGATGTCGCTCTGCTTCACGATCAGATACTTGGTCTCATCGATCTCAACCTCGGTGCCTGCGTACTTGGAATATACAACCTTGTCGCCGGGCTTCACCTGCATTTTGATCTCCTTGCCGTCGATCACACCGCCGGGGCCGACTGCAATGACCTCGCCCTGTGCCGGCTTTTCCTTATCCTGACCGGTAAGAACGATGCCGGACTTGGTGGTCTCTTCAGCCTGTGCCTTTGTCAAAACGACCTTGTCATCCAACGGAACTAACTTCATGGTAAACCTCCTTGATCATTTGCGCAGCCCGTAACCTGACTGCCTGATGTAATGTATGATTTAAATGGTCCGGCCGGTCTCCTGACCGAACGAAACATAGTATATATCCTTCTGTTAGCAAAGTCAACCTTTGAGTGCTAAAAATATTTCTCTGATTTATTAATTCTTTATAAAAACACAATACCGGGGAGTTTTGTCTCCCCGGTATTGCCTGAAAATAAATGACAGATTGATTCAATGCAGATTATGCAAGGAACTTCTTCATCTGCTCTCTGAGCTGCATGGTCTGGCAGTTCGGATCGTACTTGACATCGTTCAGGGACAGGATCTCGCCCACCTCAATGTCAGCCGCATGACCATCTGGAAGCACATGAACAAAACAAGCTGAATAAGACATGTTTACCCGGTGTATCTTTTTTCCTGTTGAATAGTAATCGTGCCATGCAAAGTATATAATATGAGCCAGGGGAAATGAGAGGTTCGTACTAAAAAAGCGTACACAAATCCCCTTCTACGGTTCCCCTCCCGCTCCGATTTTTGCTCATGACGCTCAAGTTAAAGTAGCAAAAATCGTCGCTGCGGGCCGACGACGTCCGTAGAAGGGGATTTTGTACGCATACATTTCTAATGTGACAACCCTCTCATGAGAAAACATCCTTAAGACTATAAGAAAGCAGGTAAAAAAATGAATCCGGATTACAATAAGATCATGTCCGTCATCGATGAGCAGGAGCATCTGCTTCGCATCGATCGCTTCTCCAGTGAATTTGCCCTTTCCTTCGGTCTGAAGATGGTAGAGCTCGCCAAAGAGCGCGGGATCGCCATGGGCATTTCGATCCGCAAGATCGACGGCGCCATTCTTTTCCAGCACATGATGGACGGCGCCAATACGGTCAACACCCAGAACTGGCTCCGCAGAAAAGCCGGCATGGCGATTGCCTGGGAGCACAGTTCCCTTTATATGTGGGCACGGGAACAGGCGACCGGTCAGACCGTTCAGTACAACGCACTCGATCCGAACGAATGCGTTCAGCGCGGCGGCGGCTTCCCGCTTTTCTTAAAATCCGGCGAGTTTGTCGGTGTTGTTTCTGCCTCCGGCTTAGCACATAATGAAGACCATCAGTTCATCGTGGACGCACTTTCCGCTTATCTTGGCGTAAAGGATGTCCCGGAAGCTGTGATCAGCTGACAGCCTGCCGACCCGCTGCTGATTGGCTGACTGACCTCATAGCAAAAAGCTCCTTTCTCTCATTCGTGATGCATATCACCGGAGGGAAAGGAGCTTTTTATATTCTTATGGATTGAATCAGCATCACAGGATGAACTGACTGACAGGCAAATTAAGATGTGCAGGCGACCATGCACACATTGACGATATCAATTCCGGCATCTTTGATTGCTTCAGGTTCATCTTACTTCTGTGCTTCTCTCTTCTTTCGAAGCTCAATCGCTTCGAGCTCTCTCTGACGGCTCAGTTCCGCCCAGCTCGGACGGGACTTCAGAGAATCCGCAAAGGCATGCAGTGCCTCCGGAACATTGATGTTCTGAGGGCATACCTTCACACACTTCCCGCAGCCGATGCAGGCAGCCGGCTGTTTATCCTCGGGAAGCTGCTCGATGTACATGGAAACATTGATGGACGGTGCCATGCGGTAGTCATTGTACTTTGCGATGAGATCCGGAATATCCAGCTGCATCGGACATCCCTCGCAGCAGTAGCGGCAGGCGGTGCAGGGAATGGAATCCTTGAGAGACTCCGCAATATCTGCCAGAACGGCATTTTCCTGCTCGCTTAAAGGTTCGCCCTCCGAGAATGTCCGTATATTATCTTCTGTCTGTTCCAGATTCGACCAGCCGCTTAAAACCACACGGATCTCCGGGAACTGCTGCAGCCAACGGTATCCCCAGGATGCGTCGCTTTGTCCGGGGCGAAGGCCCTGCAGCTTCTCATGAGCCTCCGAAGGAAGATTTGCCAGCTTTCCGCCGCGGACCGGCTCCATGGCGATGACCGGGATATTTCTTTCCTTCAGCAGCTCCAGTTTTGCCTTTGCATCCTGTAGCGTCCAGTCGAGATAATTGATCTGGATCTGGCAGAACTCGATATCCTCTCCCATGGAATCCAGGAATTCCTTCATCATCTCCGGAGAGCCATGGGTTGAAATGCCAAGATGTCTGATCCTTCCGAGACGCTTCTGTTCCCTGAAATAATCAATGATGCCCCAGCGCGGGTCCCTATAGGTCGGCTCGGAGCTTTCATTTACATTGTGAAGAAGATAAAAGTCAAAATAATCCACGCCGCACTTTTCGAGCTGTTCCTCAAAGATCCCGGCAGGATCATAAGAGCTCTGGATCTGATGCCCCGGGAACTTATCCGCAAGAAAGAAGCTTTCCCTCGGATACTTCTTCAGCGCCTTTCCGGTAACCAGCTCGGAGTTTCCTCCATGATACGGATAAGCCGTATCAAAATAGTTCACGCCGTTTTCGACGGCCAGGTCCACCATCTTCTGTACCTGGGCTTCATCGATCGTCTTTCCGTCTTCCAGAAGCGGCAGCCTCATGGCGCCAAAGCCGAGACGGGAAACCTTCTCGCCGGCCATTGTACTGTAAAGCATAATGATCTCCTTCTAAAAAATACGTGCTGTTAACTGTATATCTTATTATAAAAGCGCATATATCAGCTGGTCAATAAAAACAGGATTTCCTACCTTTTTCTTTTCGCAGGAAAAAAATTAGGAAACCGTGTCTCACGGCTGCGCCGTTTCACCATTTTATATGTATCGGCACGCGATGCCTTTGGCATCACCTGCCAGGTCGGTCGGAGTCATCCTGAATCATGCCTGCAGCATGATAGACTCCTCCCTCACGTACACATGAAACTAACGCATCCCCTTCGCCCGATGGGGCTCGGCTCGCTAAGTCTCATAGTAAAAAACAGAGCAGCCCTTACGGACTGCTCTGCTTTATTCTGTATGTATGTTTTATATGTTTCTTTACGTACTGCTGAAAAGATCAGCCTGTAATCTGCTTACTGGCGGACACCGTCAGAGTTGAAGGTGTAGGAAACACCGTCGATGGTGTGAGTACCGGTGAGCATCTTGCCGAAGGTACCGTCATGCTGGGTGTTCAGGTAGTAGGTGTAGCCGTTCAGGGTCAGCCAGCCGGACATCATGCGGCCATAGGTGCCGTCATGCTGCTCGTTCATGTAGTACCAGCCGCTGCCGTCCCACTGCCAGCCTGCCTTCATCAGACCGTCGGAACCCATCCAGTACCAGTTGCCGCCATCGTTGACCCAGTAGTCCTTCTTCATCTGGCCGTTCTCATACCAGTACCAGTTGTTGCCGGAACCCTGCCAGCCGTTCTGTCCGGAAGAAGCTGCCGGAGCTGCGTTGTTGCTCGGTCCAATGACACTGGAGCTGGAAGAACTCTTACCGCTGCCGGAAGCCTTGCCCATACCGAGATCGGACCAGGACTCGTACTCTTTTACGTCAGCCTCGCTGGTAGGATCGCTACCGCCATCCCAGACAAGCCATTCACTAGGAGCAACTCTCGGATTATTTGTATTGCTTGAAATAGCTCGAATTGCAAATCCAGTAAGTTTTGCATCGTCCTTGTCGTTATCTTCCTTTTCTCTCTGCTTCTCAGTGAGCTTCTTCTCATAGTTCTTGGTTGAAAGAGAGGATCCGGAAGTTGTCTTAGGTCCAACAACAATATCTTCCCCACTTTGGCTTGTGTAGGTCAGGATATACTCAAAATTGCTGCCTCCGTTTTTATCCCAAGACAGTTTCGGACTAGTCTCACTTTCATTATGCTCCAAATCCTTCGGCGGATCCAGGCGATAATAAACATACGCCTTACAACGGACTACCAGGGTATCGCCGTCATCTTCCATTTTCTTACGGGTGATCTCGGTGATGCCGCTGCCGGAAACGGTCACGGAATTTCCGTCCGGGAAGGTGTTGCCGTCAACTGCGTTGAATACCAGCTCAAAGGTATGTGCGTTCTTATAGTTTCCGTCTTCCTTCAGATCTGTAACGGAAGCAAGCTCATAACCGTCTGCTTCGTCTGCTGTGAATTCCGGTGCGGTATAGCCGTCGGTGATCGTGTCATCTTCCGGTGCTCCGCAGGCGAACTTGACGTTGGTGATCGTTGCTGCGGATGCGGAAATCGCCATCGCTGCAGCCATCATTGCGGAGATGCCCATTACCTTGAAAATCTTTTTCATCCTTTACATCTGCCTTTCTTTTTTGAATCTAGCGGTTGCTTTTGGCGCGCACAGTCCCATTTGCATCTGTGACATACGCCTTTGCTTCCGCGTTGACCTTAAAGTGTTTCATATTTGATCTGCCTACATGTTAAAACTTTACGGATTCAAAAGCAATAAACATTCCCTTAGTAAAAGCTTACGAAAAAACACAAGCACTATCCGTTTCCCGTAAAGATTGTGTAGATTTTGTGTCCTGCTGCCATCCGGGTTCCCGGCTGCTTTCCATTCATAAGAACACCGGTGCGGCAGTTTTCCGGCACAGCCTTATCCCATCAGGTCAAACAGGCTGATCTGGTTCGTCTCGGGGATGCTTCCGAGAAGGCCGAGGGACTTCAGAAGATCCGCATTTGTCTTTGTCACACGGCCCTTCGTCCTTGCGAGAAACTCCTCGACACTTAAGTAAGGCCCGTTCTTCACATCCTCCTCGATGGCAATGGCGGCATTCGTGCCGAGACCCGCGATGGAATCAAGAGCCGGCATGATCTTTCCGTTTTCCGTGATCGTAAACTGGCTCGCCTTCGCCTTGAAGATGTCGATGGGCTCAAACTCGATGCCGCGCACCATCATTTCCTCGACGATCCGCATGTCGCGAAGCAGGAGCTTGTCATTGGCAGACGCGTCACGGTTGTTTGCAAGGTATTCCCGTACCTCAGCAATGTTCTGCCGGAGCTTCGGGAGGCTCACCACCATCTTTTCATAGTCAAAGCCGTCCGCCTTGACCGTATAGTAGGTCGCATAATAGGCCAGCGGGTAATGCACCTTGCACCAGGCGATGCGCAGCGACATGACGACATAGGCGGCCGCATGCGCCTTCGGGAACATGTATTTGATGGTGTCGCAGGACCAGATGTACCAGTCGGGGACTCCGTGTTCTCTCATCTCCTTGCAGTAGGCATCATGATTGGAATCCTTAGGGAACTTGCCCTTACGCACAAGCTCCATGATCTTGAACGCGCGTCCCGGCTCAAGTCCCATGTTGATCAGGTAGATCATGATGTCGTCACGGGTGCAGATCGCGGTCTGAATCGTACACTTTCCTTCAGAGATCAGCTTCTGGGCGTTTCCGATCCAGACGTCGGTACCATGTGCCAGACCTGCGATGCGGACAAGGTCGGATACATATTTCGGCTTGGCCTCTAAAAGCATCTGCATTGCGAAGTCTGTGCCGAACTCCGGGATCCCCATGGTGCCGCAGGGCGTCCCGCCGATGTCATCCGGCGTGATCCCGAGGGAATCCGTTCCCATAAACAAAGCCATGACCTCCGGCGTGCCTACCGGGATCTCCATCGGGTCTATGCCGGTGAGGTCCTGCAGCGAGCGGATCATACCCGGCGCATCGTGTCCGAGTATATCGAGCTTCAGCAGGTTGTGGTCGATGCTGTGGTAGTCAAAGTGTGTGGTGATCGGGTTGTCCATATCGTTCGCGGGATGCTGGATCGGCGTGAAGGTGCTGATCTCCTCTCCGTGCGGCAGGACGATGATGCCGCCGGGATGCTGTCCCGTCGTACGTCTCACCTCTGTACAGCCCTGGGCCAGACGCTCGATCTCTGCGCGGCGCATATGCACAGGATGCTCCGGTGTTGAATGCTCTTCATTATAACGGAGCACATAGCCGTAGGCTGTTTTTTCCTGGACGGTACCGATCGTTCCCGCCTTGAAGGTCTGTCCTTTTCCGAACAGGACCTCCGTGTAGGCATGTGCCTTGCCCTGATACTCTCCCGCAAAATTCAGGTCGATATCAGGCTCCTTGTCTCCCTTGAAGCCGAGGAAGGTCTCGAACGGGATATCGAATCCGTCCTTGATGAGAGGCTGTCCGCATACCGGGCAGTTCTGGTCAGGCATGTCATAACCGGTACGGTCCTTATATTCCTTTACGATCTCCGAGTCAAAATCCACATAGTGGCATTTTGGGCAGCGGTAATGCGGAGGCAGCGGATTCACCTCGGAGATCCCGCCGAAGGTCGCTGCCAGCGAGGAACCCACGGATCCACGGGAGCCAACCAGGAAACCGTGCTCCATGCTGTCCTGCACGAGGCGCTTCGCAATGATGTACATGACGGAGTAGCCGTTGCTGATGATCGAGTGCAGTTCCTTATCAAGACGGGTCTTTACGATATCCGGCAGGTCATCTCCGTACATGGATCTTGCCGTATCATAGCAGGCAGTCTCCAGCTCCTTATCCGAATTCTCAATGACCGGAGGGCACTTGTCCGGACGGACCGGAGCGATGCGCTCACACATGTCAGAGATCCGGTTCGGCACATCGATCACGACTTCTCTGGCCTTTTCCTCCCCTAAGAAAGCAAACTCACGGAGCATTTCATCCGTCGTCCTGAGGTACAGCTCCGTACCGTATTTCTCTTCATCGAAATGACGCCCCTTGGAGGAAAACTCAAAGTATTTGATGATCTTACGGTAGATGGATTCGCCCTTTTGCGTAAAATGAGCGTTGCCTGTCGCAGCCACAGGGATATGCAGCTTTTCGCCGATCCGAACGATCCTGCGGGTCGCATCCTCGATCTCACGCATGCTTTCCACAGGCACAAACTCATCCTTCAGAAGATAAGCGAGGTTTGACGGAGGCATGATCTCCAGATAGTCGTAAAAGGAAGCGATCCTTTCAACCGCCTCATCATTTAAGCCCCGGAATACGGCATCATAAAGCTCACTTTCTTCCGTGCCGGAGCCGATGATCAGGCCGTCTCTTAGGGAATGGACCACGCTTTTCGGCATACGGGCTTCCATATGGAAATAATCGATATGGGCCGCCGAGACCAGCCGGTACAGGTTGGTCCTTCCGAGGTCGTTCTTCGCAAGGATCGTAAACGGCGTCGGATGCAGCTTTTTGATCGTTTCCGCATCCATCTCGTCCGCTTTGTACAGCGCGTCAAGGTCATGGATCCCCTGCTCTTTGAGCATTTTGCAAAACGCCAGGAAGATCTCTGCGGTTGCGCCCGCATCATCCACGGCGCGGTGATGCTGGAACTGCGGGATCCCGAGCTCTCTTGCCACGGTGTCCAGCTTGTTCCGGTAGAGAGACTTTAAAAGCATATGGGAAAGACCCAGGGTATCGACCACCGTAGGATTAAACTCCAGACCAAGAAGGTTCGCATAATGGCGGATAAAACCGACGTCGAACATGGCGTTGTGTCCGACAACGGGAACCGTTTTCCAGTCTCCGATAAACGCGAGGAACTTCGGGATCCAGTACTCATAGTTTCCCTGTCCGCGGACCTGGTCATCCGTGATCGTGGTCAGCTCTGTGATCCTCGGAGGGATGGGTCTCTCAGGGTCAATAAACTGGGAGAAGCGGTCGATCACCTTGCCTTCCCTGATCTTCACGGCACCGATCTCAATGATGCGGTCATTCTGCTCTGAAAATCCTGTTGTCTCTATATCAAATACGACAAACTCCCCGTCAAGTTGCTGCCCGCGGGGCTTTCGAACCGCATCCTTTTCGTCATTGACAAGGCTTCCCGTAATGCCGAAGATCAGCTTCAGCTTCGACCCCTTCGGCAGCGCATGCGCAGCATCAGGAAAGGCCTGCACGGAGTTGGTATCTGTGACCGCGATCGACTTCCAGCCCCATTTATCCGCGAGCTTGATGTAGTCACTGACGAAGCCGATCCCGTCCATATCACTCATCTTTGTATGAAGGTTCAGCTCGATCCGCCGCTGATCCGGATGATCATCCATCCTGTCCGCATTGGGGTCTTCCGATTTCTTGACACCTTTAATATGGCCGATCGTCAGCTCCGGGGTAAACTGATCGGGCGGTTCCACCCGTCCGGAGATCATGACATACTTTCCGTTTTTGATCTTGTCATCGAGCTCTTTTTTTCCGTTTTCATCACAGAAAAGCTTGGCGGAAATAGAGTCCGTCTGATCCGTGAGATTGAATTTGAAAATGTATTTTTCATTTCTGGTCTTTACAACTTCTGTTCCGAACAGTTTGCCCTGGACGATCACATCCCCCATCCCCTCTTCGAGCTGATGGATCGGAATGGACTGTCCGTGGAAATCATAGCCGTAGATCATGTCCGGGTTCTGGGACTTTCTGTCCTGCTTTGGAGTCCATTCGTTCTGTGACGGCTTGAATCCGTTCTGTCCGGGAAGCTTCGGATGACGGGCGCCGTTTGTTCCCTGGCCGTCAGAAGCACCCTGTCCCGGCAGGTTCGCCATCGGATTGGTCAGGATGATCGTGATGCGGATATTCTTTCCGTCAAAGATCTTCTGCCGGATCGCATTTTCCGCAGCCTGTACGGTCTGCCTCGGCACATCTTCCTCAAGCTTTGCATACACTGTCAGGGAATTTCTGTCAGACGAAGCGGTGATCCTTAAGATCTCCGCCTTCTTCATAAGCTCCCGGTCAGTAATGTCCATATCGAGATTTGGGAACACGTCCGGAAAGTGTTTGTTCACATTCATAGCTTTTCCTGTATCGAAAAAGATGCCGGAGGGCATCTTAAAAAGATTGGTGCTGAACAGTTACAGAGTTTGTTTTATTTACGGTTCCGGACGGTTGCCATTTACGATCCTGTCGAGCTCCTCCCGGAACGCATCAAGCAGTCTGCTCTCGGGTTCCTTTCGGATGACCTCGCCATGCCGGATAATGAGTCCTTCACCTATACCTCCGCAGATACCGAGGTCTGCCTCTCTGGCCTCTCCCGGACCGTTGACGACACATCCCATGCAGGCTACCTTTAAATTGCAGCCGGCATAGCAGGGCTCCTGTACAAGGGCATTTACCTGCTCCGCAAGGCTCACAAGATCGATCATGGTCCTGCCGCAGGTTGGACAGCTGACGACCTCGATCCCGCCGGTCTTAAGCCCAAGGGTCTTCAGGATCTGCTTTGCTGAGCGGATCTCCTCTGTCGGGTCTCCCGTCAGGCTCACACGGATCGTATCCCCGATGCCCTCGTGAAGAATGATGCCGAGGCCGATCGCGGACTTGATGTTGCCGGCCCATACCGTACCTGCCTCCGTGATGCCGACATGTAAGGGGTGCTCCGTCTTCTCCGCGATCAGCTCATGCGCCCGTACGCACATCATCACATCGGAGGATTTGATGCTGATCACGATATTTCCATAACCCATATCCTCGATCATGCGAGCCTTATCCAGGGCTGACTCCACGAGTCCCTCGGCCGTCACATGTCCGCCGTGCCTTGCAATGATCTCCTTTTCCAGGGAGCCCGAATTCACGCCCACGCGGATCGGAATATTCCTGGAGGAGGCTGCCTTAACCACAGCCGCAAGCTTTTCCTGTCCGCCGATATTGCCGGGGTTAATGCGTATTTTATCCGCGCCGTTCTCAATGGATGCAAGCGCCAGGCGATAGTCAAAATGGATATCCGCAACCAGCGGGATCCTGATCTTATGCCTTATCTTATCAAGCGCTCCCGCGGCGTCCATATCCGGTACCGCTACACGGATGATCTCACAGCCTGCCTCTTCAAGACGATGGATCTGTTCCACCGTAGCAGCCGCATCAGAGGTTTTTGTATTGCACATGGACTGGATCGCGATCGGATGAGAGCCTCCGATCACAACGCCGCCGATATTTACTTCATGGGTATGCATTCGCATGTCTTTCCCCCTCGGATTTTGTAAAAGGCAACTGTTTCGTTACCTGAAAAGCATGATAATGTCATTAAACAGGATAAATGCCATCAGGCCCAAGAGGAGCAGGGTTCCCGCCCAGTTGATCCTGGTTTCAAAGAATTTCGGGATACGGCCCCGCGTTATGATCTCCAGGAAGATGAACAGCAGCCGGCCGCCGTCTAAGGCAGGAATCGGCAGCAGGTTCATAAAGCCTAAGGAGCTTGAGATCAGCACCATCAGATTGAGAAGCGTCATGACCGCTTCAAACAGACCGTAGCTTGCCGCAGTGTCTACGGACTCGTCCATGGTTGCCACCATCCGGACCGGTCCCATCAGGTCGGATGTGCTGGCTTTTCCTGTCAGAAGCATACGGATGGATTCGATCGAAGTCCGCATATTGAACCGTACATCATACCAGCCATAGTACAGGATCTCGCCAATGGAACCCGCCTTTTCATTGATTCCGCTGTAGGAAAAACCGAGACGGTTCCTGCCGAGCTCTTCATCGTAGACCGGAATCAGTTCCGCCGTCTTCCGGACGCCGCCGTCATTTTCGTCCAGGTAATACATCGAAAACGGTCCGCCCTCTGCCATCACATCCTGATGAACATTCATGAACAGCATGATATCCCTGGCTGTCTCGATCCTCTGCGGACGCACGGAAAGCCTGCCTGCCGCAAGTGCCGTGATCGTATCTCCGGCTTCGATCCCCGCCGAAGCCGCCGGCATGCCCGGCTCTACTTCACGTATCACAGGCCGGTCAATGCCCGTAAACGCAGTGATAATAACCGCCAGAACAAACGCCAGCAGGAAGTTGAACACCGGTCCCGCGAGGATCACGAGAAAGCGCTGCCATGCGGGCTTTACCGCAAACTGCTCTTCCTTTCCGAAATGCCGTCCCTCATAAATGATCTCATCTTTGGTGACGATGATGTCAGACATTGCAGCGGCTTCGCCGTCTTCCGCTTTTCCCTGATCGGCAATATCCTCTGAAAGCATCATGCAGTAACCGCCGAAGGGGATCGCCCGAAGCGAGTACCTGGTATTGCCCGAAACGCGGCTCCAGATACGCGGCCCCATGCCGATGGCATATTCAATGACGCCAACGCCAAAAAGGCGGGCAATAATAAAATGCCCGAATTCGTGAAAAGCTATAATGGCGCCCAGCGCCACAATGGAGATGATCAGACTCAGCATAAGCTTCAGGAAAGATGAAATCTCTGACGAATGAACTCCCGCGCTTCCTGTTCTGCCGCGAAGATCTCCTCAAGATCCGGCGAACTGATGTTCTGATGCGCGCGCATACATGCCTCTATGCCGTCCGTAATGTCCGTATACCCTATTTTTCCTGCCAGGAAAGCCGCGACCGCTTCTTCATTTGCCGCGTTATACACCGTTGTGATGCTTCCTTCCTGCCGGCAGGCTTCGATGCCCAGCTTCAGCCCGCGGAAGGTTTCCGTGTCCGGTCTCATGAACCTGATTTCCGCCAGATCTTCAAATCCCAGGACCTTCTTTCCTTCAAAAGCGATCCGCTGTTTTTCATGCAGTGCGTACGCGATGGGAACACGCATATCCGGAACGCCGAGCTGCGCCTTGATCGCTCCGTCCTTAAACTGGACCATGCTGTGGACAACAGAGCCGGGCTGTACGGCCACAATGATATCATCTGCAGGAACGCCGAACAGATAGTGCGCTTCGATCACCTCGAGTCCCTTGTTTACCAGCGTGGAGGAATCGATCGTGATCTTCGCCCCCATGTTCCAGCTCGGATGCCGCAGCGCATCCTGCACGGTCACGTTTTTCAGCTCCTCCGCCGTACGTCCCCGGAAGGGCCCTCCCGATGCCGTCAGCCAGATCTTGTCGATCGGGTTATCATTTTCACCCTGCAGGCACTGGAATATCGCGGAATGCTCCGAATCCACCGGAATAAAGCTGATGCCCGCTTCTTTTGCCATCGGCATGATGATATGGCCGGCACACACGATCGGCTCCTTGTTGGCCTGCGCAATATTTTTTCCGGCGCGGATCGCGGCGATCGTGGGGCGGATGCCGATCATGCCGACCACGCTCACCATCACCGTATCTACATAAGGGTGGACGGCACATGCGATCAGGCCCTCCATGCCGCTCACGATCTCTGTCACTTCCCCGCCGTCCGCACGAAGCCGGCTGCGCAGGGTATCGGCCTTTTCCTCATCATAAATACAGCAGATCGACGGATGAAATTCATGGATCTGCTTTTCGATCATTTCTATATTGCCGCCCGCTGCAAGCGCCGTGATCCGGATCTTGCCGGATGAGCGGACTACATCAAGTGTCTGCAGACCGATCGAGCCGGTGCTGCCAAGTACACATAAATTCATATTCTTATTTCCTTTTTCTCAGTGCCTGAACTGTTCGAGCATGCTGATCGCGTAATAGATCGCAGGCGCCGTAAAAAGCACAGAATCAAATCTGTCCAGGATACCTCCATGGCCGGGGATCAGATTTCCGAAATCCTTGATATCATGATTCCGCTTGATGGCGGAAGCGGCCAGATCTCCGATCATCGAGATCAGTGCGCCTGCAGCGCAGGCTACGCAGCAGGTAAGAGAAGGTGAGATCGTATCCTCCATGCGTCCCCGAAAAATAAATCCATATACAAATCCGAGGATCGCGGCGCCGACAACGCCGCCCAGGGCACCCTCCCATGTTTTCTTCGGGCTGAGACGCGGAACCATCTTATGCTCTCCGAAAAGCATTCCGGTGCAATAGGCCAGGGTATCGCAGCCCCAGGAGCTTAAAAGGATCAGCCATACCATGTACCGCCCGTCCGCATGCTGTCTGGTGAGATAGACATAGCTCATCAGAACAGAGACATAGCACATTCCGAAAAAGGCGCCTGAAACTTCTTCCGTCTTATACTCCGGAAAGGTTGCCACATAAGCGCTCATTAAAATGATCAGAGTAAAAACGATCATGGCCGCCATATATCCTCTGCCCTCAAAAAACACAAGCAGATAGTATACGATCGTCATGAGATAGCCGATCATTGAAAGCCCTTTATGGTCGATCCCGATCGCGCGGTAAAGCTCATTCTGCCCGATGATGGAAATCACACACAGCGCGAAAAGCAGCGGTGTTCCCCCCACAAAAAGGAAGGCGATCGCCGCCGCAAGTAAAACAACACCGCTGGCCAGTCGTTTCCAGAACAATCCTATACTCCTCCGAACCTTCTGCTGCGCTTATTAAATTCCGCAATGCAAGCCAGCAGCTCGTCTTTGTCAAAATCCGGCCAGAGCACATCCGTTACAACGATTTCCGAATATGCCGCTTCCCAGATCAGGAAATTGCTCAGCCGGAGCTCTCCCGATGTCCGGATCACAAGATCCGGATCCGGAATTTCTGCCGTATCCAGATAAGCCGCAAAGCCTTCCTCCGTCAGTTCACCCTCCGGAACCTTCGCATCCGGTCCGGCAAATGCATCAGCCGAAACTCTTCCCGCCTTATAATCCTCCGCATAGCGCATGACCGCCCTGCGTATCTCGTCTCTGCCTCCATAGTTTGCGGCAACGACAAAAGTGAGGCCGGTATTATTTTTCGTCTCCTCTTCCAGGCGGTTGATTGATTCAATGATATCAGGCTGAAAGCGCCTGCGGTCGCCGATCATTCTGATGCGTACGTTTTTTTCCGTTGCAGCTTTCAGAAGACGCCCCGCGTAAAAGCGGAAAAGCTGCATCAGCCCGTCCACCTCATCCTTGGACCTCTTCCAGTTTTCCGTTGAAAAAGCGTATACAGTAAGATACCGGATCCCAAGATCGCTGGCCTCCGGCAGAAGTTTCTCTATTGCTGTGCAGCCCTGCTTGTGCCCCATCGTGCGGGAAGGCCGCGCTTCTTTGCCCAGCGTCCGTTGCCGTCCATAATGATGGCAACGGACTCCGGGATATGCAGATTGGATTCCATATATTTTCTCTCTGGTTGTTATAAGCCCGATCGCTCCGTGCTTCCCACTCCCGCGATCGGGCACCGATCACTCGGAAATCGCCCCGCTCTCTTCGCTCGCGTGGCTTTTTTCCTCGTGTTCGTTGCTCTTCCAAATGCCCATGCGTGCATGCAAGTAAACTTGCCGCACGCCTGTCCATTTGTCAGGACTTATACGGTCATGATGTCCTTTGTCTTCTCATCGACCATTTTGTCAATGGTAGTGATGGCGTTGTCGGTATATTTCTGGATCTCCTTATCGGCGTTCTTTACATCGTCTTCGGTCATCTCGCCGGCCTTCTCCATTTTTTTGGAGCTATCATTGGCATCGCGGCGGATATTGCGGATCGCCACCTTGGCTTCCTCTCCGTACTTTTTGATCTGCTTTGCAAGGTCCTTACGTCTTTCCTCGTTCAGTTCGGGGAACACGAGGCGGATGCAGGAGCCGTCATTGGTCGGATTGATTCCGATATCGGACATGTTGATCGCCTTCTCGATCTCCTTGATCAGGCTCTTTTCCCATGGGGTGATCACGATCACGCGCGCTTCCGGAATGGAAATGTTGCCGACCTGCTGAATAGGCGAGGTAGTTCCGTAATAGTTCACTCTGATCTTGTCAAGTACATGCGGGTTGGCACGGCCTGCCCGGATGCTCTGAAAATTATCCTGCAGATTGTCAATCGTTTTCTGCATCTTGTCTTCATATACTTTCAGTTCTTCCATGGTAATGCTCCTTCCGAAATCTTATCTATAGTATCTCACGGGAGATCTTCCTTGAAAAATGACCCGTCTTGGATTCTGTGATTAATCCGCAGTGATCACGGTTCCGTCGATATGACCGTTCAGTGCGTCCGCAATGTTGCCCGGCTTGTTGAGGGAGAAGACGCCAAGCGGCATGTGGTTTTCCATGCAGAGCACAGATGCGGCAAGATCGATCGCCTTCAGGCCTCTTTCCACGACCTCGCTGATGCTGATTGTGTCCAGACGTTTTGCATCCGGATGTTCCTTGGGATCCGCGTCATAAACGCCGTCCACCGCTTTTGCAAGCAGGATCTCATCCGCTTCGATCTCGATTGCCCTGAGTGCTGTTCCTGTGTCTGTGCTGAAGTATGGATGACCGGTACCACCTGCAAAAAATACGACCCTGTGCTCCGAAAAGGCCTGTTCAACAGCGTCCTTATCAAAAACCGGCATCATTCCCGGGATATCAAAGGCCCCGAAGATCGCGGTCTTCATCCCGGTTGAACGAAACACTTCGGAAACATACAGCGCATTCATTACTGTAGCCAGCATCCCGATCTGATCAGACTTGACCCGGTCGATCTCGTTGCCGGTCCTTCCGCGCCAGAAATTGCCGCCTCCGATCACCACTGCGATCTCAACGCCCTTATCCCAGGCTTCCTTCACTTCTCCCGCAACAGTCTGTACTGTTGCAAGATCAAATCCCGTATGCTTATCACCGGCAAGTGCTTCGCCTGAAAGCTTCAGCATAACACGTCTTTTTTTATTCATAGGTCCTGCCTTTCAGTAATCATCAAAGTTGAATTAAGTATACCACATCCACTGCATTCATGGAACTTAAAAATCGATGCCGCTGCTGTCATTCACGATCCCGGGACTTTACATCCGATTTGCGGACAGCGGCTTGCTCTTTCTTCCGCTTTGATGTATTATCACAGTGCATCGTTCTATGAGTTTTATTTAAATACCGGAGGATCCGTTGTGAATTTTGTATTTATTTCCCCTAATTTTCCTTCATCCTATGAGAACTTCTGCATAGGTCTGCACGAAAACGGCGTCAACGTTCTCGGTATCGGCGACGCTCCATATGATTCGCTGACCAGTCAGCTCAAAGCTGCCCTCACGGAATACTACAGGGTCGACAGTCTGAAAAACTACGACCAGATGATCCGTGCCATGGGTCACTTCACGGCAAATTACGGCAAGATCGACTGGGTCGAATCCAATAATGAATACTGGATGGAGCTGGATGCATCTCTCCGCACGGATTTCAACATTCAGTCGGGATTAAAATCCGACCAGATCATGCGCTTCCGCTCCAAGTCCACCATGAAAAAGTATTATAAAAAGGCCGGCGTTCCCACTGCCCGCTGTATCCTGGTAACAGACATGGAGGCAGCCCAGGAATTTATTGCAGAGACCGGATATCCCGTCATCGTAAAGCCTGACCGCGGTGTCGGTTCTGAAGCCACATGGCGTCTCGAAAATGACGAGGATCTTCGGGAGTTTTTCCGCGCGCTTCCCGAGATCCCCTATGTTATGGAGGAATATATCAGCGGTATCGTTGAAACCTACGACGGCATCGTCAATTCAAAAGGAGAGGTCCTCTTTGCCGCCAGCCATATTTCTCCAAACGCGATCATGGACATGGTCAATGAAGGAATCCCCTGTTATTATTACGTCAATAATAAGGTAGCGCCCGATATTGAAAAAGCAGGGAAAAAGGTCCTCAAAGCCTTTGATGTCCGCTGCCGTTTCTTCCATCTGGAATTCTTCCGTCTGACCAAGGACATTCCGGGAATCGGCAAAAAGGGAAGCGTGGCAGGTCTTGAGGTAAATATGCGCCCGGCCGGAGGCTTTACTACGGACATGATCAACTACGGCCAGAGCGCGGATGTTTTCCGTATCTGGGCAGATATGATCGCCTTTGATGAAGTAAGGCACAGCTTCTCCGGACCGCAGCGCTACTGTGTATACTGCGGTCGCCGGGATGAGAACAGCTACACGCACACAGACGTAGAGCTGGTCGATGCCTACAGAGAGTCTCTCTCCTTAACGACCCGCATGCCGGATGCCCTTTCGGGCGTCATGGGCAACCGTGTCTTCATCGGCTGCTTTGATACGATACAGGAAATGAACCGTTTTGTCCGCTACGCGTTCAGTCCGTCCCCCTACGTTCCCTCTGAAGAAGAGTCGTGAAACCAGGCGTCTGTCTTCTGATTTGAAGCGTATCCCGGAAAAGTATAATTGTTTCAAAAGCTCCTCTTTTACGTTGATCCCGGAAAGAGGGGCTTTTCATTATAAACTGTCATCGCTAAGCTCGCTTTGTGGTTATTCTTCTGCTGCCGGTTCAGGCTCTTCCAGCTGCAGTCTGTTTCCGAGCGCTGTCTTCCGGGCGATAAACTGCTCGTAAATATCGCGGCTGCAGCTCTCAACGTCCTGCTTCAGTTCTCTGGCCGACATCCTGTATGCGCCCTCTCCGAAAACGATCGTCTGCTCAAGGCCGTCCGAGGTCGCCACAGTGACCCTGTGGTTCTTTGCGATCTCATGAACAGCTGCCTCTATGTAAGCATCCGCCGTCTGGGCCTCTTTTGTATAAACGATATGAATATTGTGGTATTGTTCGACGGATCCCAATCCCCCTCTGACCTTATAGGCATCAAACACGAGGATCAGCGTCATGCCCCGGTATCCCTGATAATTGGCAAGAATATCCGCGAGAGCTGTCCTTGCCGCGTCCACATTCACCTTTGCCAGTTCCTTCAGTTCATCCCAGGAAAAAATGATATTGTATCCGTCCACCAGCAGATAAGACTGCAAAGGATCGGGAACCGCGACAGTGCTGCTTTTTTCACGGTTTCTCATCAGGTCCGGCCGGTTCCTTCGCGGATCATCCTGTTTTCCCGCCTTTCGGTTCCCTGACAAAGTCCGGTTAAATATCGTCTCCAGCTCTCTGTCCGCAGCAAGGCCGGCGCCAAGATAATCCCGTACTGTTCCCTGAAGCGCATTGTGTTTACGGCTGCCGGGACCCGCGGCCGCAGGATCTTCGAAGGCAGCGGCTCCATCCGGTTTTGCATAAGCTCCGGTCATGCCCTCATACCGGGCCGGCGGAAGATGCATCATGCCGTCCGCCTCGTACCACGGCACATAATAGCCGGCACCATGGGAACAGAATACAGATCCGGACGGATTATCGGCATCCAGCTCCGGATCATATGCTGCCTCTCTGATCGCAGGATCGGGATCCTTACAGTCTCCGTATCCTCCGAAAACACAGTGAAGCCGGCCGAATCCCCCTGTATAGGAAAGGACAGCTTCCCCATATCCATGCATTGCTGTGACAGCTGCCCGTCCCCTGAACACGGACTCTCCGCCTTCCGTCTGCGGACCTGTAAAGCTTTCAGCAATACGTGAAAGATCTGTCATGGCCCGGCCTGCCGATGCGGTCGGGACCCGCAGTTCGAAATCATAGTACGGCTCCAGCAGCTGACAGGTTCCGCCTTCCCTGCTTTTCATGAGGCCCTGGCGAACCGCCCTGTAGACCGCCTGGCGGAAATCCCCGCCCTCTGTGTGCTTTTCATGAGCTCTCGCGTTCACCAGGCGTATCCTGACATCTGTCAGTTCTCCGCCGGTCAGAACGCCCGTGTGTTTTTTCTCTGCGGCATTTGTAAGGATCAGACGCTGAAAGTTCCGTGGAAGAACATCTTCGCTGAGAGAGGATACATATTCCATACCGCTGCCCCGTTCGAGGGGCTCAAGGACAAGGTGCACCTCCGCATAATGCTTAAGAGGCTCGTAATGGCCGGTACAGTAGACCGGTGCCGTAATGGTTTCCCGGTATACGACCGAAGCCGGTTCGAAGCGGACATCCGCGTTAAAACGATTATGCAGTATCTCCTGCAGAACATCCGTCTGGACCGCGCCCATCAGCTGACACCTCAGCTCATTTAAGGATGGCTTAAAGTCGATCCTGATCTCCGGTATTTCTTCTTCAAGCTCCCTGCAGATCATATACAGCCGGTGCATGTCCATGTCATCCTCCGGAACGATGCGTGAAGAAAACAGCGGCACCATCAGCGGATGACCGCCGGAAAGAGGCTGTCCGAGGGACCCTCCCGTTCTGCTTTCCGCAAGTCCTTTCAGAGCAACGACCATACCTGCTTCTGCTTCCTGCAGCTGTTCAAAATGTTCGCCTGAATACAGCAGGATCTGATCGACCTTTTCCTCCTTTGCCGTCCCTGCGGCGCCCGGAGCAAAAACCCGTACCGTTTCCTTTGTCTTCAGCTGTCCTCCGAGGAGGCGGACATGGGTGAGCCGGTTCCCCCGGCTGTCCCTGGAGATCTTATAGATCCTGGCTGAAAAGGAATCCGGCATTTCGGATTCCTCAGTATATTCTTCTATAACCTTAAGAAAATGATCAATCCCTGTATCTTTCAGGGCAGAGCCGAAACAACATGGGAATAGCTTTCGTTCCCTGATGAGGCTTTGAATCTTTTCCGGCGGCAGCTCTCCGGACATGAGAAAGGATTCCGTAAGCTCATCATCGAGTACAGCGATCTGCTCGAGTACATGTTCAGAAGCTGCCGAAGCCGCTTCACGGCCTCCCAGGTCCGTAAAGTCGACAAATCCTTCCCCGAACCTGCTTTTAAGCTCCTCGAGGATCCCGTCCTTATCCGCTCCGGGCTGATCCATCTTGTTTACAAAGACAAAAACCGGGATCTGATATGTTTCAAACAGCTTCCACAGCGTAATGTCATGACCATGTACCCCATCCGGCGCGCTGATGATCAGCACCGCGTAATCCAGAACGGAAAGCGTCCGCTCCATTTCGGCTGAAAAATCCACATGTCCGGGGGTATCCATCAGCGTAAAATGCTTTTCTCCAAGATCGTACTCTGCCTGCTTGGAAAAGATCGTGATGCCTCTCTCCCGTTCCTCCGCCGCATGGTCAAAAAAGCTGTCCCCGTGATCCACGCGGCCAGCTTTTCTGATCACTCCTGTATGCAGAAGGATGCTTTCCGATAAGGTCGTCTTGCCGGCATCCACATGTGCCGCCAGCGCCAGACATATATTTGAGCTTTTCATCTTATATCTTTACAGGATCCTCTGTGTACGGATGAAATGGATAAAACAGCCAGAAAGGCTTATTCCCATTCTGCCTTCGTATCGCGCAGCATCAGATCCCTTACCGTCTTGCGGGGATCCGCGCCATGATTGACAACTGCGTCAACCGCGAAAATAATCGGAAGCTCAATGTGATATAGTTCGGCCATCTTCAAAGCAGCCGGAATGGCATAAATGCCCTCGACCACCATGCCGACCTCCTTTACGGCTTCCTCCGCGGATTTGCCCTGTCCCATCAGCATTCCTGCACGGTTGTTCCGGGAATGCATGCTGGTTGCAGTGACGATCAGATCTCCAACGCCGGCAAGACCGGCAAAGGTCTCCGGTCTGCATCCCATTTTCGTTCCGAGACGGGTGATCTCCGCAAGTCCGCGGGTGATCAGTGCCGCACGGGTGTTGTCCCCGTATCCGAGGCCTGTGCAGATACCGGATGCCAAAGCAATGATATTTTTGAAGGCACCGCAGAGCTGAATGCCTCTGACATCGCTGTTCGTATATACGCGCATATTATCGTTGGTAAACACCTTCTGGGCTGTTTTTGCCGCATCCATATCCACGGATGCCGCAACGATGGTCGTCGGAAGGTCTACTGCCACTTCCTCCGCATGCGTCGGGCCGCTCAATGCCACGACCCTCGCGGTATGTCCGGCTTTTTTCAGCTCATCCTCGATCACCTCTGTCAGAGTCATGACCGTTGCGGCCTCTATTCCCTTGCCGACATTTACGATGATCTGTCCGTCACAGATATACGGTGCCGCCTTCTGCGCGACAGACCTCAGAAAATTGGAGGGGATAGCGATCAGCAGAATATCCTTATTCGCACATACTTCATCGATCTTTTTTGTAAAGCGGATCGCATCCGGAATCACCATGCCTGGCAGGTTGGGATGACGCCGTGTTGACGAATACTCATCCACTTCCTTCTCCAGTGCAGACCATACCTGAACATCATTGCCGGTATTTGAAAGCATACGCGCAAGCGCCATGCCCCATGTGCCGGCGCCCAGAACTCCTATTGTACTCATATGGAAAACCTCCAGACTGTTATTCTTCTATTTCCGGCTGCGGACCCCGTACCATCCTGCATGGAGCAGTGCGGCGCCGAAGATCGTAGCCAGAATATAACTCATGATCACAGCCCGGTTCGGCAAAAAGGCAAGCAGTTCCCGAAATCCGAGCTGTCCCATGTAGTAATGCGGGTTAATATAAAACATATTGATAATGTCAAACCGGTCAAAGCAGAGGTTAAATACCTCGGCAAGTACGCAGCAGGCTGCATAGATCCCGGCAGCACCCAAAAAGCTTCGGATGCTTAAGTCTCTGCATCTGGTCCCTGCATATATCCCGAGAAGGATCAGAACCACATGCCAGAGAAATGAATGCAATGTCAGCGGTGTATAGCCGTAATACATGCCGCTAGTGTCTAAAAATGCGATCGTGCCGGACAAAAGCGTAAAGTCCGCAAGAAATGCCAGCAGGCAATTCCTGAGCTGCTTTCCCTTTGCAAATGCCAGAGGAAAGCAGAGATACATCGGGATCGAACAAAGCTGAAACGGGAAATACCACCATTGATACTCTCCGCCGTGCAGGACAAAGGTCAGACAAAGCTGCTTCCAGATCTCACTGATCACGAAGCCCGTCCCGACCATAAAAAACACTTTCTGCTCTCTCATCATAAGCGGCTTTCGCTCCCTGCCGCAGCACGACTGTCGAGCATCAGAAATGCAGCTCCGTTTCCGCGGGCATTCCCCATGCGGCGATGTGAAAAAAACAGATCCGTTCTTTCCATGGTGCACAGTCCCGAAATGGAAATGTGTTCCGGGCGTACGCCTGCGCTTAAAAGGATGTGTTCATTGGCTGCTTTCTGATCCAGGAGGTATTTGCCGTTCTGCAACGCCTTCAGGAATACGCCGCTGCCCCGCCTGCCGTATCGCGACGGCAGCCGGGAAGAGCTTTCTTCCAGGCACTGAGCCCCGAACTCATCCATAAAAGCTTCCGCAACCTCTTCGCCGACTTCATAACACTTTCCGCATGCACAGGGGCCGATGGCAGTGATCAGATCCCCGGGCTTTGTTGCGAAGGCCTCATGCATCCTTTGAATCGTTACTGCTCCGATCCTCTTCCATGTTCCCTTCCAGCCCGAATGGCTCAGTCCGATGGCATGATGTACAGGATCCACAAAAAAAAGCGGTGTACAGTCGGCATGATAAGTACAGAGCATGACTCCCGGCACATCGGTGATCAGGCCGTCGATATCCTTATAATCACGCTCCCGGGTAAATCCCTTGCCGGCATCTTCCTTAACGATCCTGCGGATATTTGATGTGTGAGTCTGCCAGCCGGTCACCATATCGCCGGGCGTAATATCGAAAAACGCAGCCGCACGGCGGACGTTCTCGTTGACGGATTCCCTCTCATCCCCGCGTGCGTAAGAAAGATTCAGGCTTTCAAAACAGCCGCGGCTCACGCCGCCCTTTCTGGTAGCAAAGCCGTGCCGTACAAGCCCGGTCTCCTCAAGGGCCGGAAAAACGACAAAGCTGAGGCCGTCCCGGTCGAGGAAGCGCTCGGCAGTATTCTGTTTATCATTAAAATGATCCGTCATATTGAACTCTTGTAAACATGCGGCGTCTGCTCACCATGATGAAGTCTTCGCAATGAGCACGCGCTCTTTTCGCGCTTCGCGCTTCAAGATCGCTTCAGCCATTCGGAATCCGCTCATTTTTCTTTGAAAAATGGCTTCTTCCTCATGTCTGGCGGTATGGCTGACCAACCGCCTGCATGTAAACATGCGGCGTCTGCTCACCATACCTGGTGCTCATTGTACCATTTTCGTACATACATTCCCATAGATTTCATGGATTCTTAAGAAACCATGCTTTCTCTCAGTGGAGCAATGCCAGCATCATGACGATGATCACGACTCCGATCGCCATCAGTACGGACGCAAAACGGTCAACCCCGTCCTCCCGCGTGCTTTTTCCGGCCAGCTGGCATGCGATCTCCGTAACAAAACGGTAAATGATGGTAATGTCGATCACACCCATAAATATCAACCATACTGTATCTGCTGCAAGTTTTGACATAATCGGTACCTCTTTCTGCTTCCCCATCTGGGTCTCTTTTTCTGCTCTCTGACAAAGATATCTGTGTCAGGGCAGTTCATCCTGTTTCTTACCGGGCAACTGCTCCGTTGCCTTTCTGACTATAGTTAAGCATTTTTCGAGTACCAAAAAACGCCCTTTGAAAGGGCGTTTTTTATGTAAACCTCGCTTTTGTAATCTCGCTTTTGCACCGTAGAGTGACGCAGAGTGAATGTAAAGTAGATTTTTGACCCCGCTTTGATAACAAAGAATCCTCCGGCAGGGTGCCACGGAATACAACAGAGCGTTCCTTTCCGCAAAGATGTTCAAGCCTGTCTTCGGATCAGCTGAGGTTCTTCTTTAGTGTCAGGATATTCGTTCCGTACTCGTAGCTGTACTTCACTTCATCCATCGTCTGCTTGACAAGGAATATGCCCAGGCCTCCGACCTTTCGTTCTTCCGCAGACAAAGATACATTCGGATCCTGTTTCTGCAGAGGGTCAAAGGGTTCGCCGTTATCCATGAAGGTCATCATGACAGACAGCGGATTATTCATTGTTTCTACACGTACTGTAGCATTTCCTCCATCCTCGCGGTGAGCGTATGCATAACTGGCAATATTGATAAAGATCTCTTCCACAGCCATGTCGATCTGCATGCGGGCCTTGGGAGTGCATGCGGTCCCTTCAAGGCAGCGGTCGACATATTCCATCACCTGGTTCAGATTTTCCCTGACTGCAGGCACCTCCAGCTCATTTACTTTAAAGAGCAGGCTGTCATACTGTCTGATCAGTTCGATGAGTTCAGCTTTCCAGTGATCGATCTGTCTTCTGCCCTCCTCCGTCTCCAGGCCGTGCCGGCGGATCAGGCGGCGGACAAGCCTGGTGTATCCGATAATGCGGGCCTTGTTTTCCACATCCCGGATCACCGATTCATCTCTGGTCCCAAGATACATCTGAAGTGCTTTATGCCAGAACTCCTGTGCCAGCTCATAATCAATACCCTGAAACTCTTTGATGGCGTCATGGTCCAGCTCATAAAACCCGGTAAACGCATTAAAGATCGATCCGAACTCAAAGATCGGATGGCCGACTGCCAGCGTGTCCATATCGATCAGGAGGACCTCATCGTTCTGAAGCTCCAGATTCTTGGTATGATAGTCGCCATGCAGCATATGATTATTCTGCGGTACATCCTCGACGAGCTGCAGCAGCTTCCTGCCCTCCGCATCCGGAAGGTAGTCCTGCATGAACTTCGCCCATCCGATCGCGGTCTCGCGCATATCCGGCAGTGCGCCGGGTCTGACCAGAGTGCCATGGATCTTTTTAAGAAGAAGAACATACTCATGAACGCACCAGTCAAGTTTTTCCGGCTCAGACGCAAGAACCATGGAAAAAGATCTGGCATTCAGCAGCTCAAATACAGAGCCGTAGCTGCTGCCGACCTTGACCACATCATAAGAGATCGCCGTAGGTATGCCCAGTACCAGCGCCAGCCGGGCCACCTCACGCTCGTGCTGAATCTCGTCCAGGGCATCAGGATTGTTGTATACCTTGACGACATTGTCACTGTCAATGCGGTACAAGGTCCCGTTTGCGCCACGTCCGATCACCTGTGACTCATCCACTTCAACTCTCCGATAGGCCTTTTTCACCTGCATCATCTCGGTGAAGCCGGTCATCTCCAGGATCTCAAAAACCTCAGAGCGGACATTGATGATCGAAAGGTCTTTATGCTCCTTTCGAAGGTGCAGGATGAACCGCAGCCCGGCACTCGAAATATATTCAAGGTCTGAAGCATCGATCACCAGCGGCGCGCTGCCCGCTTCACTGATCAGCCTTACGGCCTCTTCTTCAACCAGGTGCGCGTTATTGGAATCGATCCTCCCGGACAGCTTGAGAACAAGTTCCTTATTGATTTTTTCTAATGCAACATTCTCCATTTTTGATTCTCCCTGATGCTTTCACTTCCCTCAAAAAAGAATGGACAGGGAACATACGTTTGCCGCGGAAAATCAGGTAAAGTGAAGAATATCCGTAAATCCGGTAAGTTCAAATACCTCCATCACTTCCTGGCGGACGTTGGAAAGAGACATGCTGCCCTGCTTATTCATGGTTTTCTGCAGGGAAAGAAGGACTCTGAGTCCTGCAGAGGAAATGTACTCAAGATCCTTGCAGTCGATCAGAAGATCCGTTACGCCGTCGAGCGGAGTGAGTTCCTTTTCAAGATCCGGAGCTGTCAGTGTATCGAGTCTTCCCTCAAGTGCTACCTGCTTTGCTGTATCATTCTGAGTGATTGTAATTTTCATATTGCCTCCTGTTATTTCTTCAAGGACCACAGACGTTTAAAGATAATCATCTGCACTTTATTTTCAGAAATGCTGATCTGTACATCATCAGCCAGCCTTTCAATAATGGATTTTTCAAGATTTGCCATCGGATCGGCATCCTTGGAAGCTGCCGGGGCGTTCTGCTGCGATCCTTTCAGCGACCATATGCCTGCCCCGCTTCCGCGGCGTCCAAGCCGGTAATCATCGTAAACGGAACGGATCATATCCATCATGTTCCCGGATTTGACCGGAGTGCTCGAAACACTCATCAGCCTGCGCTTTGCCTTGTCATCAAGGATCGCTTCCGTCTGTACGCGGATCTGGGCCGTATGGCCCTTCATATCGATCCAGAATTTGCCGTCAAAGGATCCCGTCTGGCTCTTCATCATCGCCATCAGTTCCTCGGAAAGCATCCGGATATACATGGATTCCTTCCGGGAGATCCGGTACTTTTTGCAGAACGATTCGACCTGTGAGAAAACAGCCTGCAGCGTCTCATTCTCCTCTCCGACCGTCAGCGTCACGCTCTCGGCGTCCGCGTCATCTGCGCCGCCTGAGCTGCGTTTCTTTTCAGCCGGTGTGTTTTCCCGCATGACGACATTCATGAAATTGTACGGGATCTCAATACCCTGACGCTCGAACTCCTGCTTGACACGGACGCGGATCGCGCTGCATGCAAGGAAATTCTCATCGGAGCTTCTGGCCCACACGGTAGTGCGCAGATGTACGGAGCTTGACAGAAATCCCGTTACATAAACCGCTGCCGTCTTGTGCTCCGGATTGTCGCCTGGGTATTCGACCGCATAACGGTTTCCCGCAACTGCGTCATGGATGATCTTCATGGCCTTCGGAATATCACTTGCATAACTGATGTCAAACTCCAGGTAGCTTCCCGTCAGTTCACCGCGGTAGCTGTAGTTATGCACGATCTCTTTGTTCAGGACACTGTTCGGGACGATCACATACAGCCCGTCAAAGCGGTGGATCACGGTATGCCGGATCGACATATCCCTGATCGTTCCGCTGATCCCGCTTGACTCCAGTTCAATACGGTCTCCAAGCTTGAACGGACGGCTGATGCCGATCATGATCCCGGCGATCACATCTCCGAGAGCAGACTGCGCGGCAAAACCGATGATCGCTACAACAAGTCCCGTACTTCCGAGCAGCACCCTTGCCATCGAGGGCCCGGTGCCGAAGAACAGTCCGATCAGCAGTATGCCTAAAATGATGAAGAGCAGATCCAGAAGACTCTTTGCAAATTTTTTCAGCAGTTCATTCTGCCCGAATACTCTGTTGAACAGAAGATGGTTGAGCCGGATGCAGATCAGGGTAATGGCGACAGCCAGAAGTACAGCAAGAAAGCCGGCTGCTATAACAGCGATATGCTGTTCGAGCAGTAACCGGCCCGCAAGGAAGTCTGCAATCATGGAAAGCAGTCCGCGCTGCATACTCATTAAACTAATTCTCCGAATGGTTTGTTTCTTACAAGTATCCGCTTCATTTTCAAGCGGTCAGTGTCAGTATATCAAAAAATGAGAGCGTCTGCAATCATGCATACGCTCTTTGAGATCGCGATTTACATAACTTCGTTTTTGCCGATCAGTAGCCTTTCTTCCCGCTGCCCGGCTGCCCGTAGGACTTGAATTTTTCCATGACCTCATCCATCTGGGCGCCGCTGATCACGTTGGGCTTTCCGATGCACATCGCCTGATACTGCAGCTGCGCGATATACTCACAGTTCCTTGCCAGGCTGAATGCGCTTGAGATGCTCTTTCCGCAGACCACAATGCCGTGATTGCCGAGAAGGACCGCGTCGCTTTCCCCGCAGACCTTCATGGCCGCCTGTGCCAGCTCGATCGTGCCGAATGTCTCATAGGGCGCGCAGGGGATCTCACGGGCTCCCGCGTCTCCGATCACATAATGTACAGCCTGCAGGGGAAGTCCCAGGACCGCAAAGGTAGTACAGTATACGGAATGGGTATGGACGACCGCCCTCGCATTCGGCTTATGCTTATAGAACTCCGTATGCAGCGCCCACTCGCTCGAAGGCTTTCTGCTGCCGTCCACAATGTTCGCATGAAGATCCATGATGACGACATCCTCCGGCAAGGTAGCGAAATAATCGATACCAGACGGGCTCAGGGCCATGTATCCAGTTTCAGGATCATAAATACTGACATTTCCGCTCGTTCCCGGACAAAGGCCCGAGCTGCTCATCTTCTTTCCGTATTCAACGATCAGTTCCCGTTCCTTCTGCATCAGCATATCCATGTACCTCCTTTACTTAATGATTGATTATCTTGCGTTCATCCGCATCCGGTTCGTTTTCCAGACGGGATAGTATTCCCTTACCAGCGGTTTCTCACCCGGCAGGCATACCTTCGCCATCGCAGTCGGGAGAAGATCCGGCTCTCCCAGCGCACTGCTGCAGATCTTTACAAGGCCAAGCAGCGTCGCCTGTTCATAGCCTTCCCTGCATACGATCTCCCTGCCGGAAAGCTCCGCGATCATTCCGCAGAGATTGCGCGACCTTAAGCCCCCTCCGCATCCGAGTATCCTTTCAGGATCGGCGCCGGTGATCTCCAGGAGACGCTTGAGCTGTTCCCAGACCGAGCAGGCGATATCCGCAAGCACGGCCCAGCCCATATCGATCCTGTCGGGAGCGGTTCTCATCGGTGAATTCATGAAGAAGCCGCCGTTTCTCAATGAACGCTTTTCATAGAAAAGAAGAGAACTGAAGGACGCAGTGCAGTGGAAGCCGGTTTTCCGGTCATACGCATCCTCGAGCTCATCGTAGGAAATATCCGGCAGAAATCCGTCCTTCATCCGCTGGTAATTCAGGCCGGTGACGCCGGGGTTCATTTCCGCAATGCATCCGTTTCCGCACAGCCGGGCATCGACCCATACACGTTCCTCCGGATCAGAGACTCTCCCGCCGGTCAGGGCGATCACCGGCGTGGTCGTTCCGGAAATGATCACTACGTCTCCTTCATCTGCGCCCGCAGACAGCGCCGCAACCTGTGTATCGGCACCTCCCACGACAAAAACAGCATGATCGGTCAGGTGGAAGCGCTTCACAAATTCCGGAAGGACCGGGAGCTTTGTGCCTGCTGAAGCCAGCGGAGGAAGCAGGTTAATGTCCACGCCATAGGTATCGCACAGAAATTCAGACCAGCTTCCCCTTGCGATGTCATAGAGCTGCATCTCGCAGGCCTGGGTGGGTTCACAGACATTGACCCCCGTGAAAAGGCCGCACAGCCATTCGCTCTCACTGGTAACGCCCGCGATCTCGTTATAGATCTCGGGGCGCTTTTCCTTCAGACCCATGAGCTTTGCGGCACAGAAATCCTCTGTCGCCCACTTGCCGGATACCCGGTAAACCTCTGCTTTTTCGATTATGCGGTCCATGTACTCCCTGCCGCGGTTATCGATATTCGGCAGGGCATAGAACGCCTTTCCTTCCCTGTCCAGCAGGATGACAGTCTGCCTCGCCGCTGAGGAAGAAACTGCGTCGATCCGGATATCCGGGTGCTCATCGACAAGCTCATCCGCGATGTCCAGCATTTTCTGTTCCCAGTCCGGCGGCAGGAAATACTGTGCGTCCTCATAAAGAGGATCTCTGAGATATGTGTTAGTGATCGTCCTTATGCCGAGGATCCGGCCGTCAGAACGGACGATCGCCGCACGGGTATTGCCCGTGCCCAGATCAAACATGAGATAATGCTTCATAATTATTTCAGAACATCCCTGTTATAAACGATCTTCTCAAGATCTTTTCCATCCAGCCATTTGCGGATACGGTCATTCATGATATCCGCCTGATGGTCCGTGACCTCGAAGGTAGCTCCGCAGGTGTGCGGCGTTACGATCGTATTCGGGCAGTAGGCGATTGAAAGATCTTCCTCTGTCGGCGGCTCCGTATCCAGTACGTCGATCACAGCTCCGGCGATCGCCTTCTCATTGAGCACCTTCTTCAGAGCCCCGTAATCCTCCACGATTGCGGAACGGGCGGCATTGACGAACAGTGCCGTGGGCTTCATCATCCGGAAGTGGCTTTCCTTGATCAGTCCCTTCGTTCCGTCATTGACCGGCAGATGCAGAGTCACGATGTCGCTTTCGGAAAAGATCTGCTCAAGGCTCTTCTTATGAGCATGCCCGACATCCCCTTCGATAAAGGGATCATAGAAGGAGATATCGCACTCAAAGCCCTCCAGCAGCTTTGTGACGGCGCGGCTGATCTGTCCGTAGCCGACAAAACCGATCTTTTTGCCGGAAAGCTCATTGCCCATCCAGAGATAATACGGTGTTGTGCCCTGCACCCACTTGCCTTCTCTCGTCCATTCCACTGCCGGGATCACACGGCGTAAATGGCAGATCATGAGGCCGACGACCATCTCCGCAACTGCCATTGTATTACGTCCGGGCGTGCAGAGAAGCGGAATGCCCGCCTTTGTGCATTCCTCGACCTGGATATTTGCCGGCGTTGCCCGGCAGTCACCAATGAATTTGAGGCCGTGGTAACCCTCAAGGACCTTTGCCGTGATCCGGTCAAGCTCTGTGATCAGTGCATCCGGCTTTACTTTAAGGAGATTCTCCAGCATCTCGTCTTCGTAGTATCTTTCACCGGTATCCGTCCAGGGCTCATAAACGACCTCATCGAACCAGGTCTTCAGTTCTTCAAGCCTTGCTTCGGAATACGGTGCCCTCACATATAGTTTCATACCAGCCTCCTGTTCAAAAAAAACAAATGCTTTAACATGCACGTTTCTTCTTGCTTTATGATCTCGTTCGGGCCTCTGTAACAAGTTCCCGTTCATGCATCACTGCTTAAGCTTCGGCTTCAAATACCTCTGCAGTATCCTTACCGGTACGGATCCTGCTTCGTTCCATGATAAGCTGTACGCCCGCCCGGACCAGAGCGCGTTCCATCGGTATTCTGATCTCCGGATCCTTTACCAAATCCAGTTCCATTACCTTGGAATCTCCGACTGTGCGGCGGATGATCTCCGTTCCCGCATAGCCGAGGGAATCCGACATCACGCCGTCAATAAAATACTGCTTAAACCGGTCCGTCCGATAAAAGGAAAGGCGGACGAGCTCATCATATTTACGGGAGATCTTTTCTCTTGTCAGATCATAGACATCCGCGATCGCCCTTAGCACCTTTCCGGGTGCGGCCGGATCCTGTGATCCCGCAAACTGGAGATTTGCCAGTGTGAAGAACAGATTTCCGATCACATTTCCGATATCGTAGCCCATAGGCCCGTAAAACGCGAATTCGGGATCAAGTACTTTAATGCCCTTCTCATTTGCAAAGATCGAACCGGAATGCAGATCTCCGTGAAGCAGAGCCTGTGCATGGTTCATGAATGCTTCCCGGAGCATTCCGACCTCGGCATGCAGCGGAATATTCTCATAGAGCGCTTCACGGACAAACGCCTCATTCCCCGGCGTTATGATGTTCCGCCCCCTGTAGTCGTCATAAGGTTCCCTTAAGACCAGGTCCTCGCTGATCCTGCAAAGCTGCGGATTTGTATAAAACTTCACCTGTTCTTTTTTCTCTCCGGCATCCATCACAAGATCAGAGGTCGGAAGCAATGTGTCCGCCAGAAAATCGGATATATTTCCCGCAAGATGAGGATAGACTTTTCCTGCCAGCAGCTCCTTCCGGAGGTTGCGGTAGGCGGATATATCCTCCATGGAGGTGGCGGCCATCGTTTCATCGTATTTATAAATATGCGGAACAAAGCCGGGCGCCAGCTTTCCCTCCAGCATGAGGATATTCGCTTCTATCTTGTTTCGGTAGATGTCCAGCGGGTTTCCGGAGGTACGGATCGCCCGGTCGGCCTGTTTGATGATCACGGATCTTTTGTTGCGCAAAGATGTGACCCGGAAAACATAATTGATATTGCCGTCCCCGATTTCTTCCGAGGTCAGCGCTTCCCCTTCCTCAAAATAATGCAGGACCCTGACAGCATAATCCTTCACGGTTTCCGTGTTCATCAGAAAAAAGCTCTGAAAATCATCCATAGGTATATTCTCCGTTTCATTCATTTTGAAGTGTTACCGATTGACTTTCCGGCACTATTCAGTCTAGAATGAAGTTGTCAATCAATGCTTTTGGCCCAAACCCGTTTTGATTTTTATCAAGGAGCCCAGAGATGACCAAAAACGAACGACAGTCCATCATTGAAACCGAACTCAGCAAGCAGGGATATGTCCTGATCACTTCTTTAGGCGACAGGCTCGGCTGCAGCGAGGAGACCATCCGCCGGGATCTGAAGGAAATGGAGCTTGCCGGAAAGCTGACCCGCATCCATGGCGGCGCATATCTGATCGACCAGTATGATGTCAGTTATCCGGCAGAGCTCAGAAAAATGCAGTTCCCGGAGCTCAAGCGCAGTCTTGCCCAGACCGCGCTAAGGCACATCCGGAACAATGAATATATCATGCTTGATTCGAGCACGACCTGCCTTGCGCTTGCCTCCGAGCTGGTCAGCGCCAACCGCAAGGTGACTCTGATCACCAATTCTCTTCTGATCTGTGATTTCCTGAACAAAACAAGTTCCCAGGTCAAGCTGATCTGCACCGGCGGAGAGTTCCGCCGCCGTACCTCTTCCTTTACCGACTATCATACGATCGACACGATCTCCGGTTATCATGCGGACCGGTGCTTTATCAGCCCGCCGAAGGTCACTGTGGAATTCGGTCTGTCCGACAACCATTTAAGCGAGTCCCGTGTCAGAGAAAGCATGATCCGCCACTCGGAAAAGGTCTTTCTTCTGCTCGATCACACCAAGTTCGGTCCGAGCGCCAACATTCACTTTGAAGGAATGGATCGTGTCAGCACGATCATTACGGATCAGCCGCTCACACCGGAATGGGAGGGTTACGCCTCGTCCCACAGAATCAGCGTGGAATACTGCTTCCAGTAAAAACAGAAATGATCTGATTTATTAGTTAACAAGGCTTGTGGTTTTTTCCACAAATTTTCTTAACAATCAATAAGCTGTTTTTCAATTCTCCGGCACGCCGTTCATTTCGGCGTGCCTTTTTTTACCGGGCAAATGTCCTGTTCGTCTCGATTCTATCCCATATTTGCGGCATTTTCAATAGTTTTTGACTGAAAAACAACAAATATTCCGTCAAAATTCTTGACATAGCTGTTCTTAAGGATTAGTATAGAATTGTTATTAAATCAACGTCATTTGTGATTTCGTTGTCACTTTTGACGAAGGCACTTAGAATCAGGCAAGTTGTAACAAGGCAAGGAGGACAATCAATGAAAAAAAGTTTAGCAACAATGCTTTCTGCCATGATGATCCTGTCCCTGGCAGCCTGCGGCGGCAACACTGCAGCTCCTGCTACAACAGCGGCACCGGCACCGGCAGCTACCGAAGCACCCAAGGCTGAGACCGAGGCTGCAGCAGCTGAGACTGAGGCTGCAGCGGCCGAGACCGAAGCCGCAGCTGCTTCTGATGAGGGCCCGATCAAGATCGGCTACGTAGGCGACCTTACCGGCGGCACCGCTCTCTGGGGCACTGCAGGTCAGTACGGCGCAGAGCTTGCAGCAAAGGATATCAACGAGGCCGGCGGCATCATGGGCAGAGAAGTCGTCATCGTTCCCATGGACGGCAAGGGCGACCCCTCCGACTCCGTTTCCGCACTGAAGAAGCTGATCGATGATGAGCACGTAGTTGCCTCCATCGGAACCAACTTCTCATCCTGTAACATTCCTATGGCTTCCGTCGCTGACGAGAAGAAGATCCCGATCATCGCGACCGCAGCTTCCAACGAGCTGGTCACTGTCGATGAGAACGGCAAACTGCATCCGTATTCCTTCCGTCTGTGCTTCATCGATCCGTATATCGGCGAGGTCATCGGCAGCTACGCAGCAGGAACTCTGGGATACAAGACTGCTGCTCTGTTCACCGTAGCAGGCAACACCAACTCCGAGTCTGTCGGCGCGATCATTAAAGACGTATTCACCAAAAAGGGCGGCGAGATCGTGATCGAAGAGCAGTGCCAGGAAGCTGATATGGACTATCGTGCACAGCTTGCAAAGATCGGTGCAAAGAACCCGGATGTTATCTTCGTTCTGATGAATGACTACGCAAAGCTGGCTACCTTTGCAAAGCAGGCAAGAGAGCTTGGCATCGAGTCCATGCTGATGGGCCATGACGGCTGGGATTCCGCACAGCTTGCAGGCGAAGCAGGCGGCGCGCTTGAGGGATGCCTCTACATCTCCCGTATCGGTTTCAACACTCCGGAAGCTGCTGAATTCGGCGACAGAGTCACCGAGCTCTACAAGATGGAGTCCAGAGAAGCTGAGTGTCTGTTCACCCGTGACGGTGTTTACTGGATCAAGGATGCGATCGAGCGTGCAGGTTCTGCAGATCCGACCGCGATCAGAGACGCACTGGAGTCCACTGAGAAATTTGAAGGCCTGATTGGTACCCTCGTAGAGGATCCGGCGACCCACAACCCGGCAATGGCATGCGCACTGTTCGAGTGCCACGGCGACACTTTCGAATACAAGGGAATCGTCGAAGCCGAGTAAGCTTTAAGGAAGTATCCATCCGAAACAGGGAGGGGAGGCAATTCTCTCCTCCCTGATTCTCTAATCTGGGGGGTATGTATATGTTTTTTCAGCAGTTGATAACCGGTATTTCCGTCGGTGGTATCTATGCGCTTCTCGCGACCGGATACTCCCTGATCTACTCCCTGTTGGATTTCTCCAACTGGTCCCACGGTGAGTTCGCCATGGTCGGCGCATATGTCGCCATCGTCTTTTCCACCATGCTGCCGGTTCCGTTCCTGATCGCAGCCATGCTCGGTGTCGCCGGAGGCGCGCTGGTCAGCTGGCTGACTGAAAAAGTGGTCTACCGCCGCATCCGTTCCACAGGCGGCCCGAACATGTTCCTGATGATCGGCGCAATGGGCCTTTCCAGTGTTTTCCAGCAGGCAGCAAACCTGATCTTTACCGGACAGTACAGGTCCTACCCGTTCAAGCTTCCGGTTTCCACCATCAAGATCTCAGGCGCCTATATCGGCGTGCTTGACCTGATTTCCCTGATTATCACCGCGATCGTCCTCATTTTCCTGATGTATATCATCAACAAGACCCAGTTCGGTCTGAATGTCCGTGGTATCGCCTGCAACCAGTGGGGTGCCAAGATCCTCGGTGTCAAGGTTGACTCCTGTATTTCCAAGGTCTTCATTCTGGCAGGCTGCCTGGCCGGTGTGGCCGGTATCCTGTACGGTGCAAAATATAATGTATGGCCCACCATGGGCAATATCGGACTGAAGGCATTCATCTCATCCGTGCTCGGCGGTCTGGGCTCTGTCCCCGGCGCGATCCTTGGCGCGGTACTGCTCGGTATTATCGAGACACTTGTTTCCGCATACGTAAGCTCGAGTCTGAGAGACTTCTTCTCATTCGCGCTTCTGATCGTCATCCTGCTCGTCAAGCCGTCAGGTCTTCTGGGTGTCGACGTTCAGGATAAGGCATAAAGGAGGTAAATGCCATGTTAAGTGTATTTAACTCCATCAACAATGCATTCTGCGGCGTACTGGGCATCAGCTCCTATATGCAGGGTGTTGTCGTCCTCATGTGCATCAACATCATCGCCGTTCTCGGCATGTCCGTGCTGACCGGTTTCACGAGATTGTTCTCCTTCGGCAACGCGGGATTCATGTCTATCGGCGCATACACCGCCGCGATCCTGACAGTACGTTATAATGTCAACTTCCTCGTGGCGATCATTCTCGGCGCACTGGCAGCAGGCTTTGTGGCGTTCTGCCTGGGCTCCATTACACTCCGCTTAAAGGGTGACTATTTCCTGATCACCTGCCTTGGATTTGGCGAATGCGTGCGCGTGCTCTTTAACTGGACCAAAAATCTCACCGGCGGTTCAGCAGGTTTCCCGGGTATCCCGGCATACTCCAACATGCTTTTTTCCGTCGTATGCTGCATCCTGGCATTCTTCATCGCATGGCGTTTTATCCACTCCAAGTACGGCCGCAACCTCACCTCCATCCGTGAGAACGAGGTCGCCGCACAGGCAGTCGGCATCAACGCTTTCCGCACCAAGCGCCTTTCCTTCGTCTTCTCGGCAATCTATGCAGGCTGGGCAGGTGCTATCTATGCCGGATATCTTATGTATATTGTCCCGAGCGCATTCAACCTCGGCAAGTCCTGCGAACTGATCACCACCACCGTTATCGGCGGCCTCGGTTCCCTGACCGGTTCCGTTCTCGGTGCGATCCTTGTCACCGTCCTTCCGGAGGTGTTCCGCTCCATGGCCAACTACCGCATGCTGCTCTACGGCATCGCCGTTGTCCTGGTCATCATGTTCAAGCCTTCCGGCCTCTATGGCTATAAGGAATTCTCACTGAAGCGGACCATTGCCTGGTTCAAAAACCTCGGCAAGGGTAAAGAAAAAACCAAAGCTGCAGCAGGGAAGGAGGATAAGTAAATGAACAAGAATGTTGACAAGACTATCCCCGTCCTCGAAATGCAGAATGTCGACAAGCATTTCGGCGGTGTCCACGCCATCGACAATTTCAGTGTACAGATCAAACACGGACAGATCCATGGCCTGATCGGCCCGAACGGTGCCGGCAAGACCACGATCTTCAACAACATTACAGGTATCTATGTTCCGGAGATGGGCAAGATCATCTTCAACGGACAGGATATCACCGGCACGCCGCCGCACAAGGTAGCACAGCTCGGCATCGGGCGTACGTTCCAGAACATTCGTCTGTTTGCGAACCTCCCCGTGCTCGATAATGTTATCATTGCGGCAAACAAGGACGCGACCTACGGCTTTATGGACGCGATCTTCAAAACTCCGAAATATAAGGAAAGGGAAGCAGCACTTGAAGAAAAGGCTATGGGTCTCCTGAAGGTCGTCGGCCTTGCAGATAAAACAAAAGAGCTGGCAGGTTCCCTCCCCTACGGCCATCAGCGTAAGCTGGAGATCGCACGTGCCATGGCGCTCGATCCCGATCTTCTGCTTCTCGACGAGCCTGCTGCAGGCATGAACACCGAGGAGTCTCTGGATCTTGTCAACTTCGTTCGCGAGATCCGCGATACCTTTGACATCACGATCCTGATGATCGAGCATCACATGGATGTCGTTTCCAGCCTGTGTGACTACTGTACAGTCCTTAACTTCGGTAAGACGATCGCTGTCGGCACCCCGGCGGAGGTCAAGGCTGATCCCGAAGTCATCAAAGCTTATCTGGGAGGTACTGTATAATGACTGATATGTTAAAAGTTACCGATCTGAAAGCTGCCTACGGCGGTATTCATGCCCTCCGGGGCGTTTCCCTGAAGGTTGATGAAGGCGAGATCGTTGCCGTACTCGGTGCTAATGGTGCAGGAAAGTCCACACTGTTAAAGTGCATCTCCGGCGTCATGAAGGTTGCCGGCGGCAGTATCGAATATCTTGGAAAGCCCCTTCCGAAGAAGCCGTTTGAAATCGTACAGGCAGGTCTCGTACAGGTTCCGGAAGGCCGTCAGATCTTTTCCAAGCTGACTGTTGAAGAGAACTTAAGGCTCGGCGCAGGTCTGCGTGCCGATACGACCGGCATGGAGGAGGACTACAAGCGCTGCTATGATCTTTTCCCGCGTCTTGCGGAACGTAAAAAGCAGTACGGCGGTCTCCTCTCCGGCGGCGAACAGCAGATGCTGGCGATTGCCAGAGGCATCATGGCACACCCGAAGGTCATGATGTTCGATGAGCCGTCACTTGGTCTTGCTCCTGTCATCATCAAAGAAATGTTCGATGTCATCAAGGAGATCAATAAGGAAGGCACTACTGTCGTACTGATCGAGCAGAACGCACAGCTGGCCCTTGAGTTCTGCGACAGGGCATACATTCTGCAGACCGGCAAGATCGTAGCGGAAGGCAAGGGATCCGATCTTTTAAAGGACGAATCCATGATTGCCGCCTACCTTGGCGAATAAACAAACCCCTTTGCCTTTCTGGCAGCTCCACAATAAAGAAAGAAGGACGCGGCGGATGCTGTGCCCTTCTTTCTTTGTTATTGTCTTTCTTTCCGTCCGGTCATCTGCCGGATGTCTTCAGCAACGGAGGCATCCCTGCTTTGTGCAGATCCGGCTGTTACCGTTCAAAGCACAGGAATGTCAGCACCGTATAGACCGCAAGCATCCCTCCGAAGACGAGGATCTGTTTCCCGCGGTGTTCCGTAAGCAGACCGACAAACTCACGGACAGAAGCATTCGGCCAGAAATACCATCTGGTTTCAGATCCCATTCCGACAGCCCGCATTTTTACACGCCTTGCATAAAGCCCTCCCCGGAAAACATGATAATTGGTGGTGGCAAACGCGACCTTTCCCTCCGGGTTGACCGCCCATATCTTCTCTTTTGAAAATTTCATATTTTCAAAAGTGCTGGTCGACCGGTCCTCCTCTATGATCTTTTTCTCCGGAATTCCCTGTTCCATCAGGTAAGCCTTCATGGAAGCGCTTTCCGATATCACCTCATTCGGTCCCTGTCCGCCGGAAGTCACAAAGATCAGATCCTTTCCCGTCTCCTGCTTCTGCTTTCGGTAAAACGAAAGCGCGCAGTCCACGCGGCCTTTTAAAAGCGGCGTCGGTGTCCCGTCCTTTCGGATGCCGCATCCGAGGATGATCAGAAAATCCTTATCCCGTTCAGGCTCATACCTGGCGGCAATAATATCCGCCACGATCGCCCCGATCAGCATGCATTCGAAATAAAGATACATGGCTGAGCACAGGTTCAGGCAGAGATTTAAGACCATGTGCCTGTCTTCCCGGCCCGCTATGTAATAATCAAACCCAAACAGGCAGAGCGCTCCTGCAACAATCAGAAATGACAGAATGATGCCCAGTATATTTACGAATCTTCGTCCCTCATGACGGATCAGGGAGATGTTGGAGACACAAAGAGCGATCGAGAATACAAGTAAAAAAGGAAATGTCAGAAACAGATAGTTTTTTGCCGAGTTCAGCAGGGCAAAAAGGATCTGTTTTGTTCCGAATGTATCCGGATAGCGGATGATCCGTACTGTCAGGTAAAGCTGTGTGATCAGAACAAAGAGCAGAAAAAGCATAAAGCCCATGTAGTAGATCGTATTATAGGAATAGGGATTATAATGGATCTGTCCGACGAAGGCCATTGCCAGGATAAACAGTGAGATCACGATATAAACCGAAAAAACAAGAGAAACTCCAAGTGAATGAGTCTCGCCGTCTTTAAGAAGCAGTGCCAGAATGATCACGGTCACTACAGATATCGCCAGGATATTATAGAGCGCCGGTTTTTTATTTCTCGTATCAAATTTCAGCATCCGGCCTTACCTGTCCACCTTTGTCTTCATCCTCGGGACCTTTATACCTGAGACACATCATAGTGATATCATCAAATTGAGGCGCTTTGCCGACAAATTTTCTGATATCCGCCAGCACCCGGCTGAGCAC
>Ga0256404_1001773_pt1 | contig 50379 bp, 36 predicted proteins | sample RumenRJG_01DNA_FD_185990 | JGI IMG/M metagenome (GOLD analysis project Ga0256404, IMG submission 185990) | Bovine rumen microbial communities from Lethbridge, Alberta, Canada - RJG_01 | ecosystem: Host-associated > Mammals > Digestive system > Stomach > Rumen | place: Canada: Alberta | collected...
TCGCAAATGGCTCCGCAAAAACCTCTTTAATGAAATCGACACAAGCTTTGTTGTCTTCCCCAATCAAATAAAGAGCACTACAAATCTCAATGATGCGATTATGGCTATATAGCTTATTTTTTTGAACGGCAACCGTCGGTGGCGAAAATTTTCCTTCTTTCACGAAGTCTATCGCACATACTTTTATAGCATTTTTCTCTTCTTCGCCATATTGATTTAACTGATCCAGGAACCAAGGCATCACTTTCCCTATAAGTTCTTCCCTTTGTATCCTTTCTGCTTCATCTTCTCCGTCATCTTCGTCTTTTCCTTCATTATCAATATCATCCACACTATCTTTATCACCAGAAGTATCCATTGCCTCTTCCTGGCATTCCCCCTTAACAGGAGGACATGGGACAACTGGCTCCTCATGCACCACCTTTTCTATAGTCACAGGTTTTACCATGTCCATAAATCCTACACCAGACAGGACCAAGGCAGCAATGATACCCACGCAACCTAACAGATACCATTCAAGACGCTGACCAGATTCATGCTGTTGCCAAAGCATAATATATAAAAGGTACGCGATAGTTATAGTGGAAATGGCAAAGCATAACCACTTTCGCATTGGTGACTTATAGCAAGCCACAAGAATAAGTGTAGCCACAAATACCAGTGCAACCAATCCTACCAACCAAGGAAACGTTAATGTTATCATAACAATCTTCTTACGGACTGCAAAATTACACAATAAAAACCATAACCAAACGGTGTTAAAGATAAAAATCACATTTTTAACACTTCGCAATGACCTATCAAAAGGATGACATACATGATACTTATTGCGAACAGTACAGTTAAACTATCTAAACGGGATAAAGCCAGAAAACGATACTTATGGATACTTATCACCACGTATTATCTGTTATCAAAAAATTGGGACATATTTGCGACACGTTGCCGTATCTTATTGATTATTAGTAAGGATTATTTTCGAGGAGGTGAAGTAAATTAAAAATTAAAAGTTAAAAATGAAAAATGAGCTGCCGGAGCAATCCGGCAGCTTTTTTTATTTCATGATTCAGCCCTGAAAGAGCTAAATAACCCATTGCGGCGCATCCAGATTTTTCCGTGGCTGACCTCCACAGACCCGCATGACTGCATAAGCAAGAGTAAAACCAGTCATCCATATATCTTACAGACTCTGTAGAAGAAGAACGACAGGTTAGAGATGCCATGCAGTTCTGCCCGGAAGCCCTTGATGCCAGAGTTCAGCGACTCTGCCGATGCATTGGTGACAAAGGTCTCGTAATAGTTGAGCAAATCCTCCTCTCTTTCCTTGATAGTCCTCATGAAGGTCTTCATGCCGGGCGACTTGCTTTTCTTCACATGATCATACCACACGTGCAGGTTCTCCCTGACGGTTTCCTTGAGTGCGTTCCTTTCTTCCGTGGGCATCCTTGTTGGATACGAAGGTATAGAGCCTGCCGCAGTACATCGACTCGTCTATCGACAGATGCCTGCCCATATTCTTGGCTGTCAGAATCCACTCCTTGGCATGGGCCTTCTGGTCCCAGTGCTCATAGCCGCTGAGATGATCCTTGTACACCTGACCCAAATCGTCACCGTCGATACCGTGGCTGCGACCTACTGAACGGGAGGTCACGGGACGGTTGTCTAACTCCTCCTTTTTAAAAAATCAGCAAACTCCGGAGAGATGCTGGTGCCCTTTATAAAATATGGTGCAAAGGTACAACATTTTGGGCAGACATACAAATCAATACTCTTGCTTATGCAGCCATGCATGGTCTGTGGAGGTCTGCCACGGAAAAATCCGGATGCGCCGGGATGAAAGCATCTAAAATAATGAATAACTGTATAAAGATGACAAACAAATGGTAACTTTCCGGTGTTTCTTTTGGCTGGGATTATATTTTTTCTTAATTTTGTAGTCTAAATGCAATAAATACTCATGAAAAAGCAAGCCTTCTTGCTATTTTGCCTCTTGCTGCTTACCTGTAACCTGTTGGCACAGGAGACTCATGACTTCACCTTCTTCCATGTCGGGCAGGGTGATGGCATGCATAGTCAGCGCATTTATTCTATCCAGCAGACGCAGGACGGAGCCGTCTGGTGGTCTACGAAGAGTGATGTGGAGCGCTTTAATGGTATTAGCATCCAGCACTATCTGTTGGGTGAACAGCTTGTCTATAGTGACTTCGCCGGCAAGATCATCATGCTGCGCACCTATACGGACCGGCGCGACCAGGAACATCCGAAGACACAGTTGATAGCCTTCGAGAACAAGGGTCGCATCTTTGTCTATGACGAGGTGACCGACAGTTTTACCCTTTTGGTAGACATCGCGAAGATGCAGCAGAAGTCGGTCAGTCTGAACGATGTGCTGATGACTTCGGAGGGTTTGTGGCTGGCCATGAACGAAGGCATCTTCTTTCTGCGCGACGGCAAACTGACAACCGTCACGGCCGGTGTTCATACCAGTTACATCATCCAGATCCGTCGCTCGCTGCTGTTTTGTACCCGCCAGGGCGTAATGGAATACAAGGACAAGGCAGCAATTCCCCAGGGGCCTATCCACATGCCGACACTTGTTTCCAGCGACGTGGAGAGCGGTTTTTATGATTCCATATATAATAAGGTATGGTTGGGCGGCTATTCCGGAGGAGTCAGCGTGCTGTCGTTCAGCGAGCAGGGTCAGATGACGATCAGCGATACCGTCGTGTCGGACATCAATATCGCCCATAATCCCGTGCGCAGCATCAGTCCCTACAACGAACATACTATGCTGCTGGGCATCGACGGCTTGGGCGTCTATAAGGTCAACCGTCGTCCGTCGGCAGACGGCGGGTATAAAGTTCAGCCATTGTTCAATGCCAATGAGGGCGTGCATGATGTGTTGCATGGTAACGGCATCTATTCCGTGCTGTGTGACGTCTGGGGCAATATTCTGATAGGTTCCTATTCCGGTGGTATTGACATCGCCAGACCTGTGGGCACTACGATAGCCATTTACCAGCATATTGCCAATGACCACCATTCGCTGTTGAACGACCATGTGAACTGCGTCTGCCAGTCAACATCCGGCAAATTGCTGATGGGTACTGACAACGGCGTGAGCATATACGACCCCAAGAGTGGCAATTGGACGCACACCTGTCAGGGTACAGTGGTACTAGACTTGTTGAAGACACCGCAGGGTACCATACTTGCTGCCACCTACGGGGATGGAGTGATGGAAATCACGGAAGACGGACAGTCGCGCAGTCTGTACACCAAAGCCAACAATATACTACAGGATGACCATGTGTTCCGTTTGTGCTACGACCGCGACGGCAACTTGTGGGTGGGCGGACTGGACGGAGACCTGTTGCGACTGGCTGCTGACGGCCCACATTATTATCCCATCCATTATGTGAAGGATATCCTTCAGTTGCCCGACGGACAAATAGCCGTAGCCACTGCCTACGGCATCAAGCTCATCAGTCCGGCAAACGGGAAGATTTCCGAACTTGTCTATGCCCCTGCCGGTGTGAAGGATGTCAATGGTTTCGTACATACCCTTTTCCTGAATGGCGGCAGGGAATTGTGGATTGGCACTGACGGAGGCGGTATCTACGTCTATGATTTGACAACCAGGCAGAGTCGTCATTTGACTACCAAGAACGGCCTGCCGTCCAATTTCGTCAACACCGTATATTGTGATACTAAGGGACGTATCATCATTGCAACGGAACAAGGATTGTCATTTGCTGACCCGAATAACTCCAGCCGCATCATAGGTGTGAACTACTGCTATGGTGTTGACAGAGAATATACCAGTCGTGCTGCCATCAATCTCGACAATGGCTATATGGCGCTTGGTTCTACGACAGGTGCCTTGGTCGTGAATCCCGACCATATCCAGGAAATTGATTATACGGCAAAGTTGTATCTGAGAGGCATCAATAGCGATGAAGATAACATTAGCGATGACCGCAAGCGTGAGATACACCGGCAACTGGCACGCAACGAATTGAAGTTGTCGTACGGACAACGCACCTTTGAACTGTATTTCGAGAGCATCAATCTGCGTAACCAGTCGGATATAGGCTATCAGTATAGGGTGGATAAAGGCGAGTGGAGCAAGACTTTCCCACAACAGTATATCCGCTTCACCAGTATGGAACCAGGGAAACATACTCTGGCGCTGAGATGTGTGAGCCGTACCTGTGGCGCTGTGCTCGACGAGGTGACGCTGAGTATTCATATTGGCTATCCATGGTGGAATACGTGGTGGATGTGGTGTATCTATATCATCCTTCTGGTACTACTCTTCTATGGCGCATGGCGTGTCTTTTGGTTGCACGATAAGTACATGCGTATGGTCGTTGGCAACCTGAACCGCAGGGATGCTTTTATACCACTTTCTTTGGAAAGCCAGGAGATTCCGGAAGACCAGGATGCTCAGGAGGAAGATGAGAGTAGCCGCTTTATCAGTCAGGCCACACGCCTTGTAATAGACAATATTTCCGACTCAGAGTTCACTATCGACCATCTGTGCCGTGAGATGGCCATGAGTCGTACTTTGTTCTATGTAAAGCTGAAGTCATATACCGGAAAGTCACCGCAGGACTTCATCCGTATCATCCGCCTGGAGCGTGCTGCCCAATTGTTGCGCAGCGGTCGCCCGGTGATTGATGCCGCTACCTTGTCAGGCTTTGATAATCCCAAATATTTCAGTACTGTTTTTAAGAAATACTTTGGCGTTTCGCCCTCAAAATATCAGTAATTATAGTCAGAAAACAAACAAAAAGGGGTTTGAAATCTAACAATGCAAAGGTTTCAAACCCTTTTTGTCAGTCATTGAACTTACCTTGTTATAAATAGTATTACTTTTGCAGCCAGAAAAAACCAAAAGTAAATTTTTTATAGCAATGAAGAAAGTTACATTTATCATGACTGCCGCTCTGTTTGTATTGACGGCATCAGCACAGCCCACTGCCAAAGAGTGGAACAAGGAAGTTGTAGGTTGGAATCTGGGTAACCAGTTTGAGTGCTCTGCACCCGGACAGGATGGTGAGTCGATGCAGATAGGTATGCCGGAGAACAGCATCAAGGCTGAGACGGCATGGGGCAATCCTGTCGTCACGAAGAAGACCATCAAGGCCGTCAAGGAGGCAGGCTTCAATGCCATCCGTATTCCCATTCGCTGGCAGTGCCACATTACCAATACTGCTGCGATGAGCATCGACAAGGCCTGGCTGGCACGTATTAAAGAAGTGGTAGGCTGGTGTCTGAGCAATGACCTGAAGGTAATCATCAACGTACATCACGACAAATGGCTGGAGGGCCGTCCCTATTTTAAGAATAAGGACGAGAACAACCAGAAGCTGGCCCTGCTGTGGATGAACATCGCCAATGAGTTTGCCAACTACGACTATCGTGTGGCCTTTGCAGGAACTAATGAGGTACACGTGCGTGACAATTGGGGTAAGCCCGAGCCGGAGAACCTGGCAGTGCAGAACAGCTACAACCAGACCTTCATCGATATTGTCCGTTCGTTAGGGGGCAATAACCAGAAACGTCACCTCATTGTGCAGACCTACGTGTGCAACCCCGACTTCGGACTGTATAACGGCGACTTCATTATTCCTACTGACGTGGAGGGTAATGGCAACAAATACATGAGCGTGGAGTTCCACTATTATACCCCTTGGGACTATGCTGGAGAGTGTAAGTTCAACTACTGGGGACAGCCTTCGAAGGACAAGGGCCTGGAGGTTTCTCCCAGCGACGAGAAGACGATGACCGACTTCTTAGACCGTGTTGTCAGCACTTGGGGTGACAAGGATCTTGGCCTGGTTATGGGCGAGTGGGGTGTTACTGATCGCCAGAAGGCTGGTCAGACAGATGCCATCCACGAGAACATGACCTACTATTGCAAGTTCCTGATTAGTGAGACGCTGAAGCGCGGCATCTCGACCTTCATCTGGGACAACAACACCTTTGGCAGCGGTCCGGAACACTTTGGCATCTTCGACCGTAATGCCAACATGAAGGTAAAGGCTCCTTGGATTTTGCAGGGAATCATGGAAGGTAAGAAGTAAGATGTCTGAGGTAAGAAGTAAGAGTATAAAATAAATAAAAAGACACAATAATGAAAAAGTCATTCATTTCCCTGGCTATGATAGCCATGACGATGCTGGGCTTTACCGCCTGCAGCACAAAGAGTGAAACAAACGATGTAAACAACTTCCGTATCCAGCGAGGCACCAACGTCAGCCATTGGCTGTCACAGTCGGAGGAGCGTGGCGAAGCTCGTCGCCAGCACATCCAGGAGGATGACTTTGAACGTTTGGAGCAGTTGGGCTTTGATTTCGTTCGTCTGCCAATCGATGAGGTTCAGTTTTGGGATGAAGAGGGTAAAAAACTCTCCGAGGCTTGGGACTTGATGATAAACGCCATCAACTGGGCTCAGAAGCATCACCTGCGCACCATCGTTGACCTGCATATTATCCGTTCGCACTACTTCAACGCATCGTTGGAGGGCAAGGGTGACGAGAATACTCTCTTTTCTTCAGAGAAGGCTCAGCAGGACCTGATAGAGATGTGGTATCAGCTGTCTGACGTGCTGAAGGGCTACAGCAACGACTCCGTGGCATACGAGTTCATGAACGAGCCCGTTGCCGATGATCACGAGCAGTGGAACCAGTTGATTGTTAAGGTTCACAAGGCATTGCGTGAGCGCGAGCCCCAGCGTACCTTGGTTATCGGATCTAACCGTTGGCAGGGCTATGAGACCATGAAGTATCTGAAAGTTCCCGAGAATGATAAGAATATCATCCTCTCTTTCCACTACTACAACCCCATGATTCTCACTCACTACGGTGCCTGGTGGACACCAATCGGTAAGTACACGGGCAAGGTGAACTATCCTGGCGTCCTCGTGTCGAAGGAAGATTATGATGCCCAGACTCCTGAAGTGCAGAAGTTGTTGGATGAGAATAATTATACCACCCAAGTATGGGATGTCAATAAGATTCGTGCTGACTTTGCCGATGCTATTGCTGTGGCCAAGAAATACGGCTTGCAGTTGTTCTGCGGTGAGTGGGGCGTCTATGAGCCCGTTGATCGTGAACTGGCTTATAAGTGGACAAAGGATATGCTGACAGTCTTCAAAGAGAACAATATCGCCTGGACTACCTGGTGTTATGATGCTGACTTCGGCTTTTGGGATCAGCAGAAGAATGAATATAAGGACAAGGGACTTGTTGACTTGCTGATGGAGAAGTAGGATTTTAGTTTACAGTTTACGGTTTACAGTTTTCAGATTATGAAGACATTCGGACATTTTGAAGATAAAAATCGCGAGTACGTCATTACCGACCCCGCTACCCCGTTTCCCTGGATTAACTACTTAGGCAATGAAGACTTCTTCGGGCTCATCAGCAATACTGCCGGTGGCTACGACTTCTACAAGGATGCCAAGTTCCGTCGCATCACGCGTTATCGCTACAACGGCGTGCCTATGGATGCCGGTGGTCGTTACTTCTACATCAACGACGGCGGTACTGTATGGAATCCGGGTTGGAAACCCTGCAAGACTCCGCTCGACAGCTACGAGTGCCGTCATGGCATGAACTATACCCGCATTACGGGTAGCAAGAACGGCGTAGAGGCCAGTGTGCTCTTCTTCGTGCCTTTAAAGACTTGGGCAGAAGTGCAGAAGCTGACCTTGAAGAACACTACAAACGCTGTCAAGACGCTGAAGCTCTTCTCCTTCACGGAGTGGTGCTTATGGAATGCAGCTACCGATATGGAGAACTTCCAGCGCAACTGGTCTACCGGCGAGGTGGAGATAGAGAAGACCGTGCTCAACGGCTCTTCCGTTGAGACCACCGCCATCTACCACAAGACTGAATACAAGGAACGCCGTAACCACTATGCCTACTATGCCCTAACCAATGCCAAGGCTGATGGCTTCGATACTGACCGTGAGTCGTTCATTGGCCTTTACAATGGTTTCGAGGCTCCTCAGTGTGTTATGGCAGGCAAACCAGCCATGAGCGTGGCTCACGGTTGGAGCCCTATTGCCTCACACTATGTGGAGGTAACCCTGCAGCCTGGTGAGAGTCGTGACTTCATCTTCGTGTTAGGCTATGCCGAGAATGAACAGGAGAAGAAGTATGAGCTCAGCGGTTCACCCGCTGAGGGAACACTTATCACTTCGCTTGGCGACCTCGACCATACTATTATAAATAAGGAGAAGGCGCATGCTGTGATAGAGCGCTTTGCGACCGTTGAGGCTGTCGATGCCGCCTTTGCAGAACTCTGCCGCCTGTGGGATGACCTGCTGTCTCGTTTCAGCGTACAGAGCAGCGATGAGCGCCTGAACCGCATGGTGAATATATGGAATCAGTATCAGTGCATGATTACATTCTGCTTCTCACGTTCTGCCTCGTTCTTTGAGAGCGGTGTAGGCCGTGGCATGGGCTTCCGCGACAGCAATCAGGACTTGGTGGGCTTCGTCCATCAAGTGCCCAGTCGTGCGCGTCAACGCATCATCGATATCGCTTCTACACAGTTCCCCGACGGTGGCTGTTATCACCAGTACCAACCTCTCACTAAGCGTGGCAACAATGATATCGGCGGTGGCTTCAACGACGATCCTTGCTGGCTCATTTTCGGTACTGTGGCTTATGTCAAAGAGACGGGCGACTATACTATCCTTGACGAGATGGTGCCCTTCGACAACCAGCCTGGTACGGAAGTGACGCTGATGGAACACTTGCGCATATCCTTTGATCATGTTGTCAATAACCTCGGTCCTCACGGACTGCCCCTCATTGGTCGTGCCGATTGGAACGACTGTCTTAACCTGAACTGCTTCTCGTGGGATCCTAACGAGAGTTTCCAGACGACGGAAAACAACAGCGAGGGCTCCAAGGCTGAGAGTTTGATGATTGCCGGCCTCTTCGTATTCACGGGTAAGCAGTATGTGGAGCTTTGTGAGAAACTGGGGAATAAAGAGGAAGTGAAGCGCGCCCAGAGTCACCTCGATGCTATGACTGAGGCTGTGAAGAAGTACGGCTGGGACGGCGAGTGGTATCTGCGTGCTTATGACTTCTATGGCAATAAAATTGGCAGTGACGAGAACGAGGAAGGCAAGATCTTCATCGAATCACAGGGCTTCTGCACGATGGCTGGCATCGGACAGGAAGACGGTATGGTGGACAAGGCTCTTGATAGCTGCAAGAAGTATCTCGACTGTCCTCATGGCATGGTATTGAACCATCCAGCCTTCACCAAGTATCACGTGGAGATGGGTGAGATAAGCACCTATCCTGCGGGCTACAAGGAGAATGCTGGCATCTTCTGCCATAACAATCCTTGGGTCATCATCGGTGAGACAGTTGCCAAACGCGGTAACGACGCATGGGAACACTATACCAAGATTTGTCCGGCATGGATTCAGGACCAGCAGTTGCACAAGGTGGAGCCTTACGTCTATTGTCAGATGGTGGCTGGTAAGGATGCCGCCAAACCCGGTGAGGGCAAGAATTCGTGGCTTACGGGTACTGCCGCTTGGAACTGGCTGACCATTACGCAGTTTATCTTAGGTATCAAGCCTACCTTTGACGGTTTGGAGATAGACCCCTGCATTCCCTCTACGCTTAAGGAGTATAGCGTGAAGCGTACCCTGCGTGATGCCGAGTTCGACATCACTGTGAAGAATCCCAATGGCAAGGAGAGCGGCGTAAGCCAGGTTGTACTTGATGGTTCTCCCATCGAGGGCAATATCATCAAGGCTACTCCTGGTCATCATGTTGTCAAGGTTATAATGTAATGTCATATGGCAAAGTTAAGAGAAAAAATAGGCTATGCAGTAGGCGATGCCGCAGCGGGTGGTATAACGTGGAAGGTCATGTCCATTGCCTTCCCACTGTTCTTCACCAATATCTTTGGCCTGACTGTTGCTGATACGGCAACGCTGATGTTGATAGCCCGTATGTTCGATGTGATGACCGACCCTGTCATGGGTTCTCTGGCTGACCGCACCCAGAGCCGTTGGGGCACCTATCGCCCTTGGCTCATCTTTGGTGCCGTACCCTTGGGACTGATTTTCGCCCTGTTGCTCTACACACCGGAGTTCGGTCCTACAGGCAAGCGCATCTGGGCCTATACCCTCTATCTGCTCATGATGGTGGTCTATACCGCCGTCAATGTACCTTACGGCTCGCTGTTGGGCGTAATGACTGATGATGACAATGAGAAAAACCAGTTCTCCTCCTTCCGCATGGTAGGTGCATACGCCATGGGTTTCATCACCTTGCTGTCGTTCCCCTATCTGCAGAAGATGGTGGGTGGCACCGAGCAGCAGCAGTATGCTGTGTTGGGAGCTTTCTTTGGCATCATTGCCACGCTGGGTACGCTGGCCTGCGGACTGCTCACCAAGGAACGCTTGAAGCCCGTGCGTGCTGAGAAGTTCTCGCTGAAGCCCTTTGCTGACCTGTTCCGCAACAAGCCCTGGATTTACCTGACGCTCATCGGTATCTGCATGAACTTCTTCAACGGTTTCCGCTATGCCGTGGCAGGCTATATGTTCGAATACTGTCTGCATGGCGACGTGACGGTGAGCGGCTTGATTATCAACTATACCGTCTTCATGACCTTCGGTGAACTGACCTGTATGATTTTCGGAGGCGTATCGCCCGTGTTCACCAAGTGGGTAGGCTCCAAGCGCAAGGCATTTATGTGGGCAGCAGTCATCTGCGTGGTGACCAGCATTCTGTTCTTCTTCGTACCTATGGATGCCGCCTACATCTGGGTGTTGGTAGGCATTGTGGTGCTGACCAGCATAGGCATAGGTCTCTATTCGCCCCTACTATGGTCGATGTATGCCGACGTGGCTGACTATGCCACAGAGAAGAACGGCACCTCATCGACGGGTGTCATCTTCTCCAGCGGTACGATGTCACAGAAGTTCGGCACCGCCATCAGCGGTTCGTTGGTAGCCCTCTTCTTAGGCATTGCCGGCTTTGTTTCAGGTACAGACCCCGTGACAGACCAGACCATCGTCACCATCACCGACCCCGTAGCCGTGAACGAGATGATATGGTCGCTGTTCTCCATCTTCCCGGCAGTCATTGCCGTCATCATGATTGGGTTACTCTATCTCTATCCCATCAAGAAGTAAGAGGCAAGCAAGTATTTAGTTAGAATACTATCAAAAAGAGGTCTGAATACTGACATGTTTCAGCAATCAAACCTTTTTAGTTTGTCATTAAACCCACCTTTATATATATTAGCGTACCTTTGCACCCAGAAAATTTCAAATAGTAATTAATTAACAACTAAATTCAAATGAAAAGAACTCTAATTTTTCTAATCGCAATGGTTGCAATGGTAAGTGCCAAGGCAACGGTTGTAACAACGGAACAATCCTTCACCGAGACGTGGGGCTTTACAGTTACGGGTAGTGACAACGTTAAAATTGATTTTAATCAACAATGGGCAAATTACAAATTAACGCAAGAATCATTCTCCGTTAAGGATTATCCTTCATTTAAAATCTATTTTAAGGATGTAACAGGAACCATTAAGATGAAGATAAGCAACTTCACATTGGGTGATGGAGGACAATATGTCACACTTGATGGTAATAGCGGTGACGAAATAGCTTTCGATACTGAGAAATTTGCATCGGATAAGAATGTAAGCATCTTTTTGATTCAAAACGAAACAGAAGGAGCTGCATCTATTCGTATAGAGAAAGTCGTTTTGCTTGATGGAGAGAAAAACGAAACTATTCTTTATAATGGAATAAAGGACTCTTGGGGATACGATGCTCTTAATTATTTCGGGGCTAACATACAATTTACAGACCGATATGGTAATGTTAAATTGCCAGTCGCAGCATTAGGCGAAGACGGAGAAGTGGTTACTTATACCGTAAAATTCCGCAATCCTATTACAAAACCCGTTGGATTCAATTATAAATATAATGGAGCAGAAGACTTCCAATATGATTGGCCTCAAACTAATGCTGGTGCTACAGAAGCAGTCTTTACGTTCAAGAATACTTCAGCAAAATATTTGACTAACCTTGAGATGGTAGAGAAGTCAACAGGTACTTTTGCTGCATGGAGTGTTGAGATTGAAAGCATTGAGAAAACTACGACGACCTTTGCTGATATGGAACCCAAGGTGTTGTATGCTGGTGAACAGACGATATCCAAATGGGGCGATTGTGTAACATTGGATGCTACATCTGTTGCAATGACAAGTGACAACAACTTATATATATTAGTCAGCGATTATTCTGGTGAATCTTGTGACTTGCGTATTTCTAATGCTGATAACTGGGACCTTGCATATCCTTCTGTAGGTTATAATTTCCTTCAGGATGTTGATGCAAACGGTATTGTTAAAGTTTCTATGACTAAAGCCTTTTTTGATGGAGTTTCGGACGGCGACAAGAAGCAAATCGCAGTTTGGGGTAATGGAGGCTTCAAAATCAAAGCAATCGCTACGACATGGGAGACATTGCTGTGTCCTGTGACTACTGATGAATTAGGATATGCAACATACGGCAATTTCTATACTTTGGCGTTGGATTTGCTGCCCGAAGGATTGAAAGCATTCACTGCTAATCTGGACGGTGCTAAGTTGTCGTTTGTTGAGAAGACAGAGGCTGTAGGTCCTGGAACAGGATTGCTTATTCAAGGCGAGCGTAATACCACTTATTATCTTCCTGCAAAGACTGATGGTACAGACCCCGCCTACAATGACCTTTCAGCCAATATGGAAGCAAATACGCTGGCGGGTCTGTGGAAGGCAGATACCGAGAACTATGTTTTCTTGATGAAAAAAAATACGACCGGAACAGGAAATATTGAGTTTAAGAGACTTACTAATGCGGAATTGGTAGTACCAGCTAATAAGGCCTATGTACAAGTATCTCCTTCCGTATTCCCAAAGCAGGCTCGTGAACTCATAATTTCGTTTGGTGAAGGTGAGGTAACAGGCATAAGCGAAGCTACGCTTCTAAATATTAATGAAGTAATAAAAAATAATAATGTCTACGACTTGAGCGGTCGTCGTGTGGCAAAACCTACAAAGGGACTGTATATCGTGAATGGTAAGAAAGTGGTAATTAAATAATGTATAGGAGAAACAAGCAATGAAAAAGACATATAACAACCCGGCCATCGTAGTCTTAGAAATAGAAATAAAGCAAAATTTGTTGAGTGGCTCTACACCCGAACCCGTAACTCTTGATCCTGATGAGGATTTTGAAGGAAACAGCAATGATGTTGGTGCTCGTGGGTTCTTGGAATTTGATAACGAATACTAAAAAAGTCGCTCGACACGCATTTTCTTACCGCCCGACCTTGGTCACGTAATCGCTTGACCTTGGTCGGGCGATCTCTTGACCCGGGTCAAGAGGTCGTTAAAGATAGACTTTGTGAGTGATGAAAGCCTTATTCAAAGTCGTTAAAAGCCCCCTTCCCTAGTGGTGGCAACTATACGCTCTTGGTGCAGCAACAATGTGCTCATAGTGGCGGCAACGATGTGTCATGGTCAGAAAACTGACAAAAGGAGATCTGAATACTGACATGTTTCAGTTTTCAAACCTTTTTTGTACGCTATCGAACCTACCTTTTTATATATTGCCGTACCTTTACACTCGGATTTGAAAATCTACAGCGAGAAAAAACTGACAGATAACTAACGAACAAATAATAAAAAAAAGACAAATTAATTATGAAAAAGATTTTTACTTTACTGATGCTGAGCATCTTTGCAGTGATGAACGTTAACGCCGCAGAGGAAACACTGTGGGAGGGTGATTACAATGTAGACTGGGACCTGCCCGATGGTGACCCCAACCGTGAATGGGGCGGTGGTGAAGGCCAGGATGTAACTTCATATTTTATTAAAGGTGAGAAAATCAACGTATATCTGACAGTTGCCGGTACAGATTATCACAAGTGCCAGTTCGATACCTGGGAGTGGAAGGCACTGCCTGGCGTAGATGCTGCTGAGTTCAGCGCTGATACCATAGTGACCATTGAGGTTACTGAAGATATTGCCGCTACTGTTGCAGCAAATGGCTTCCGTCTGCACGGTCATGGCTTCCATGTGGCAAAGGTGACTAAAGGTTCTAACGATCAGCCTGCTGTAGAAGAGGAAGACCTGTGGACTGGTGACTACAATGTTGACTGGGACCTGCCCGATGGTGACCCTAACCGTGAATGGGGCGGTGGTGAAGGTCAGGACGTTACTGCCAACTTCGTTACGGGTGCAAAGATTTTTGTATATCTGACAGTTGCCGGTACAGACTATCACAAGTGCCAGTTCGATACCTGGGAGTGGAAGGCACTGCCTGGCATAGATGCTGCTGAGTTCAGCGCTGATACCAAAGTGACCATTGAGGTTACTGAAGATATTGCCGCTGCTGTTGCAGCAAAGGGCTTCCGTCTGCACGGTCATGGCTTCCATGTGGCAAAAGTGAGCAAGGCAAAGGATGTTACCGGTATCAAAACCGTTACTGCTGCTGCGAAGAAAGATGGCAAGTATTACAACCTGAACGGTCAGGTAGTGACTAAGCCTACAAAGGGCCTCCTGTACATCCTCAACGGCAGAAAGATAATACTGAATTAAAATATATTTAAGATAAGGAGATTGTGTTTGGTAGTTGAAAAAGAAGAAACATGAGTAAATTAAGCATGTTCCTGATGAGTTGGTTGGTTGTGCCAGTAATGGCACAACCAACTGCTCGTCAGTGGAATGCCCAAGTTACGGCAGGCTGGAACCTCGGCAACCAGTTGGAGTGTACGTCTCAGGACGGAGAGTCGGTTGCACTGACGTGTGCTGCTAATCACATGCAGGCAGAGACAGCATGGGGCAATCCAGTGGTAACACAACAGACACTGCAGGCTGTCAAGGATGCCGGATTCAATGCCGTACGCATTCCTGTCCGCTGGCAGAATCATATCACTGATGCCGAGACAATGGCTGTCAGTGAAGACTGGATGACTCGCGTTAAGGAGGTAGTGGGCTATGCGCTTGACTTAGGCATGAAGGTGATTATCAATGTTCACCACGACAAGTGGCTGGAGATCCGTCCTACCTATCAATATAAGGGGGAGAACAATACCCGCCTCAGTCTGCTGTGGACACAGATAGCCAATGCCTTCAAGGACTATGACTATCAGCTGGCATTTGCCGGTACCAATGAGGTACATATTCCTGACAACTGGAATGCGCCAAGCACAGAGAACCTCACAGTACAGAACAGTTACAACCAGACATTCGTCGATGCCGTGAGAGCAACAGGCGGCAATAACCTGAAGCGACACCTTGTGGTGCAGACCTATGCCTGCGATCCTGATTTCGGTATGAACGGTAATTTCATTGTACCTACTGATACAGAAGGTAACAATAACGACTATATGAGTGTGGAGTTCCACTACTATAAACCCTATGAATACTGTGGCGGACAATCTGCCGGTGAGGGTGGCTTCTACTATTGGGGACAGGCCTACAGCAGCTATGGCAATATTCCTTCCAGCAAGGAGACGACCATGCGTAACGCCCTTCAGCAGGTGGCTGATACCTGGGGCTCTCTGGGACTGGGCATCATCATTGGAGAGTGGGGGATAAGTGACCATTGGCTTCAGGCTGACAAGGTAACTATCCATGAGAATATGACCTACTATTGCAAGACACTCGTCACCGAAGCCCGCAAACGTGGCATCGCCACCTTCGTATGGGACAATAATGTCTTTGGCAACGGCATGGAGAAGTTCGGCATCTTCGACAGAAAAAACAATATGCAGCTTGCAGCCGACTGGACAGTAAGCGGTATCATGCAGGGAATCGTCACAGAAATCGGAGAATTTTCAAGGAATAAGGAACAAAAGACTATGCAACCTCGCAAATTTTTCCGTAACGGCAGACTGCTGATACAGAAAGACGGCAAGGTATATACCCTGCAAGGGTGCGAAATCTGACAAAAGTAGGTTCGATTACTGACATATTCAGTATTCAAACCATTTTTGTACGGCATATAACCCACCTTTTTATATATGTCCGTACCTTTGCAGTCGAAATGATACAACGGAAAAAATCCAAATATCTAACTAACAATTTTACACATGAACAAACAAACATTGCTTCTCTGCCTGCTGGGTGCAGGCATGATGTGGACACCGGCAGCAGCTGCTGTAACGGACGTCCATGCTGATGTGGCAGTGGCAGACTCCGAGGGCCAGATTATTTCTGGTACGGTAGTGGATGCTGACGGTCCGCTGATTGGCGCAACGATCAAGGTGGTAGGTGCTGCTCAAGGAGCAGTAACCGACTTTGACGGTAATTTTAAAATCAAGTGTAAGCCCGGCGACATGCTGAAGGTAAGCTACGTAGGTTACACTTCTGTTCAGGTAAAGGCCAGCGAAGGCATGAAGGTAACGATGTCTGAGGACAAGACCCTGTTGAGCGAGGTTGTCGTTACAGCCCTCGGTATCAAGCGTGAACGTAAGGCTTTGGGTTATGCACTCTCTGAAGTAAAAGGTGAAGACCTTCAGAAGGCCAAGGAAACCAACGTGATAAACTCCCTGGAAGGTAAGGTGGCCGGTCTGGTGGTTCAGAATACTGCTGGCGGAGCATCTGGTTCCACACGCGTACTGCTGCGTGGTAATACGGAGATTACGGGCGACAACCAGCCACTGTATGTTATCGACGGTGTGCCTCTTGATAATACCAACTTCGGTAGCGCAGGCACAGCAGGTGGCTACGACCTCGGTGACGGTATCTCTGCCATCAACCCTGATGATATCGAGAATATGACCGTGCTGAAGGGTCCTGCCGCTTCTGCTCTGTATGGTAGCCGCGCCTCTCACGGTGTTATTCTTATTACCACCAAGAAGGCTGAGAAGGATAAGGTCGGTGTGGAGTACAACGGTTCTATGACTTTCGACGTTCAGAATGCTATGTGGGATGACATCCAGCGGGTTTACGGTATGGGCTATAAGGGTATGTTCAGCAAGACTGCCACTTCTGGTACTAACAGCAGCTGGGGTCCGAAGGCTGACAATCTGCCTGTAGAGTATTTTGACGGTCAGGTGCGTCCTTTCCAGATGTATAAGGATAACACCTCTAACTTCTTCCGTACGGGTGTTACCGCTCAGAACACCGCAATCCTGTCTGTCAACTCCGGTAAGACGGGTGTACGTTTCAGCTTCACTGACATGCGCAACAAGGACATCCTGCCTGAGACGCACATGGGCCGTGACAACTTCAACCTGCGTGTCAATACGACAGCTGGTAAGTTCGACCTCGACTTCACCGCTAACTATACGCACGAGAACGTGACAAACCGTCCTGCCCTGGGTGACTCTCAGAGCAATGTCGGTAAGAACCTGATGACGCTGGCAGGCACCTACAATCAGGAGTGGCTGCAGCACTATCAGAATGCTGATGGTACCTACGCCAACTGGAACGGTAACGACCAGTATAACATCAATCCTTACTGGTCTCTCTATAAGAACGGTAACAAGTCGAAGAAGGATATCTTCCGCTTCACTGCCAAGGCCATCTATAACATTGACGAGCACCTGAAGATTCAGGGTACTATCGGTACGGACCTCAATAAGATGTCCTTCGATGACTATATTGCCAAGACTACTCCTGGTAATAATGCCGGTACTATGACAAGGCAGATATTCAACAACCGCACCCTCAGTGCCGAGCTGTTGGGTCTGTATAACAACCAGTGGGGCGACTTCGACTTCAATGCTACCCTGGGTGGCAATATCTTCAAGGTAGATAACCTGACAGACATCATGTCTGGTCTGAACGAGCAGATGCCTAACGTGGTGTCCATCACCAACTATGCTGAGCAAAGCGTACAGCAGTCTGCATATACCAAGCAGATATGCTCTTTCTACGGTTCTGCCAGCGTAGGCTACAAACATACCTACTATCTGGAAGGTACACTGCGTAGTGATAAGTCATCAACACTGCCTACAAACAATAATGTATATGTATATCCTTCTGTATCGGGTAGCTTTGTGTTCTCTGAGTTCCTGAAGAACAAGAACATCATCAACTACGGTAAGTTCCGTGCTTCGTTTGCTCAGGTAGGTAGCGACACCGACCCATATCAGGTTGTTACCAGCTATACTAAGAGCAAGTATGCTTATCCTGACTATGCCATGACGATGATTACCAATACGGTGATGCCTAATTCAGACCTTAAGCCTACCCGCACTAACTCATTCGAGTTGGGTCTGGAGATGAAGTTCTTCCACAACCGCTTGGGACTGGATATTACCTATTACAACCAGGTTTCTAAGGACCAGATTATTGCCCTTGCCTCTTCAGCGGCTTCTGGCTATGCTTACCGTCTCATCAATGCCGGTAAGATTACGAACAAGGGTATCGAGATTGCCCTCAACGGTCGTGTTCTCGACTATAAGGGCTTTGCATGGGATGCAGGCATCAATTTCTCAAAGAATACCAACAAGGTGAAGGAACTTGTGGAAGGCATGAACTACTTCGAGATTGAAAAGGCTTCATGGTGTGGCGTTTCCGTAGGTGCAGAGGTAGGTCAGAACTTCGGTTCTATCGTTGGTAAGGACTTCAAGCGCACAGCCGACGGTCAGGCCATTATCAATGCTAAGACAGGTCTTCCTGAGGTCGATGACAAACTGCATACCATCGGTAATGCTTCATGGGACTGGACAGGTGGTTTCTATTCTACCTTTACTTATAAGAACTTCAAGCTCTCTGCCGGCTTTGACGTGAAGGTCGGTGCTGACCTCTTCTCTATGTCTATGCGCTCTGCCTACGCTACCGGTAAGGCTACCGAGACCCTCGCAGGTCGTGAGGAGTGGTATCAGTCACAGGAGGAGATTAACTCTGGCCGTGGAACTGAGAAGCGTGGCTTCATCGCCCCTGGTGTCATACAGAATGCTGACGGTACCTATCGTCCTAACGATATTCCTGTTAACCCTGAGCAATATTGGGAACAAGTTGCTACTAACTGCCCGAGACAGTTCGTATATGATAACTCTTACGTAAAGTGTCGTGAGTTGACCTTCAGTTACACCTTCCCTGAGAAGATGCTCTCTGCACTGAAGATAGTGAAAAGCCTGAGTGTGAGCTTCGTAGCCCGCAACCCGTTCATCGTGTGGAAGAGCATTCCAAACATCGATCCTGACTCTGGCTACAACACCTCTGGTTTGGGATTGGAGTATGGCTCACTGCCATCACGCCGCAGCTATGGTTTCAATGTAAACGTTAAATTCTAATTAAAGGAGGAAAGAAACTATGAAGATGAAAGATATCAAGAACTTTGCTGCCTTGGTTGTCGTTGGTTGTGGCTTAATGACCATTAGCTCTTGCAGTGACAGTTATATGGAAGAGGTCAATACAGATAAGACCAAGACATTAACGACCGACCCCAATGGTCAGCTGACAACGGCCCTGTTGCAGACTTACGGCGACTTCGGAATAATGGATACCTACCGTAGCTATATTACTGGTTTCACCCAGCACTTTGGCGGTGGTTGGAACGTCAGCAAATATGCTGGAAGCGTTCATTTCGATGACGATGAGGCACGTCTCATTTGGGACCGTTTCTATACAATAGGCATCAAGAACCTTCGCGATGCCATCGCCCATACGGCTGACAAACCGAATCTGAATGCCATCCTGCGTATCCACCGCGTCTATATGATGGCGGTGATAACAGATACATACGGAGACGTTCCTTGCCTGTCTGTTCTTGGCGGATTGGACGAGACTTCTTCTACTCCCGCATACGACAAGCAGGAGGATATCTACAACTGGTTCTTTACAGAGCTGACGGCTTGTGTGGAGCAGTTGGATGATACCAAGGATATTGTCACAGGCGATGTGACGAAATATGATGGTGATGTCAACCTCTGGAAGAAGTATGCCAACTCACTGCGTATGCGTTATGCTATGCGTATCTCTGATGTTAATCCTGCCAAGGCTCAGGCAGAGTTTGAGGCAGCCTATAATACTGACAACTATATTTCTGCATCCAGGGAAGAGGCTTATGTCAAGTACAACAACAGTCCGTTCACATACTATGACGGCTCACGTGATTACGATTTCCGTGTGAATGCATTGGGTGAGATTCTCTATGGTCAGGACCCTGCCTCTCCTTCTTCTTTGATATGCGCTACGCTGATGGAGTATCTGAAGGGCTATAGTGACCCTCGCTGCTACAAGATAGTTCGTCACTACATGAATCTCAAGCGCAGCCAGATTAAGCCTACCAAGTCAGGTAACGTGGACTTGACGGATGAGGTCCTTGCATACAATGCTGCAAACTCCGGTTCAGAGACACCTTGTTACCCTGGTTATGCATGGTATAGCACCAATAAAGACTTGAAGATAGGGTGGGTTAGTGGTCCTTCTCTTGACAAGATGCCGACCCTGAAGAAACTCGTTGATCAGAATCCGGAAGCCGGTTACGACAAGAATAACTATCCTGAACGCATGATGCGCCCTTGGCTGTCTATCGATTTTTGTCAGCCAAATTGCTCGGGTATTTTGATGACCTATGCCGAGGTAGAGTTCCTGCTGGCTGAGGCCAAGAGCAAAGGATGGAATATCTCTGGAGAAGTCGTTGATCACTATAAGGAAGGTACGAAAGAAGCTATTCTGCATATCAATAAGTTCTACTTAGAGGGTGACGACAATATTCTTGAATCGGATATTACAACATATGTAAATACAATGGCTGCCCAGTATGACTTCTCTGATGCAGAGACAGCTCGTGCGGCCATCAACCTGCAGGCATGGATTCTGCATATGATGAACCCTGCTGAGGCGTGGGCAAACCTGCGCCGTGCCGACTATCCCGTCATCTATAACCGTGAATCACTGGGTGACAATGGTGACTTTACCTATGACGGTGACGGTCTGAAGACACCGACACGTCTCCGCTATCCTGCATTGGAGGGAAAGTATAACAGTGCTAACTATCAGGAAGCCGTTGACCGCATGGGTGGTAAAGATGACTGGCACCATCCTGTATGGTGGGACGTTCATCCTTATAATACCAAGGATTATGTTATTCCCGAATAAATTATTTTCGTAATCATCTAAAAGTATAAATACTATGACAATCAAGAATATGATTAAGGCAGGTCTCATGTGCTGCGGTTTCGCCGTGGCACTCACGAGCTGCTCCAATGACACGGAGGCATTCTATACCGTCTCTGAAGACGATGCCCCACGTATCCTGAATGATGATCTGAAAAGCAGCTACGATATCAGCCGCGATGAGAACTTCACTATGAAGATTCTTGTGACACCTGTTGAATACACTACTGTCAGGTGGTATGACGGTGATGTGCTCTTGTATGAGGGTAACAACATCGACCGCACTTTCGAGGCTGGCAGCTATAAGGTGAAGATTGTTGCAACCACCGTCAATGGCAAAGAGACCTACCGCAGTTTCAACCTGACGGTAAAGGCTATTGAGGGCGACCCTGTAGTCGGTAATGATGCGGAGGCACGTCTGCAGTTTCCGGGTGATGCCGTTGCCATGAGCGGTACCAATCTGTCCAATATCAGGAAGGTCAGGATTAACGGTCGTGAGATTGACGTCCTGTCAGCCACCAGTACCAGCATCCAGTATCAGTTGCCGGCAGACATGCCGGAGGGCCAGTATCGTATCTCACTTATTGACGAAACAGGCCAGTCCTTTGGCGGCGGCATGATAACCGTCTATGGCGAAGCTATTGTCACCAAGGGTGACTTCATGGGACAGTCAGAAGGTACTGTTACGATACCGGGACGTAAACTCGGTGACGTGCAGTCCGTAACGGTCAATGGTCTGGAATGCTCTATTGTGAGCGTATCTGACGAAGAGGTAGTCGTTACGTTGCCGGTTCTTGAAGAGGGCGTATATGATATAAAGGTCATCACAACCAGTGGTGTTGCCCTCAAGTTCCTCCAGGATGGTGCCGTTGTTGACAATGCTACCATCAAGGTATCTACCATTGCAGAGGAAATCCTGTGGGAAGGCAGCCATTCTGTTGACTGGGAAACAATCTTTGAGGATAACGCCTTGGCACTTAAGCTGAAGGAAATTGCCAAGCCTCGTGCCATCCTCCGTCTCTATGTCAAGCGTACCGATTCTGAGTATGCCAAGGGTTGTCCTGCCGTCAACTGGGCCGACATCGTAAAGGGTGGCAGAGATGATAAGCGTGGTGATAAGGACATTACGTTTGATGACACCTATGTTGACTTCAAACTTACAGCCAAGTCTATGGAACTGTTGGAAGAGAATAACTTCCAGGTAGTCGGTCACGGCTTCGACCTCAAGAAGATTACACTCATCCAGCCTAGCGAAGAGGAACTGTGGTCAGGCAGCCATGCCGTTGATTGGGATACCGCTTGGAATGACGACGGAAGCATTACTGAGCAATTGAAGCAGACGGCAGGTCCTGGCTCTGTCCTCCGTCTCTACGTTAAGCGCACCGATTCAGAGTATGCCATGGGCTGTGCTGCAGTCGATTGGGCCGACATCGTAAAAGGTGGCAGAGATGCTAGTCGTGGTGATGTGCAGATTTCGTTTGAAGATACTGAGGTAGAGTTCAAGTTGACCAAGAAGTCTATGGAACTGCTGAACAGCGGTAAGCTGCAGGTAGTCGGTCACGGCTTCGACTTGCAGAAGATAACCATCGAATAATTCTCTAAAAGTCCTATAACAACGACCCCTGACAGGAAATAAAAACCTGCCAGGGGTTGTTTGTTTACTATCGCGGTGAGAGATATGGTGTCTCGGTCAGTCCACCATAGCTGTCAGCTGCTTTTTCTAACGCCTCCTCGGTGGTGTACTCTCTTTCTCTGTCATACCTTTATAAAATATGGTGCAAAGGTACAACATTTTGGGCAGACATACAAATCAATACTCTTGCTTATGCAGTCATGCATGGTCTGTGGAGGTCTGCCACGGAAAAATCCGGATGCGCCGCAAAGATATGAAAAACTTTCGACTTAATGCCCCTAATTCTCCAGAAAAGTTCATGCGGTCATTTTGGTCATGGTCATTTTGGTCAAACTCGTTTCCGCAAGGCAAAAAGTGCCACAATATATAATAAAAATATATTTTTATTATTATTGTGAGCCGAAAACGACATCCGATTTTCAATTTGACCAATTTGACCTTGACCAATTTGACCACCCTCAAAAAATTTTTTGAAAAAAGTTGCTCAAAAATTTTAGACCGCAATGTCGCTGTCGTACCTTTGCACCGGATTTGAAAGTCAAAGGCCCCGCAGACTGTCGTCAGACTGTCGTCAGAGGCTTAGAAAACGAGGGAAGATGTAAGAGGGAAGATGTAAGAAGGCAGATGGCTGATGGAGAGTGATAAGCGCGCAATGACTCACACCAGCTCTGACCGATAATCCATCGAGTTAATTATCCATTATCAATTAACAATTAGAAAAATGAACTTATCACTGCACTTTACTTTGGAAGAAATGCTTCACAGCGATACCGCTGAGAAGAAGAAAATAGAAAACCGCATTAATGCTGCGGAAGTCGATAACCTGGTACGTTTGTGCCAAAAGGTCTTGGAGCCTTTACGCGCGCACTTTGGCGTACCCATCAAAATAAACAGCGCGTTCCGCTGCAAGGCACTCAATGCTGCCGTTGGCGGAGCACCGGGCAGCTACCACACCAAGGGTAGGGCCGCGGACATCCCGATGCACCCCGGCTGGTTGGCGTACATCCGCGACCATCTGCCGCACGTCGAACTTATAAATGAAGGCAGTTGGATACACGTAGCGTTGTGACCCTGAAAGGGTCTAATAACACAGGATAGGGGCTTGCCCCTATCGATGGGACCCACACCACCCACAATTATGAGCCCCTTACAGGGGCGAATTAAAACGGGGGGGCCGCGTTCACACAGGGCCCTTCCCTCCGTCGCGAGTGGGGCCTCGCTCCCCTTGGTGGGGCCGCAGCCACATTCAGTGGCTACTCTAAAGACCCCAGTCGCCCTGCGCTAAGTTATTTAGCCCTTTCAGGGCATGACGACCCCAGTCGCCCTGTGGTAGGTTATTTAGCCCTTTCAGGGCTGAATCATGAAACAAGAAAAGGCCCGCCGGATTTCCGACGGGCCATTTCTTTAAACTTTAACCTTTACTCCAATCGTTCGCCCGCAGCATTGTAAAGCAGGCCGTTCTTGCGGATGACGATGCGGCCGCCCTTGTCGAGGAACTTGCCGTCGCCCTCAGAGCCGGGTGCCGACGAAGAGGGTAGCTCGTCCACAGCGTCCACGCCGTGCTCATCGATGTCGCCGTAGAAGAGCACCTTGAGGCCGCCCTTGAAGCAAACCCAGTAGCTCGTGCCCGTGGTGCCCTTGAGGCCGATGCGCATCTGGGCGCGCTCATCGCTGCTGCTATAGAGCGAGTCCACATAGTAGCCCTTGGTGAACCAGGCGTTGGCCGAAGACATGGTATTGGGCACGTATTTACCGCCGACAGACACACTGCCGTCCGCCAGGCTGGAGCTCGTGCAGTCGCGCCAGAGGTTGGCCATGCGGGCCGAACGGACGTTGCCGCCGACGTTGGTGTAGAGCGTGGCGTTGACGTTGTCGGTGTGGTTGGTGATGTAGTCCGTATAGACGTTCTGATAGCTGCCGGGACGCTGGAAGGCCTGCGCCACAAGGCGGTAGTGGCCGGCAGGCGCCTCGCCCTCGGAGCTCTGGTAGAGGTCGAAGCTCTTCTGGAAATACTCCCAGACGCCGCTGCCGCTGGAGGGCTTCACCGAGGCGGTCCAGTGGTCGAGGCCGGAAGAGAGGGAGGCGTTCTGCCACATGAAGCTGACGTCGGCAGGATGCTCCGCGTCGCTGGGACGGCAGGCCGTGAGGAAGTCGGTGGCGGCGATGAGCAGCTCGCTGACGGCGGCCGACACCTCGCCCGGGGTGGCATAGCTGCTCTTGGCCTCCTTCACGAGGGAGAGCGACGTCTCCAGGTCGGAGCGGGCGCCGGCCGTCTCGTGGACGGGCACCGTGAGCAGCGCCTCACAGCCGGCGATGACCTCGTTGAGGCGCGTCATCTTCAGGTCGCGCGCCGCCGTCTGGGCGGCACTTGCCTGAGCGGAGGTGAGGATGTAGAGGCGCTGGGCCTCGCCGCCTTCGTTGTTGGGGTTGAAAATCTCGCCCGACACGCCGCTGATCTCGGCGATGGGAGAGGGCAGCACGATGCCGTAGGAGTCGTAGCCGTTGCCGCGCACCATCCAGTAGCTCGTGGCGCTGAAGTCGCCCACCTTGGTGTCGGTGCGGGCGGGCAGCAGCATGAAGTAGTTGTCGACGGAGGGCGTCGTGTTTTGCAGCTTGGTGACGGCCTGGGCGTTGTGGAGATAGGTGCCGGTGCCCACATTCTTAAACGCGTACATCGCGCGCGCGGGGTCAAACGTCAGCCGCCACTGATAGTAGGGATCGTCGGCGATGTCGGTAAAGGCCACACGGTTGTTGCCGAAGGTGACAACCTTCTTGCCGCGGCCGTTGATGTAGACATCGCAGCCCACGAAGCGGTCGTCGAAGCCGTATTTGTCGCTCTCGGCCTTGAGGTAGTAAACCTCGTCGTCATCGTGCGTGAAGGTGTAGGAGGCCGTGATGCCCGAAGAGCGCGTGGCCAGCAGACCGTCCTGATGCAGGGCGTGGGTGATGAGGATGTTGCCGAAGTAGAGCAACTGGTTGGAGGGGCTGTAGGAGTCCTCGTGGGCGCCGTTGATGCCGTAGCCGTAGGTCAGCGTGCCCGAGGTGGTGCCGGCCCACATGTGGGTGGCGTCGCCCTGCATGTAGGCGCCGTCGTTGTTCTCCAGGAGGCGCACCATCTTCGTGGCGCGTGGGCCGAGCCACTTGCCGTGGGTGGTGTTCTCGCGCAGGTTGCTGTTGTTGGACCATTCGGAGGTGGTGCCGACGCCCACGCCGTGGTTCGTCTCATGCAGCATGGTGCCGGTCTGCTGATAGGACGTCGACTGGGAGACGCGCATCCAGCCGCCGTAGGAGCAGTCGGCCGTGCCGCCGCCCGCACCGGCGCCGCGCACATAGTGCACGCTCAGGCCGAAGCCGCTGAGGTAGGAGAGCTGGTTGTACATCCACACCGTCTCGGCCATGCCCGAGTTGATGTTGTAGTCCCAGGAGATCTGGTCGGGGTTCTCCACCTGAGCCTGATAGTCGTAGGTGTAGGTGGTCGTGCCCTTGCGCTCGGTGAAGAAGCGGATGGCTTCGCCGTAGGCCACTTTGCCATCATTGGTGATGACGTAGGGGCGGGCCCAATAGCCCGTGGCGGAGGAGAGGCCCTCGAGGCGGAAGAGGTAGCCCTTGTTGGAGAAATACTCCGTCGAGCACTCATCGAGGATGGTGGGCTCCTTCGACTCCTTGCTCCAGCAGACGCCGAGCTCGCGGGTGCCGGAGGTGGTGCTGTAGGAGGCGCGCACAAGAGCGATGGTGATGCCGGCGGCTACATAGGGATAGGTGGTCACCCTGATGGTGGAGCGCTCGGCGTCCTGGGCCTGCTGGCGCTGCAGACGCTCAGCGTCCACAATCTGCTGGCGGGCCGTGAGGGAGTCCGTGTTAATCTCCGTGTTGTAGTAGAGGCGGAAGTGGTCGAAGGCCATCCAGTTGCAGGCCGCGTTCTGCGACTTGATGCCGACGGTGGCGCGGCCGTCATCGCCCACGGTGAACACCACGCGGTGCTCGCCCGCTTCGCCCGCAATCGGGGTCTGCTGGTCCTGGGCGAAGAGATAGCCGCCCGTGGAGGCCGTGTAGCTGCCGCCGGAGCCGTTGCCGCAGAAGGCGTTGCAGACGAGGGTGTAGGTGCCGGGCGTGAGGCCCTTGAGGTGCTGATACATGGTGCAGTTGGGGATGCGGCTGCCCTGAGCCACCCATTTCTCCATGTAGACCTCGGCGTGCTTGCCGGCGAAGGCATCGTTGGTCTGATGCACGAAGCCGCCGGTGACGCCCTTCGTGCCGGCCTGGTTGAACCAGCCGGCGTAGCGCGCAGCGAAGTCGGGATTCGTCAGCTTGGAGGTGACATTGGTGACGGCGGCGCCGGCCCACAGGCTGGCCGCCAGAAGACCTGTCGTCAAAGCATATCTCATGATTTATCGGATGTTAAGTTTCTTACTGCTGATGCCGTCGGTGACGATATAAAGACCCTTGGCGAGGGGCTGACCGACCGTGAACTGCAGGCCGGTGGCGCCATACACGCGCACGTCGCTCTTGCTCGCGCGGATAACATTGCCCTCGGTCCAGGCGTCGAAGCTGCTTTCACCGGCAACGCCGCGGCCCTCAAGGCTGCGGATGGCCGTCACCGTGGGTTCGTCCTCGGGATTGCCGTTGGGGTCGGTGGCAATGGCGATGATGCCGAGATCCTCGCCGGGAGAGTAGGCCTCGCCCGAAGAGGAGGCCGTCTCGTCAAGATAGGCGTAAGGCGTGAAGGCGGTGACGTAGATGTGTCCGTCGGGAGCGTTCTCCACGTCCGTGCGGCCCATCATCACCTCGCGCAGTACGCTGTGGTTGCAGCTCTGGGCGCCGAAGAGGATGTAGGGAGAAGCCAGCGGGGTGGAGAGCACGACGCGCTCGCCGGAAAGCACCGAAGGCTGCAGGGCGTCCTCAAAGCGCTGCGCCGAAAGCAGCAGACCGCCGCCGAGGGAGGCCTCGCCGGGCTGCATGGCGAAGAAGTAAACCTGAGAGGCCGTGAAGGATTTTCCTTCATAGAAATGCTGGCGCATGATGCGGACGTCGAAGCCGCTGCTGGTGATGTTGTCCACGCGGGCCGTCATGCCGTATTCGACGGTATTCGACCTCACCGAAGTCACGATGACCACAGGGATGACGCCCTCGGGGTAGGGCTGAGAGAAGCTGACGTGCACGCGCTCCGCACCCACACCGCTGACGTTGCCGCACTGAAGCAGCAGACGCTCTGAGGCGTCGGAGACGGAGGGCAGACTGTAGGCTGTGGAGTCCTTCGGCAGGGCCAGATAGCAGGCGGACTCTTTGTTGGAGAGCGTCTCCGGAGTGCCTTCGCTGCTCACGAAGGGCGTCATGGAGGCGCTGAAGGACGTGTTGCCGTTGGAGCGCAGGTTGAGGAACTTGCCCGTCTTGTTGCTGACACCCGGCGCCGAAAGCACCACGTGGGGTGTCTTGCGCTTCTCGAAGGTCTGAGCGTAGCTGACTGCGGACGGCTCCGTGCCGCTGAGGCTTATGCGGCCGTAGCGCAGCGAACCGATGCGGCAGTCCCCGGCCTCGGGCGTCTCGGTGATGTCCTCCTCGGCAAAGTCGCCGTAGAAGAGCACGCACATGCCGCCACGGAACATGAACCAGTAGCTCGTGCCCGTAGTGCCGGAGAAGCCCAGGCGCATGGGCGCCCTGCCTGCGGTGGTGCAGAAGAGCGAGTCGGCATAGTAGCCGGCATCAAACCAGGCTGCGCCGGAAGTCATGTTGTTGGGCACGTATTTGCCATTCTTGCTGATGCTGCCGGCACCGAGACTGGAGCTCGTGCAGTCGCGCCAGATGTTGGCCACAGCGGCGTTGCTGCGCTGGCCGGAGCTGACGGTGTAAAGCCGCGCATTGACTTTGTCGATGCCGGAGGTGATGTAGTCGTTGTAGCTGTCGGTGCTGCTGCCCGGGCGCTGGAAGGCGCGACCGATGATGCGGTAGTTGCCAGAAGGCATGTCGCTCTGGGTGGTCTGGTAGAAGTCGAAAGTCTTCTCGAAGAACTCCCAGCAACCGCTGCCGCTGGCGGGCGTCACGGTGGACGTCCAATGGTCGAGGCCAGAAGCGAGCGACATGTTCTCCCACACGAAGCTCAGGTCGGCGGGATGAGACGGGTCGCCGGGACGGCAGTCCGTCAGGTAGTCGGCCACAGCGGAGAGCAGGGTGGAGACGGCGCCGTTCACCTCAGAGGCTGTGGCGTAGGAAGGCATCGCGTTCTCTATGGCGGCCAGTGTGCTCTCGAAGCGGGCGACGGCGCCGGCGGCGCCTTCCGTCACGGGAACGTCCAGGAGGGCGTTGCAGCCGTCGATGACTTCATGCAAACGCGTCAGGCGGACGTCGCGCGCAGCCGTCTGGGCCTCAGCGGCCTCGTCTCTGGTGAGGATGAGGAAGCGCTGGCTCTCGCCGCCGGAGTTGGCGGGATCGAAGGTGGCGCCGCTGATGAGCGTCGGGTCGGCGGCAGAGGAGGCTGCCGCGCGGACGGCATAGGAGTCGTACCAGTTGCCGCGCACCATCCAGAAACTCCGCGTTTGGAAGTCGCCGAAGACCAGCTTCTCGCGCGAAGGCAGCAGCATGAAATAGTTGTCGGCTGCGGGTGCGGTGTTCTGCACGCGGGTGGTGGAGGAGGAGTTGTAGAGATAGGTGCCGGTGCCCACATTCTTAAACGCGTACATCGCGCGCGAGGGATCGAAGGTCACCTTCCACTGGAAATAGGGATCGTCGGCAATGTCGGAGAGCGAGGCCTCGATGTTGCCCAGTTTCTGCACGCCCGTGTGGCTGACGCCGACATAGCGGTCGTTGAAGCCGAAACGCTCGCCCTCGGCCTTGAGGTAGTAGGTGCGGTCGTCGTCCTGGATGAAGGTGTAGGAGGCCGTGATGCCCGACGACCAGGTGGCCAGCAGGCCGTCCTGATGCATGGCGTGCGTGATGAGGATGTTGCCGAAGTAGAGTAGCTGGTTGGAGGGGTTGTAGGAGTCCTCCTGGGCGCCGTTGATGCCGTAGCCGTAGGTGAGAGAGCCCGAGGTGGTGCCGCCCCACATGTGGGTGCCGTCGCCCTGCATGAAGGCGGCGTCGTTGTTCTCCAGAAGGCGTATCATCTCCGTGGCACGCGGGCCGAGCCATTTGCCGCTGGAGGTGTTGGAGCGCAGGTTGGGGTTGTTGTACCACTGGGACGTCGTGCCCACGCCCACGCCGTGGTTCGTCTCATGCAGCATGGTGCCGGTCTGCTGGTAAGCCGTCGATTGGGAAACGCGCATCCAGCCGCCGTAGGAGCAGTCGGCCGTGCCGCTGCCGGCACCGGCGCCGCGCACATAGTGCACGCTCAGGCCGAAATCGCCGAGGTAGGAGAGCTGGTTGTACATCCACACCGTCTCGGCCATGCCCGAGTTGATGTTGTAGTCCCAGGAGATCTGGTCGGGGCTCTCCACCTGTGCCTGATAGTCGTAGGTGTAGCCGGTGTTGCCGCGGCGCTCGGTGTAGAACTTCATCACCTCGCCGTAGGCCACCTTGCCGTCGGTCGTGATGACATAGGGGCGGGCCCAATAGCCCGTGGCGGGCGAGAGGCCTTCGAGGCGGAAGAGGTAGCCCTTGTTGGAGAAATACTCCGTAGAGCATTCGTCCAGGATGGTGGGCTCCTTCGTCTCCTTGCTCCAGCACACGCCGTATTCGCGGGCGGTGGTGCCGTTGAGGGAGTAGATGCCGCGCATGAGGGCGATGGTGATGCCGGAGGCCACATAGGGATAAGTGGTCACCTTGGCGGCGGAGCGCTCTGCCGACTCAACGGCCTGGCGCTGCTGGCGCTCGGCATCGATGATCTGCTGACGGGCCGTGAGGGAGTCAGAGTTGATCACCGTGTTGTAGTAGAGGCGGAAGCGGTCGAAGGCCATCCAGTTGCAGGCTGCATTCTGCGACTTGATGCCAATGGTGGCACGGCCGTCATCGCCTACGGTGAAGACCACGCGGTGCTCGCCCGCTTCGCCTGCAATCGGAGTCTCCTGATCCTGGGCGTAGAGATAGCCGCCCGTGGACGGCGTGTAGCTGCCGGCGGAGCCGACGCCGCAGAAGGCGTTGCAGACGAGCGTATAGGTGCCGGGCGTGAGGCCCTTGAGGTGCTGATACATGTTGCAGTTGGGAATCTTGCTGCCGGGCGCCGCGTAGCGCTCCATATACACCTCGCCGCTCTTGCCGCTGTAGTTGGCGTTGGTCTGATGCAGGAATCCTCCGGCGACGCCTTTGGCGGCTGCCTGATTGAACCATCCGGCATAGCGGGCCGCGAAGTCGGGATTGGTCAGCTTGGAGGTGACATTGGTGACGGCGGCGCCGGCCCACAGGCTGGCCGCCAGAAGACCTGTCGTCAAAGCATATCTCATGATTTATCGGATGTTAAGTTTCTTACTGCTGATGCCGTCGGTGACGATATAAAGACCCTTGGCGAGGGGCTGACCGACCGTGAACTGCAGGCCGGTGGCGCCATACACGCGCACGTCGCTCTTGCTCGAGCGGATAACATTGCCCTCGGTCCAGGCATCGAAACCGGCTTCGGTGGCAGCGCCTGCAGCCTCCAGGCTGCGGATGGCCGTCACCGTAGGCTCGTCTTCTGGATTGCCGTTGGGGTCGGTGGCGACGGCGATGAAGCCGAGATCCTCGCTGGGAGAGTAGGCTGTGCCCGAAGTGGAGTTCGTGGGGTCGAGGTAGGCGTTGGGCGTGAAGCTCTTGACGCGGGTGACGCCCTCGACGGTCTCCGTTGTGGTCTTGTTGAAGAAAATCTCGCGCATGATGTCGTGCTTGACGCTCTGGGCGCCCAGCAGAAGGATGGGCTTGATGAGCGGCGTGGTGAGCTCGACGGGTCTGCCTGTATTGCGGGCAATGGCCAGAGCGTCCTCAAAGCACTGCGCCGAAATCAGCAGGCCGCCGCCGAGAGAGGCCTCGCCGGGCTGCATGGCGAAATAGGTCACCGTGGCGCCCGTGAACGACTGCGAGGCATAGTAGTTCTGACGCTCGATGAAGACGTCGAAGCCCGTGTTGGTGATGTTCTTCACGCGGGGCATGATGCCGAAGCTGACGGCGGTGGCGCGCATGGCGCTGGCAATCACCACGGGGACGACGCCCTCGGGATAAGCCTTCTCGAAGGTGACATGCTTAACGTCGGTGGTGACGGAGGAGACGCTGCCGCACTGCAGCGTGAGGGGTTCGCCGCCGTCGAGGACGTTGGGCAGGTCGTAGCAGGTGGAGTCCTTCGGCAGGGCCAGATAGCCGGCCATCTCGGCTTTGCTCACATCATAGGGGGTGCCGTCGCTCTTGACGAACGGCGCCATGGAGGCGCTGAAGGACGTGTTGCTGTTGGAGCGCAGGTCGAGGATCTTGCCTACTGTGTTCTTGACCGAAGGAGCCGAGAGCACCACAACGGGCGACATGCGCTTCGCGAATGCCGTGGCGTAGGTGGTCGTCTGGGCGTCGGTGCCGGCCACCTGCAGCTCGCCGAAGCGCAGCGAGCCGACAGCGCGGTTGCTGGAGACGGCGGCGACGGCCGTATTGGAAGTGAAGGCCTTGCCGTTGTAGCGGGCTGCCACGGAGTATTCGTTGCCGCCGCTCTCGGGGTCGCTGTCCACGAAGGTGTAGGTGGCTGTGGTGGAGCCGTCACGGGCGTTCTGGTCCTCAGGATAAACGGCGCCGACGGTCACGAAGATGCTGCTGCTCGGACGCTTCACCTGAACAATGAAGGAGTCGATGCGCTCGTAGTTGGGGTCGGTCCAGCTCACGGTGACGTTGCCGGTGGCATTGCTGAACGCGGCGGTGAGGTCGGTGATCGAAGTGCTCTGCAGGGGCTGGTTGTTGGGAATCTTCTGGAGCGAAGCGTTGTAGCCCAGGCCGCCCGTGTTTTCGGCGTAATACTGGCCGAAGATGGAGACGACGCCGTTGAGGTAGACCTTGGAGCAGTTGGCCTCGCTGTTCCAGATGGAGTAGCGCTCGACATATTTGCTGGCGTTGAGCTTGTCGAGGATGGGCTTCGTGCCGTCGTACATACACTGCTGGTTGGCCAGAGAGTAGCTGTCACGTCCATCGGGAGCGGCGGCGAAGATGCCGTTGTTGTTCCAGCTGGCGCCCCAAGTCCACTCGGAGATGATGATGGGACGGCCGCCGTATTGGTTGTAGTAGTTGGAGAAGTCGCCGAAGGAGCCTGCGGGCCAGTAGCAGTGGAGGTCGAGCAGGTCGCAGCGCCAGCCGCGTTCGTCGATGGCCTTGATGAAGTTCTGCAGGTGGCTCCAGCTGCCGTCATGGGAGCTCTCGGAGCAGAGGCGAAGGCCCGTGCGCATGAGGTTCTCCCAATTGGCGAGCACTTCCTCAACGGTCTGCGGACGGTCGTCGGAGGGGTTGCCCGGCTCGTTGTTGGTCTTCATGATGCAGGCGCCCGTGCGGCTGCCGCAGGTGGCGGAAGAGGGCCAGTCCTCATAGATGTGGTTGGGCACCCATTCGACGTCGGGCAGCAGGCTCTCGTTGCCCTGACCCCAGTCGTAGCACCAGCCGGAATTCAGCGCTGCATTGGCTTCTGCTCTGCCGTCGGAGGCCAGACCGCTCTTGTGCACGTTCCACCACTTGAGGATGCGGTAGGAAGAAATCTTGCCGTTGAGCATGTAGGGCAGGGAGGAGATTTCGAGGTCCTCCTGATCGGCGATGAAGCAGCGCGAATAGCCCCAGCCGCTCTTGCCGACAGCGAAGGTCACCATGTAGCCGCGCTTGAGCTTGAAGGAGCGGATCTGGTTGTTGAGGCTGGTGGCGGAGAGCGTCTTCATGTAGCCGCCGCTGTGGCCCTCGGTGTAGTTGCTGTAGCTCTCGCCCTCGAAGTTGGCCTTCGTGTAGCACGTCAGCGGCTTGTAGCCGTTGGTGCCGCTGAGGTTGGTGTAGGGGAAGATGATGGTGCCCCGGTCGTACATGCGGATCTGGCAACTCGTCGTGGTGGCTGTGCGGCCGTTGATCTGAATCTTCTGATACAACTTTTGGGAAATCACCGCGGAGGGCTTGACATTCTCAATGATGACGACGGCATGATCCGTGTTGACGATGTTGATCATACCGTCGCCCGTGAACGGGGTGGCGGAGGTGATCACATAGTCCACGTCATCCGTCAGTGTGACTTCGGTGGACACCTGCTCCACCCGGGTCACCGTGTTTCTGGCGAATGTGAAGATGCTGCCCGGCAACATCAGACACAGGAGGATGAATTTTTTCATAGTATTGCTGTTTGTTGTGTGTGTGTGATTACTTGCTGTAGAACGCCTTGAGGCGGGCTTCGGCTGCCTTGTAGGCCTTGATGTCAACGGGGCCGTCGAGCACGCTCTGCAGATCCTGCAGCATGGCCTTGCGACCCTTCAGCTGGTCGAGCGTCAGCGTGGGCACGGAGCGCTGCTTGAGGTCGCGCGTGGCCACCATCAGGCGGCTCCAGGTCTCAAGACGGTCGCGCTCCTCGGGCGTGATGGCGATGACGGTGCCGTGACGGGGAGTGAACTTGCCGTGCGTCTTGGTGTTCTTGACGGCCTTGAAGGTCAGCAGGTCGTCGGACTTGCAGAACTGGTAGTGGTGGGCGCCGTAGCAGTCGTACATCAGCACCCAGGTGCCGTCGTGCAGACGGAACACGCCGCTGCCCTCAACGGCTTCGTTGGTGTCCTGGCAGAAACCCTCGCGGGGCTGCTGGGAGAGGAGGCTGTGCAGATCCTTGGTGATGAACTGCTTGATGCCCTTCTGCTTGGCGCCCTCTGTCTTGAAGAAGACGTGGTAGTCGCCGTTGTCGTCCTTGACGATGTCCGTGTCGATGGCGGCATCGTGCACGTCGAAGAGCACCTGAGGCTCACCCTCGAGGTCGGAGAAGTCGGCGTTGGCATAGTTCCAATAGACGCGGTCGTAGGGGATGGGCTGCTCGTCGCCCGTGCGCAGCGAGTAGTAGACCATATACTTGCCGGCCTTCTCGTCCCAGATGGTCTGAGGCGCCCACACGCGGGTCACCTTGGCGAAGTCGGTGCCCTTGTAGCGGTCGGGGAAGTTGATGGCGTGGTGCTCCCACTTGATGAGGTCGCGCGAACGCATCAGGATGAGGCCCCTGTTGGAGCTCCAGCCATCCCAGCAGCGCATGTCGGTGATGACCTGATAGAACCAGCCGTCGTGGCCGCGCAGGATGTGGGGATCGCGCACGCACTTCTTCAGCGCAATCGTGTCGGAGAGAATCACGGGAGCGCCGTCGTTGAGCGGCGTGTAGTTCCACCCGTCGCTGGAGAGGGCGTAGTGGATCTGCTCCTGCTCGGGAGCGTTGCCGGTGAAATACGTGAAGAGATAACTCTCCTCCTTCTTGGCTTCTGCTGAGAGCGCACAGGCTACAGCAGCGAAAATCATGATTTTTTTCATGGTGTTAAATTTATTGTTTTTTCTTATTTCTTATTCCTTATTTTATATTGTGTTGTATATGATAAGACTTCTTACGGGACATTTGGTTTAATCCGCAAGGCGAAGTGAATCGCCCTGTATGGAGTCGTTTCTCAGGGAGTCCGGATGGATGGCGAGCACGGCGGGGCTGTTCCATTCGCTTTGCTGTATTTTTTCCTTCGGAGCCGCAAACTTGGCGCGGTAGCGCGGGAAGCGGTCGTCGAGCAGCAGCGACTGCATAAAATAGCCGAAGATGGGCAATGCCGTGCGGCTGCCCTGTCCCAGCTGCCCCGTGCGGAAGTGGATGCTGCGGAATTCGCCTCCGACCCACGCGCCGGCCACCATTTTCGGCGTGACGCCGACAAACCAGGCGTCGGAGTGGTTGTTGCTCGTGCCGGTCTTGCCGCCGAATTCTGCGTGCTGCAGGACGGGGTGGATGTATTGCCAGAGCGCCTGCGTCGTGCCGCCGCGTTCCTTCAGTCCGGCTTCCAGCATCTTCTGCATAAAGTAAGCCGTGCGATAGGGCACCGCCTGCACGGGCTGATGTTTCGGCTCATAGACGGTGCGTCCGTGTCGGTCCACGATTTTGGTGATGAGCACGGGGGCTTCATACAGGCCTTCGTCAATCACGGTGCAGTAGCCGTTGACGAGTTCCAGCAGATTCACGTCGCACGAGCCCAGCGGCAGCGATTTCACATTGGACAGCGGCGACTCGATGCCCATGGCGTGGGCCGTGCGGATGATGTTGGGGATGCCCACTTCCTGGCCGATGGCCACGGCCACGGAGTTGATGCTCTGGGCGAAGGCCGAGCGCAGGGGCATGTTGCTGCCCGAGAAGAATCCGTTGGCATTGTGCGGCGCATAGATGCCGGGTTTGCCCGTGGCATCGGTGTCGGGATAGGCAACCCAGCGGTCCACACGGCAATCGACCGGCTTCATGCCCTGATTCATGGCCTCGGCGTAGGCAAAGAGTTTGAAGGTGCTGCCGGGCTGACGCATGGCCGTCACCTTGTCGTATTTCCAGCGGTTGAAGTCGATGTCGCCCACCCAGGCTTTCACCTCACGCGTGTCGGGCTCTATGGCCACGAAGCCGCAGTGGAGATAGCGGAGCATCTGGCGGATGGAGTCCAGGTTGTCCGTGTGGTTGCGTTTGGCGATGCCTTCCACGAAGCCGGGAATCTCGCGCCCCGTGCGGTCGGTCCAGGGCGGGGTGGAACCCCAATGGTCGTCGAACTTCTTTTGTACGACGGCCATCTGTCGGGCTACGGCGTTCTCCGCGTGCGTCTGGATGCGTGAGTCAACGGTGGTGTAGATTTTGAGACCGTCCACATCGAGGTCCAGCTGTGAGGTGCTGTCGCATCCTTTCACCAATCCCTTCTCGCAGAGTGTGGATATATATTTCTTAAGGTATTGCCGGAAGTAGGGTGCGATGCCGTTGGCCGTTTCATTCTCCGTGCGTTCCCGGCGCAGCACTATGGGCAGCGCCTTGAGCGAGTCGAGCTGTGCCTTCGTGGCGGGGCGTCCGCCGAAGGTCATCCCCCCGTTCTCGTAGAGGTTGTCCAAGACGATGTTGCGGCGCGCGAGGGCGTTGTCGGGATGCAGCCTGGGGTTGTAGGTCGATGTGGCTTTGAGCAGTCCCACCAGCACGGCGGACTCCTCGTAGCTGAGGCTGTCGGGTGTCGTGCCGAAATAGCTGCGCGCGGCGGTCTTGATGCCGAAGGCGTTGGAGCCGAAGTCCACCGTGTTGAGATACATCGTGAGGATGTCCTCCTTGGAGTAGAGGAACTCCAGTTTTTCAGCCACAATCCATTCCTTCATCTTCATCACCAGCAGTTTGACGCCGGGGATGTAGCCGCAGAGCCCGGTGGAGTAGCGGGTGCGCACGCGGAAGAGGTTCTTGGCCAGCTGCTGCGTTATGGTGGAGGCGCCGCGGGCATTGCCCGTCAGGATGTCTTTGCCGGCGGCGAAGAGACCCTGGAAATCGACACCGTGATGGTAATAGAAACGCTCGTCTTCGGTGGCGATGAGGGTGCGGATGAGCAGGGGAGAGATTTGCCCGTAGGTGACGGGCGTGCGGTTTTCGTTGTAGTAGCGGCCCATCAGTTTGCCGTCGGCGCTATACACTTCGCTGGCTTCCGACACCACGGGGTCTTTGATGTCCGCAAATCCGGGACTTCTGCCGAAGAGCCACAGGAAGTTCATGTCAATGAGCCCCAGCAGGACGATGATGCCGATGAAGAGCGTCAGCGCCCACACGCACAGCAGGCGCCACCAGGGCCCCTGAGTCATCAGGCGTCCGAGGTGTATTTGTCTTATGTTAAATCCTGCCATACGATGTTCGTATCTTTGTTAAACCACGTCATTTGTTTTTTTGCGTACACGCGCGTATTTTTTTTAATCCGTTCCACCGCCATATCCAGCGGCCACTCCCCGTCAATCACCTTGAAGAGTTCCTTGTAGCCCACGGTGTTGAGGCTGTTGAGGTGGCGGTAGGGGTAGAGCCTTTTGGCTTCGTCCATCAGTCCGGCCTCCATCATGAGGTCCACGCGGCGGTTGATGCGCGCGAAGAGGTCTTCGCGCCGGCGTCTCAGCCCCAGTTTGTTGATTTTGAAGGGGCGCTCTTTCCCGGAGGCTTTGAGGAAGTCGGAATAGGGCTTCCCGCTGGTGTAGCAGACCTCCAGGGCGTGCACCACACGCCGGGTGTTTTTGCGATCGACGCGGGCATAGTGTTCGGGGTCGAGCAGTCTGAGTTCGGCAAGCAGGTTGTCAAGCCCTTCGCTCTCGAGCCGCGCCTTCAGGGTTTCACGGATTTCGTTATCGACGGTGGGGATGTCGTCGATGCCGTTGCACACGGCGTCTATATACATCATCGACCCGCCGGAGAGAATCACCCGCCGGTGATCCCGGAAGAGCTGCTCCAGAAGCCGGAGCACGTCTTCTTCGTAGCGGGCGGCAGAGTAGTATTCGTCCAAAGCGAGGATGCCCACCATGTAGTGTTTGACGCGGGCCATTTCTTCCTCCTTGGGCGCTGCCGTCCCTATTTTCATATCTTTGTATATCTGGCGGCTGTCGCAGTTGATGATGGGGCATCCCCACCGCTCGGCCATCGACAGTGCCGTCTCGGTCTTGCCCACCGCTGTGGGTCCGAGCACCACAACCAGTTCGTTATCTGATGAAGCCACGCTTGCTGCTGCGGATGAAGTCCAGGATGTAGTCGCGCTCGGCGCTCTGGGGGATTTCGTTCTCCACCTGCTCCAGCAGGTCCTTCAGCAGTCCCGTGCCCTGCAGGATAATCTGATAGGTGCGGTGTATGTTGTCAATCGTTTCGCGCTCGAAGCCCCTGCGCTTGAGGCCCACGATGTTGAGGCCGCAGAAGGCGGCGGGGTCGCGGGCAATCATGGAGAAGGGCAAAATGTCCTGCGAGGAGCGTGTGCCGCCGCCCACCATCACGTAGGAGCCCACGCGGCAGAACTGATGCAGCAGCACATGAGCCGAGAGGATGGCCTTGTCGTCGATAATCGTCTCGCCGGCCAACTTTGTGCCGTTGCCGATGATGCACTGGTTGCCGACGATGGCGTCGTGGGCCACGTGGACGCCCTCCATCAGCAGATTGCCCGAACCCACCACGGTGCGTCCTTTGGCAGCAGTGCCGCGGTTGATGGTGACGTTCTCGCGTATCTTGTTGTTGTCACCGATTTCGGCTGTGCTCTCTTCGCCGACAAACTTCAGGTCCTGCGGTATGGCGCCTATCACGGCTCCGGGGAAGAAGATGTTGCCGTTGCCGATGCGTGAGCCGTAGAGCACGGTGACGGAGTTCATCAGCGTGTTATTGTCGCCGATGACCACGTTGCGGTCGATGTAGCAGAAGGGTCCGATCTCGCAGTTTTCCCCAATCTTGGCCTCGGGGTGGATGTAAGCTAAAGGTGATATCATAGTGTTCTGAGTTTACGTGCTAAGATATTGTTGATGGTGTGTCCGGGCTTGTAGGCCGTGATTTTGCCCTGAATGGGGCGTCCCACGAGGGCCATGTCGCCGATGATGTCCAGCGCCTTGTGGCGGGCGCATTCGTTGTCCCATTGCAGGGGGCGGTGCTGGATGTAGCCCAGTTTGGTGGCGTCGCGCTTCTCGGCGCCGACGTGCTGACAGAGGGCGTCGAGCTTCTCCTGCGGCAGTTCAATCTCATAGATGACGACGGCGTTGTCCAGATCGCCGCCTTTGATGAGGCCCATCTCCAGCAGCGGCGCGATTTCGCGCACAAAGACGAAGGTGCGGGCGGCGGCCATCTCCTTCGGGAACAGGCTCATGTCCGTGATTTCTGCCGAACTCTCTCCGAGCACCTGTCCGGGGAACTTGATGGTGGCGTTCACCTCGAAATGCTCCGAGGGCTCGATGCGTATCCAGCTGCCGGTCTTCTCGTCCTTCACCTCGAGGGGCTCCCTGATGACGAGGGGGCGACGTTCGGCCTCCTGCTCCACGACGCCCACTTTTTCTATCTCGCGGGCATAAAGGGCGGCGCTGCCGTCGAGGATGGGGAACTCGGGTCCGTTCACCTCGATCCACACGTTGTCGATGCCGGCCGCCATCAGTGCGGCCATGCCGTGTTCGATGGTGCTGCATTTCACGCCGCCGGCGTTGACCACCGTGCCGCGTGTGGTCTCCGTGACGTTCTCGGCCAGACATCTGACCACAGGCTGTCCTTCCAGATCGGTGCGGCAGATGAAGTATCCGTGATCAACCGGTGCCGGCTTCATCGTCACGGTGAGATCGAGTCCCGTATGCAGTCCTTTGCTCTTGAGGGAGAAGCTCCCTCCAAGGGTTCGCTGTTTCATATTTTCGTTCAGTGTGTGCTTTATATATTTAGGGTTTATTGCTCAGTCTTTGTTCTCTTCCAGTGCGGCGAGGCGTTTCTTCATCTGGTTGAACTCGGCCCACATCTCGGGCAGCTGCTTGATGATGGCCTGCGCCTTCCACCAGGTGCGGGGCTCGATGCCGGGAGTGCCCATGAGTTGCGTGCCGGCCTTCTTCACGTTGTTGGGTACGCCGCTCTGCGCACCGCACTGCACGCGGTCGGCTATCGTGGCGTGTCCGGCAATGCCCACCTGGCCGCCGAACATACACCATTCACCCACCTTCGTGCTTCCGGCCACACCCACCTGAGCCGACATCACCGTGTGCGAACCAATCTCGTCGTTGTGGGCAATCTGCACCAGGTTGTCCAGCTTCACGCCGCTGTGCACCACGGTGGCGCCCATCACGGCGCGGTCCACGCAGGTGTTGGCGCCGATCTCCACATCGTCTTCGATGACGGCGATGCCGATCTGGGGTATCTTGTCGTAGCCTTTCTCCGTGGGCTGGAAGCCGAAGCCGTCGGCGCCGATGACGCATCCGGCATGCAGGATGCAACGCTTGCCCACACGGCAGTCGTGGTAGATGACGGCGTTGCTGTAGATTTCGGTGTTGTCACCGACGGACACGTTGGGGCCCACGGTGACGTGGGGATGCAGCACGCAGCCGTCGCCAATCTTCGCGCCGGGACCGATGGCCACGAAGGGCGCCAGATAGACATCCTTGCCGATGGTGGCGGTGGGGTCCACGAAGGCCAGCTCGCTGATGCCCACCTTCTTGGGCTTCATGCTCTCGTAGATCTGCAGCAGCTGCGCCACAGCCTCGCGGGCGTCGGGCACCTTGATGAGTGTGGCCCGGAGCTCCTGCTTGGGCTCGAAGGTCTCGTTGACCAGCACCACGCTGGAGGCCGTAGTGTAGATGTAGTGCTCGTATTTCTCGTTGGCCAGGAAGGAGATGCATCCCGGCGTGCCTTCTTCGATCTTGGCGAAGTTGTTCACTTTGGTCTGAGGGTCTCCGACCACTTTACCGCCGATGAGGCCGGCGATCATTTCTGCTGTGAATTCCATATGGTATTGAGTTGTTCGTTCATTTGCTGTTGCACTTCGCGGGCTTTCTCCGCTGCCACGCGGGCGAAATTCTCCGTAGCGTCGGCATAGATGATGGCGCGCGAGGAGTTGACGATGAGGCCGCAGTCCCCGGTCATGCCGTAGCGGCACACTTCCTCAAGACTGCCTCCCTGAGCGCCCACGCCGGGCACGAGCAGGAAGTTCTCCGGCGCCACGCGGCGGATGTCCGTGAAGAGTTCGCCTCTGGTGGCGCCCACGACGTACATCATGTTCTCGGGCGTGCCCCATTGCTGGCTCTTGCGGATGACTTTCTCGAAGAGGCGTTCGCCCTCCCTGTCCTCCGTCAGTTGGAAGTCCAGCGAGCCTTTGTTGCTGGTCAGTGCCAACACAATCACCCATTGACCTTCCCGCCCGATGAACGGCGTCACGCTGTCTTCGCCCATATAGGGCGCCACCGTCAGGGCGTCCACGCCGTAGGTCTCGAAGAAGGTGCGGGCATACATCTGCGATGTGTTGCCGATGTCGCCGCGTTTGGCGTCGGCGATGATCATCTGGTCGGGATAGTGCTCCTTGAGATACTGCACCGTCTTCTCGAAGGCGGCCAGTCCCTTCACACCCTCGGCCTCGTAGAAGGCCAGATTGGGCTTGTAGGCCACACAATAGGGAGCGGTGGTGTCGATGATGGCCTTGTTGAAGGCGAATATGGGGTCTTCTTCCCCGAGGATGCACTGGGGCACCTTTCTCAGATCGGTGTCGAGTCCCACGCAGAGGAAGCTCCTCTTGTCGCGTATATTTTGTATGAGTTCTTTTCGAGTCATTCTTTTCTCTTTTATTTAAATCCCTTGATAAAGCCTCCCACAATGCTCAGAGGTATGTAAATGAGCAGAAAGACAAGCAAGAATTTAAGAAAACTGGGTTGCCATCCGATGTACTCCAACACGATAGGAGTGAGAAATCCGGAAATGAAGGCAACAAGACATCCAATCCAATTTTCCTTTAAGTAATTCAGCAGTTTCATGTTTTTCTTCTTTTACAGTTCTGATTCTTTCATTCGTTCTGCGTTCTCGGCCACGATGAGGTGGTCGATGACGTCCTGTATGTTGCCGTCCATGAAGGAGGCGAGGTTGTACACGGTGTAGCCGATGCGGTGGTCGGTGATGCGCCCCTGCGGATAGTTGTAGGTGCGTATCTTGGCCGAACGGTCGCCCGTCGAGACCATCGTCTTGCGTCTGGAGGCGATGTCGTCAATGTATTTCTGGTGTTCTTTGTCGTAGATGAAGGTGCGCAGACGGGCCAGAGCGCGCTCCTTGTTCTTGGGCTGGTCGCGCGTCTCCGTACATTCCACCAGGATTTCTTCGTCTTCGTCCGTCATGGGGTTGTGCCAGATGTAGCGGGCGCGCACGCCGCTCTCCACCTTGTTCACGTTCTGTCCGCCGGCGCCGCTGCTGCGGAAGGTGTCCCACTTGATGGCGCCCTCGTTAATTTCCACGTCGAAGGGCTCCGCCTCCGGAAGCACGGCCACCGTGGCGGCCGAGGTGTGCACGCGACCCTGCGTCTCCGTAGCCGGCACGCGCTGCACGCGGTGCACGCCGCTCTCGTATTTGAGGATGCCGTAGACGCCTTCGCCAGTCACCGAGAAGATGATCTCCTTGTAGCCGCCCACGGCGCCTTCTGAGAAGCTCGAGACGGCCATCTTCCAGCCCTTCTGCTCGATGTATTTCGAGTACATGCGGAAGAGGTCGCCGGCAAAGAGGGCCGCTTCGTCGCCGCCCGTGCCGCCGCGGATTTCCATGATGACGTTCTTGTCGTCTTCCGGGTCGGCGGGGATGAGCAGCAGTTTTATCTCTTCCTCCAGCCGGGGGATGCGCTCTTCGCTCGCGGAGAGCTCTTCGCGCAACATCTGGCGGCTGTCTTCGTCGCTCTCTTCGCGCAGCATCTCTTTGGCCAGCTCGATGTTGTCGAGCGTGTCCACGTATTCCTTGCGGGCTCGGACGATTTTGCCCAGGTCCTTGTATTCCTTTGTCAGCCGCACGTAGCGCTTCTGGTCGGCAATCACGGCGGGGTCGGTGATGAGCGTGCTCACTTCCTCGTAGCGACTCACCAACCCGTCCAGCTTATCGAGCAGCGTGTTATTCATAGTCAAACGTGCCTGCTTCCGACTTGATGGTGAGGCTCTTGCGACCTTCTTCGATATGGCCGATGATGCGTGCTTCGATGTTGAAGCCTTCGGCCACCTTCATCACCTGTGCGGCGTCTTCGGGGCTGACGTAGATCTCCATCCTGTGGCCCATGTTGAACACTTTGTACATCTCCTGCCAGTCCGTACCGCTCTCTTCCTTGATGATGCGGAAGAGGGGCGGGATGGGGAAGAGGTTGTCCTTGACGATGCGGCAATTGTCTCCTACAAAGTGGAGCACCTTTGTCTGTGCGCCGCCCGTGCAGTGGACCATGCCGTGCACCTTGGGCCTCATCTCCGTGAGCAGCTGCTTGATGACGGGAGCGTAGGTCCTCGTGGGCGAGAGCACCAGCTCTCCGGCCGTCACGGGTGCGCCCTCCACCTTGTCGTCCAGACGGTAGCGGCCGCTGTAGACCAGCTCCTCGGGCACGGCTTTGTCGTAGCTCTCGGGATATTTCTCCGCCAGGTATTTGGCGAACACGTCGTGGCGTGCGGAGGTCAGACCGTTGGAGCCCATGCCGCCGTTGTAGCATTTCTCGTAGCTGGCCTGTCCGGTGGACGAGAGGCCCACGATGACGTCGCCGGGACGGATGTTGGCGTTGTCGATCACGTCGCTGCGCTTCATGCGGCAGGTCACGGTGCTGTCCACGATGATGGTCCTCACCAGGTCGCCCACGTCGGCCGTCTCGCCGCCCGTGCCGTATATGCCGATGCCCATCTGGCGGAGCTCCTCAAGCAGCTCGTCGGTGCCGTTGATGATTTCGGAAATCACCTCGCCCGGGATGAGCATCTTGTTGCGGCCGATGGTCGAGCTCACCAAAATGCCGTCCACGGCGCCCACGCAGAGCAGGTCGTCGGTGTTCATGATGAGGGCGTCCTGCGCGATGCCTTTCCACACGCTGAGGTCTCCCGTCTCGCGCCAGTACATATAGGCCAGCGAGCTCTTTGTGCCGGCGCCGTCGGCGTGCATGATGTTGCAGTATTCGGGGTCGCCGCCGAGGATGTCGGGGATGATTTTGCAGAATGCTTTGGGGTACAGCCCCTTGTCGATGTTTTTGATTGCGTTGTGCACGTCTTCTTTGGCTGCACTCACGCCGCGCATCATGTATCTTTGGTTGCTCATATGCCGTTTAAAATTTTACTTCGTAATTTTGCGCAAATATACAACTTTTTTTTCAATCCTGCGGCTTTCTCCTCCCTTTTTTGTACCTTTGCGCCCGAAAAACGGCAAAAACACATGATTGACCTGCAACAGTTGGGCCCCGAGGAGCCCTATCGCGAGATGTTCACCATAGAAGGAGAGCCCGAGGAGGCCCGTGAGGCGCGCCGGCGCATTCTGGAGGCTTTTCAGGATCTCCGGTTCTACGAGCGCGACCACATCTATCTGCTTCACGGCGAGCGTCTTCCGTCCGTCTCGGGCATCGCTTCGCGCTTCGAGAGCCAGCATTTTGATCCCGTCTCCCAGAGCGAATCCTACGCCTTGCGTCACGGTGAGACCCCGGAGTATTGGCGGGCGCAGTGGGAGTGCAACAGCTTCCGCGCCACCACGCTGGGCACCAAGACCCACGAGTTCGGCGAGAGCCTTTCTTATCTGCGTGCGGGCCATCCCGAGTTCATCCGCCCTTCGGTCGCGTCGCAGTACCTGGAGCGTCACGGCTTCCTGGCGCCCATCCATCCCAAGGAGGAGGCGGCCAAAGCCTTCCTCGAGGGGCTGCATCCTTCGCTGCACCTGGTGCTCAACGAGGCGCGGGTCTACAGCGGCCTCAATCCCGACCCTTCGCGCAACCTCTCCGAGCGCATCTGCGGCACCTTCGACATGCTCTATTGGTACGACGGCGAGGGCGACGCTTCCCGTGCCGGTTTCGTGCTCTTCGACTACAAGACCAACGCCTCGCTCTTCTCCGAGTTCAACCAGCGCAACCATGTCATGCTCATGTCGCCTTTTTCTGATCTTGTTCAGGAGAGCATCGGTGAGTACACCATCCAGCTGAGTCTCTATGCACTGATGCTTGAGGACGTTGGTATCAACGTGCTGGGCCGCAGGATAGTATGGCTTAAGGACGACTGCTCCTTTGAGATGTTCCCTCTGCCCGACGTCTCCGACCGTCTCCGCAATTGTTTGTAAAGTTAATGGTCAATGTTCAATGGTCAATGGTCAATGAAAAAGCATAAGATTCTCTTCGTCTGTCACGGCAACATTTGCCGCAGTCCGATGGCCGAGTTCATCATGAAACACCTCGTGGAGGAAGCTGGTCTTGCCGACCGTTTCGACATCGCCTCCGCCGCCACCAGCACCGAGGAGATCGGCAATCCCGTCTATCCCCCCGCACGCCGCAAGCTCTCCGAGCACGGCATCTCCTGCGCGGGCAAGACGGCGCGTCAGATGACGCGTGCGGACTACGACCGCTACGACCTGCTCATTGGCATGGACCGTTGGAACCTGCGCAACATGGAGCGCATCGCTGGCGGCGACCCCGAGGGCAAAATTCGTCCGTTGCTCTCACGCGATGTGGCCGATCCCTGGTACACCGACGACTTCGACGCCACCTGGCGCGACTGCCTCGAGGGCTGCTCTCGGCTGCTTAAGGAGTTGACAATTGATAATTGATAATTGACAATTGACTATTAACCCTGAATCCTGAATCCTGAATCCTGAATCGTTAAATTTCAATAACATGCGGCTTCACGTCGAGGTCGTGTGTGGCGAGGCTCTCGACGCAGTCGGGACTCATCGACTGCTCGCGTATCCACTCCAGTGAGCGACGTTGCTGGTTCTTGTCGATCGCTACGCCGCTGGTAATCATTTCCTTCCACGACTTCGTGGCGTAGCCGCCGTCGGAGAAGAGCAGCACGTAGCGCCCCTCTTTGTTGGTCAGCTTCACGGCGCACAGACCGTCGCAGTGGCCGGGGATGTTGATCATCTTCACGCTGCCGTCGCCGAAGAGGTCGAACGACTTGCCGGCGGGACCTTCGAAGCCGTTCCACTGTATGGTGTGCAGATCCACGTCCTTCCACCACACTTTCCTGTAGCGTATCAGCTTGTTCCTGCGGGCGCACTCCAGCTCTTCCGTCGCCACGAGGATGTGCTTGGCGTCCTTCACGGCGCGCAGTCCGTTGGCGTGGTCGCAGTCCAGATGCGTCATCAGCACGAAGTCGAGGTCGGAGGGCTTGATGCCCATGGAGGCCAGCTGTTCGTCCACAGCCTCTCCGTAGGGGAGGCGGCCCTGGTTCACCTTGTAGAGCAGCGGCGAGCCGAGACTCTTAACCTGCGCGGCTTTGTCGAACACGCCTCTGGGCGACATGCTGCGGTGCCATCCCGTGTCCACGAGGATGAGGCCCTTGGGGTGTTCGATGAGATAGACCGACACGGGCAGCCACAGCCAGTCTCTTTTCGGGGTGGTGAGGCCGGAGGCTTTCAGCAGGTTGCAGTGGTCGCCGCCGAAGGGCAAATCGGGTGAAACGCGTACTTCGCCGGTGTGCAGAACATGTATCTTCATGGTTTATCGTTTGTTTTTTGTTATTTCCGCCGCAAAGATATGTGTTTTTTCTGAACCCGCAGTGTTCTGTTTTACCCGAATATTTATCTTTTTTCTACCGATTTGCTTTATTCTGTGGATTTTTTTTCGTATTTTTGCCGATGCTATGAAACAATTGGACTTTGAAGAGCTCTGGAAGAATCACCTTTTCGACTACAAGGACGGCGATCTTCTGGTGTTGGACAACATCAGTCGCATGGACTTTTCGGCCTATGAAAGCACGGCGCTGTCTTTCCTGGCGACGGGCTATTGCGACTGCGGCAGCATGAACGTCGTGATTGAGGGTCGTGAATACCTCATCACCGCCGGCGATCTGTTCGTCTATTTGCCCGGTCAGAGGATTGACAGGATGTCGAAGAGTCCCGATGCCCGCGTGAGGGTGATGGCTTTTCCGCGCAGCGCCGTCATCCGTTCGCTCTATCTCGACAAATATGTCTGGCAGACGCTCTCTTACCTCAGAGAGCATCCGCTCTTCACGCTCACGCCTCTCGAGCGTCAGGGCCTTGACCATTACCACCGCCTGATGATGATCAAGGTGCAGCAGCTTGGGGGTGATTTCGACCGCGATGTGGTGCGTCTGCTCTTCCAGTCGATGATGCTGGAGCTCCTGATGCTTGCCGACCGTCATCGTCTCAAGTCCTCCGACTCCGAAGCTCCGACGCAGGAGAAGGATGCTTCGGTGCGTCAGTCCGTCCTGGTCTTTCGCCGCTTCATGTCGCTGCTCTCGGAGTCGGGCGGCATGTTGCGCAGCGTGTCGGCCTGTGCCGGGCTGCTGAATGTCACGCCGAAGTATCTCTGCAAGTGTGTCCGTGAGGAGTCGGGCCGTCCGCCTATTTACCACATCCACCGCTCTGTGGCCGACGCCATCCGTCAGCAGCTGCGCTACAGCGACAAGACCGTCAAGGAGATAGCCACCGCGCTGGATTTTCCCAACCTCTCCTTCTTCGGCCGTTTCGTCAGGGAGCATCTCGGCATGTCGCCCACGGCCTTCCGTCGCCAGAGCCTCCAGTCGCAGGACTCATTCGGGGTGTTGCACTAAGTCTTTGCTCCGTTTTCCTGTTTGTCTTTGATGCATGAAAGAAATGATTCTGTTAAAAAATCGGCAAGGTGCATTATGGGTGTTGTCACGGCGTCTCCGTTGGGCATGATTTGCGCTCCCACGGGAGAAAAATTCCGAGCCCACGGGAAAGTCAAAATCAGACACCCTGTAGAGCTGCCGTTGAGCCGCCGTTGAGCCGCTGAATACGGGTTTGGATGTAAAGTTTTATGTATTCTCTGATTAGTCGAACACGAATCTCTCTAATTTGCACGAATCTTTAAAAAAAACAAAGAAAACCCTTTTTCCAGTTTGTCGACTTCGTCTTTGATGTTGTGCCCGTAGGATTTTCCTGGAGAACAAGCTCTCCGATAAAATCCTGCAGCCACATCATCAGTTCTTCCAGAACATAACCTGGAAAAAGAGAAACATAAAAAACCGTAACGTGTTGTTTGCTGATCTAGCAGATTTTGTAACATCAAATTTCTGCAAATTACGGATGGTTTTCAAGAAAATCTGCCCCAAAAAGTTGTAAGTTAAAGAAAAAGTTGTATCTTTGTCTTTGTAAATGAAAAAAGAAGGCGTATGAGTTACTCACAAATGGCACAATTGGAGTTGATGAATGCCGTGAACAGCATCAAGTCCGAGGCAGAACTGAACGAGTTCAAGACCCTCGTCGCCCACTTTTTTGCACAAAAGGCTCAAAAGGCCATTGACGCGTTGTGGGATGAGGGTGTCATCAATGAACAGACCATAGAGCAATGGGGCGCAGAACATATGCGGACCCCGTACGGCTATGAGAGTCATCGTTCTTGATACAAACTGCTTGCTGCAATGGAAGTATATGTTCATTTCGGCCTGATAAAAGAAGATGTTGATGATAACAAATTTGTGGATTGCGCCGTTGCTTCCGATGCAGAGTTCATTGTGACTAACGATTCACATTTTAATGTTTTGAAAAACATCGATTGGCCCAAACTGACAATCATCACCCTAAGGGAATTTGCATGTCAATTGGATAACGCTGATTGACGATTTATGATAAGTCAGAGATGGGCAATGTCTCTGATGCTTATCTGAAGAGTTTGGTTGCAGAAATAGCCAAACACTGATTGCCTCAGAGTTTTTTTCAGAAAGAGAAGACACAGTCAAATATGTCGTACTGGATTTGTTGACACTTCCGCTTATGTCAACCTTGTCAGTAAACTGTCAACTGTTTTAGTAAAAGGCAAACCCTGAATCTGATTGAACGGCTCTCTGAGGAGCCCATTCAACCCAAACAAGGGTTAAGAGAGAATGATTCAACTTTTGTCAGGGATAGGAGAAATTCTCATTTTCGTGAAGCTTCGCTCCACAGACATTTCTCACGCTCGGCAGAGATCAATCAAGCTTGTCTCTGCTCTTGCTTACTCGAAATGTTCTCATTTTCTCATTTTCTCATTTTGAAAAATATGAAGCGGATTTCAAGAAAATCTGCCCCTATTATTTGTTATTTCAAAGAAAAAGTGTATTTTTGCAGTTGAAAACATTAAAAAGTGTCGTTATGAGTACTGTCGCATTGAACGGTTTGCTGGATTATCTTTCCGGAACACTTACTGCTGAGGATATGGTTTGGCTGACGGAGCAGTTGAAGCGTCGTATTCACAACGGCGATACCGTTGCTCCCTATACTTCGGAGGAATTACATGCCAGAATCTCCAAGTCTGAGCAAGACTACTCCGAAGGTAGGTATACCTCTCACGAGGATTTGTTTGCCAGCCTGTTAGACCAAAACATCCAGAAGGCTGTATGAGGGTCTTATGGATGGAGCAGGCTCAGGAGGCATTGAGTCAGGCCAATCAGTTTATATTGGAAGAGTACGGCAGGAAGGCTTCTGAAGCCTTCCTGCTGAGGATGTATAAGGTCGGTAGTCTTTTGGCCGACAATCCCAATATGGGTGCTCTGGAACCGTTGCTGGAGGGTCGCTCTTTTGCGTATCGCAGCATTGTTGTGAATCGTCTGAATAAGATTGTTTACCGTGTTGTTGAGGATCGTATAGAGATAGCGGATGTATGGGACACGCGTCGTGAGCCGCAGCAGCAGGCAGACGGAGTGAAGTAGCGGCAGATTTTTTTCCTGAAAGAGTTGACACAAGGGGGAATGTCGTACTGGATTTGTTGACACTTCCGCTTATGTCAACCTCGTCAGTATACTGTCAACTGTTTTAGGAAAAGACCAAACCTGAATTTGATTGAACGGCTCTCCGAGGAGCTCATTCAACAAAAACAAAGGTTAAGAGAGAATGATTCAACTTTTTTGGTTCTTCGTCAATTTAGTTGAAAAAGAACCATAATAGCCTGTTGATTACTCGTCAAACCTGTCTAAATTTGATGAATAAAACATTATTATTCCGATTAATGTTAATTAACTAATTTGCAGCAATTTATGTGTTAAAATATTAGGATATTTGACAAATTTTTCGTATCTTTATATCGCCAAACATAAAGGAAAAATCGATGTGCAAATATCCTAACGGCGGCAAAGTTACAATAAAAAAATTAGAC